>Ga0299913_10000152_pt1 | contig 35721 bp, 27 predicted proteins | sample RVTome_9_FD_201360 | JGI IMG/M metagenome (GOLD analysis project Ga0299913, IMG submission 201360) | Soil microbial communities from uranium-contaminated site in the Upper Colorado River Basin, Wyoming, United States - RVT155D38 (version 2) ... | reverse complement strand
GGGGCTCGCGTTCCGCGAGCCCCGCCCGCTACAAGGTCTGTACTACTTCCCGACGATGGCGAGGACGTCGCGAGCCGAGAGGATCTGATACTCGGTCCCGTCGCTGCCCTTCCATTCCGTGCCGCCGTACTTGGAGTAGATGACGGTGTCGCCCACGGCCACGTCGACCGGGACGCGGGCGTCCCCGTCCTCGTTGAACTTCCCGGGCCCCACCGCCACGACGGTGCCCATGACGGGCTTCTCCTTCGCCGTGTCGGGGATCACGAGCCCTGAGGCCGTGGTCTCCTCGGCCTCGGCCGGCTGAACGATGATGCGGTCCTCGAGCGGCTTGAGCTTGAAGTCCTTCGCCATCCCTGGATCTCCTCCCCTGTTCCTTGGCCTGTTTCGGGCCTGCTTCCAGGCGGTTCCTGCGGGTGTGCGGTTAGCACTCGCCCTGCCTGAGTGCTAGCAGGATAGCCGCGCGAGCGCCGAAGGGTCAACGCGCCGCGGGGAGATCAGATAAGAGAGGCGAAAGGCCGCAGCCCCGGAGAACGCACGAGGGGCGCCCGCGCGACGGACGCCCCTCGCGCAACCTCTCCTGAGCCCTACTTCATCTTCAGGCCCCGATCCCGCTCCGGTGGCCTTCTCGGCCGCCTCGAGACCTTCGACGCCCACTCGCCGATCTCAATGTCGGTGAATGCGGCGGCGATCCTGACCCGACGGTGAGGGGTGTCTTCGGAGCCGGAGGCTGAAAGGCAGGAAGTAGACCCGGGACGCCAGCCTCCGCGTCGGCCCGCGGGAAGCAGGTCAGTCGACGGTCCGACGCGAGGCGAGTAGGGTCGAGGCTGGATCGGACACGAAGCCACCAAGAAAGACAAATGGACCTCCCCCCGTTCAAACGCGTCAGCATCCTCCGCTCCTGTTTCGGCTTGCGATCGCCTCCGGCGTTCCCTCGCAACCCTCCTGGTTTCGAACGGAGGAAAGGGGACCACATCATGAGGAAGCTCGTATCGACTGTCGCCGTCTTGGGGTCGCTGGTCTGGCTCGGCTCGATAGCTAGCGCGGCGCAAGGCGTGATCAAGACCGGCGGCGGCGAGATGTTTGTTCCGAACGCACTGATCCAGAGCACCCTGAAGTTCATCCCGGGTCCGGCGCGCGTTTCAAGTGGGGGGGCGCTCACGTGGGTCCACGCCGACCAGACCCTGGCACCTCACACGGTCTCCATCGTGGACCAAAGCGAGCTGCCCGGCGACATCGAAGAGGTGTTCGAGTGTGCCGTGTGCGCTGAGATCTTCGAGGGGCACTTCGCCGGCGGGTTCAACCCCGTGGTCGATGTGGGTGAACCGGGGCTCGACACCCGGCTCGACTCGCTCTTCTTCGAACCGGGCGGGCAGGTGACCGCTGAGGTCTCGGCGCCCCCGGGGACCACCCTGTACTACCTCTGCGCCATCCACCCCTGGATGCAAGGGTCGATCAGCGTCGGGTGAGACCGAACGTTGGGCCGGCGCTGGCTCCCCAGCCGGCGCCGGCCACATTGGCTGCGATCCCACCCTCGATCTCGTGCGCCCCTCGTGCGTTCTCTGCGAGGGTGCGAAAGGCCGCAGCCGCTACGCGCGGGCCCTGACCAGCCGAAGGGTGCCGAGGTTCTGGCTTCCCCGTCCTCCGTAGTACTCGCCCTCGAGCACGTCAGTCGATTTGAGGTCGAGCCAAGCGGCTCCTCGGTGCGCCTGAAGAGTGGGAGTCGCCGAAGCCTTGGGTTCGCTCGCGTACTCGTACGAGAGCCGGGGCCGCGCAAACGGATCTAGGAGCACCGAGCCCGTCAATGTGTGAGATCGCGAGAGGGCTGTCTCTATCTCGATCGACATCGCGGTCCAAGTCTGACGGATCGTCGCTTCCCCAGTGAAGGGCGTCTCCGTGCCGTAGTCAGATTGGCCCTCGACGCGCCAGATGCCTCGATAGTCAGGAACGCGAACAAGCCTCAGTCGCTTCCAAGGCGACCAGTGCCAAGCCACTCGGTCGAACCCAGTCCAGAGGAGCCCGTAGAGGACAAGCGGGGTCGGCATGTCTAGCCACCAGGGCGCATCAAAGTTCATCGCGGAAACGACCGCGTGTGTAAGGAACCCCAAGCCAAGCGCAAGCAACCCCAAGGTCAGCGGGACCAGGCGCCGTTCGTCCGAGTCCGTCGCGTATGGATGCATGTCAGTACCAGGAGTCCCACAGGAACATGAGCTCCTCGATGAGTTTGCGCGCCTTCGCCTGATCCCATTGCTCCTCGGTCGAACCGAAGAGAGGCACGACGCCGTTCTGACAGACGAAGTGGATGAGGTTGGAGTCGGCCAGCCACCTCAGACAATCCTCAAACGACATCTCGTAGTCGCCACCGTACCTATGGTCCGGAACGTTGAAGAGGAGACATTCGAGGAAGTAGGAGGGCGCCAAGTCAGGCGTGATGTTGTCGTTCTTAATGAGATGCGTACGGGCATTCTTGAACATGCGAACTGTCGGCTTGTACCAATGCTTGGTTCGCGACTCGTCGTTCTTGTCGGTGCCGTTGTCGTAATGATGCTTCGGAAAGTTGTGGATCCACCGCTTGGTGATTCCATCCTGGAATCGGACGCCCTCGACGTAGCGCTCTGAGCCCAGTGAGATGAACTGGGCGTAGAGCCTGTGCTCCTGACAAGCCAGGATGTCCGCGTCGAGGAGCCCGGAACTCCCGTACACGGTTATTGCCTTCGTACCCTCGAAGATCTGCTCAGCGTCGAATGCATCGGTCAAGGCATCCACGACGTGTTGTCGGAACTCAGGCCAGCCGTACGACGCATCGGAGTACGTATTGTGGAACGCCGTCTGTTGTCCAAGATCGAGGGCAGATAGGTCTGCCTCGAACGAGGAGTGAAGCTCGGCGACAATGTCCACGTCGCTGTCTCCCCTGATGTTCGTGCTGTTCCGATACGAGCCTTGGAGATAGACGTCGTAGGAGTACTGCGGTGGCCACGCAGGGGCCATTAGCGCTGCTCGTATGGCCTCGTGGGTACGCTTTGAGGCGTCGACGGCTCCCTGATGAGCCCAGGTCTTCAGTTGCGCTCCGGGTATCGCCACGATGGAATCTTGCCACGAAGGTCCGACATGAAGATCCTCAGCATCATCCTCACCGAGGCCCGCGGATGTAGGCCTAGAGCTTGCCCAGGGCGGAGGATCGGCCTAGCTCAGGAGCCGAAGATGTCTCCGACACCCACTCCACCGCCCCGTCGAGGTACTTCCGAAGCGAAGATCCGCGGGGTCGCCTTGGACGGTCGAAGCGGAGAGCCCTCGCAACGGCGCTTCGAGACATCCCTGTGCCGCGTGCAACCTCGCCAGTCCCGATCTGCCTAAGGATGGGCGCAACCAGGGTCTGGAAGCGGTCTCCGCGCGCGCCGTATTGGTTCCGGTACTCGGCGGGCTCAGAGACTTCGCCGCTCAGGCGTTCAAGGAGTCGATTGCCTTCCTTCCCCACGAGATCCGTCAGAACAGGCGCGCTGAGTATCGGGCGGCGCAGGAGCAGTCCGGCTGTCTCACCGTTTGCAGGTGCTCCCTTCGGACCAAGCGACTTGTGCTCGGGTCGAAGCCTGTACCGGCTGACGACATCCTCGAGAGAGTCGACGACGACGGAACCTAGCAAGCCCGCCGAGCAGCCCGGGATTAGTTGCGGCTTCAAGGAGATACATGGTCACGCCGTCGGCCCGAGGGAGTTCCCGCTCGACCTCCTCCAGGCGCCGGGCGAGTCCGCCACTTCGATCACGCGACCCGCGACGGATGAGCTGCGTCGGTTCCTCGACGACGAGGGACGGAGCGAGCCGGGCGAGGGGTGGCGCGCGATCGCGGAGAGCGCCGCCGAGGTGATCTTCGCCGCCCCGGCGGTCGGTGGTCGACCAGTTCCGTGTCACGTGTTCGATCCGGCAGCCGGGGAGCAGGTCGGGCGGACGACCGAGACGTTCGGCAGCTGGGGACCGGCGCCAGCTAGCCGCCGGATCAAGCCGACCGATCGCGCTCGGCTCGGCGGCGTGCTGCAGGACCTCGCGTCCGATCGGTACGACGTGATCGCATGCGTGCCGGAGCTCGGCCTCGCCTCGACTGTCGGGACGCTCCGGGTGGACAGGAACACGGTCGAGCGGGTCGGTCGGCTTGTTGACGTATCGCCCGACGGGCGCCTCGATGGCGGCCCTGGGAGGCGGTCGTCTATGGTCCACCACGGCTGCCTCGCCGTGGACCAGGGGCCCCCCGCCCGTCTACGTCCTGTGGCCCGACGGGTACACCCTGGTCGACCGTGGAGCCGACGTTCCGATCCTGATCGACGCCGTCGGGCGCCAGGTCGCGCGCCTGGGCGACGACGTGACGCTGGGGGGGGTACGTTCCGCCCGACCACGCGGACGACGCCACGATCGGAGGGCTCCCCGACGAGTGTCGGCTGAGCGGGGAGGGCTACTTCTCGACGAGCGGTCTCGCCTCGGGGTGAGGCGTCGAACCCGCCTCAGCAGGTGATGGGGACGTCATCGACGATGGTGGATGCCTCGGTAAATCTCGCGGCCACGCGCCATCCACGCGTACCAGCCCTCGAGCTTAGCGGCGAGGGTCGCTCCAGAGTCCCAGTCGGTCGCCTCGATCCTGCCCCACCTGAACGGCGACACCGCTGGATCGACCAGCTCGATCTCGGTCGTCAGTGCGCATCGAAGGCCGAGGCGCCGCGCGACCGCGGCCAGGTCCGACCCGGCGAACCCTCGCTTCACCCCCCCGAAAGGGAACGAGAACAGCTCGGGTCGCCGGCCGAGTCTGCGCTCCATCTCCTCGATCGATGTCCGGAGGTCGTCCTCGAAGTCCGCAGGCTTTCCGCGGAAGTTGCGATGGGTGTGGGTGTGGGTGCCGAACTCCACCAGATCGGAATCCGCCATCTCGACGCACTGTGTCCACGAGAGCGGACGCCACATGGCTTCCGAGTCCCGGCGGGAGCGCTCGACCCCCCATGGATCGAACGGGAACGGACGTGGGCTGTCGATGAAGGCCGACGCGAGAAAGATCGATGCCGGAGCTCCGAGCGCCCGTAGGACCGGCCACGCGCGCTCGTACACGCTGGCATAGCCGTCGTCGAAGGTCAGGATCACGCTCTTGGCCGGGATCTCCTCTCGGCGTTCCACGTGCTCGACGAGCGAACGCAGCGAGATGAACCGATAGCCTCGATGGATCAGCTCGCGGAGCTGCTGTTCGAACCGCGCGGGTGCGACGTTCAGCGGCACGTTGCCCGTCTCGGGCTCGACGATCCGGTGGAAGCAGAGGATGCCGGGGTGGCCGTGAGAGCGGTTGCCGAACGACGTGTGCAGGACGCGTGCGATTTGAGCACCGGCGGCCTTGCCGGCTCGCGCCGTGAGGGGTTCAGAGCCCGCCGTCGCCATCAGATACCGCCCCGGATCGCACCGGCACCATCGAGCAACATCCGGCGAACCTGGGTCCTCCAGGACTGCGCCACGCGGGACCAGGACAGCTCGTCGCGAATCACTTCGACCGCCCGGTCGCCGACGGCGGCTGACCTGGGATCGACGAGCGCGCGGAGGCCGCGCGCGAGCGCATCCGGTTCGGCGTCGGACTCGATCGCCCCCCCGCGGGACGCGAGGAACGCGCCGACAGGGAACGGCGTGACGAGCGTCGGCACCCCGATCGACGCGGCCTCGACGACCGCGATCGGCGAGGCATCCCAGCGCGAGGGATAGAGGAACCCGCGCGCCCCTGCCATCAGCTCCCACTTCTCGTCGCCGTACACGGGGCCCTCCACCCGCACCCATGCCTCGAGAGCCCGCTCCCGAACCATCCGCGCGACGGCCGAACGCATCCCGTGCCAGTCGACACCGTGCAGGCGGACCGGGACCCGTTCCCCCTCCGGGACGCGCGCAACCGCATCGAGGAGGAGGTCGAGGCCCTTGTGTTCGGGGTCGTAGCGACCGAGCCACAGGAGGTACGCGTTGGCCGCCGGCTGCCAGCGAACGCCGTTCGGCGCGACGAACCCATTCGGCGCGATCACGAGCGGCAACTGGGCTCCCCGTCCGGCGAGGTGACTCACCTCGGCCTCGAAGAACAGGTGCGCGGCCCACGCGGCTCGCAGGTATCGCCCCTCGACGAGGTCCCACCACGCCCGCTTCAAGCGGACCTTCCTGCGGTCGAACACCTGTGGGTAGTACGCGCCGTGCGGCGTGACAAGATACGGGATGTCGCCTCGCCGCGCCGCGATCGCGGCGACGGTGTTCCGCACGTCCCATCCACCGTGCAGGACGGCAAGATCCGCCCCTTCGAAGGCCCGGGCGAGCGATCGTGGCGACGGGAGATCGTTCGGACCGCTCCGCAACGGCAGCACCTCGACTCCTGGAGGTGGAGCCACCCTCGTGCCGTTGGCGGAGGCGAGCAGCGCGACGTCCTCTCCCGCCGCGGCGACCGCTTGGCACCAGCCACGGACCGAGATCGACGTTCCGAAATCTCCTCGAAGGGCCCGCGGATAGAAGTGAACGATCCTCACGGGGCAGGCTCTCCACACACGGGGGGCATCACAGAGTGAGGGTACGGGCTACGCGGCGCCCGCGTGTGCCTGGATCCTGGTACCCGGGAGGGCGCGATCGTAGATCGCGACCTCGTCGACCGTCCCTCCGAAAGGTTTGGAGCCGTCCCGCATCCCGATCCGGAGGGGCCGCGCGTTCGTGGCGATCGCGCCGGAGAGCGTCTTCGTGGCGTCCAGCACGCCGTCGACGTAGAGCCGAACGGTCGAGCCCGATCTCGTGACGGCCACGTGATGGACCGTTCCAGACGGAAGGACGGCCCGGCTCACGATCTTGAGGATCGTTCCGGCAGTGCTCTTCTGAACGAACTGGAGCCTGCCGCTCAAGGCCTCGACCCGAAACTCGTAAGTCGAGGCGTCGACGGAACCATCATGCTTCGCCACGATCGTGCGGTAGTTCGCCCCACCGGTCATCTTGATCAGCGCCTCGATCGTCAGGTCCCCCGTGAGATCCCAGACGGTGGCCGCGGGGATCTGTACCTGCTCGTCCACACCGTTGAGTACCACCGCGGTGTCCGTGTCGCCCGACAACAGGCCGGGCGCACCGAGTTGCGGAGTGTTCACGTACGAGGCGTCGCGGCCGTGACCCGAGACATCGACGGCCGTCGCGCCGGCGTCCTCCCCGAGCCGCCAGTAGCCGATCGGCGCGTCCGTCAACACCTGATCGGCGTACGCCGAGGGGGACGGGGACGGGGACGGGGACGGGGACGGGCCGCCCTCCGGTTGGTTCAGTAGCACGGTGGCGTCGTTGCCCACGTTGAGGTTGACGGTCGCGAGGTCCAGCCGACCGTCCGACGTCACGTCGGCGGCGGCGATCGAGAACGGATTCGATCCGGCCGGGAACGATCGATGCGCGGCGAACGTCCCGTCGCCGTGGCCGAGGAGCACGCCGACGCTCGGCGTCTCCGAGACCGTGGGAGAACCCCCGGAGTTCGCGACGGCGACGTCCAGGTTCCCATCAGCGTCGTAGTCGGCGACGGCGACCGACATCGGTGACGCTCCCACTGGTAGCAGCCTCGGCGTCGAGAACGATCCGTTCCCGAGCCCGGTCAGGACGCCGACCGAGTCGGCGTAGTCGTTGGCGGTCACGAGGTCCAGGCGACCGTCACGATCCACGTCCGCGGCGCGCACCTCGTGGGTCAGCGCCGCAGCCCAGACCTTCACACCGGACGAGAACGTGCCGTCGCCCGCACCGGCGAAGAGCGACAGGTTCTTCTCGCCGTGGTTCGCCGCCACCACGTCCTTCGCGCCGTCCCCGTCGAAGTCGCCGATCGCGACCGACAGAGGGCGCGTACCGGCCGTCAGATCCGCCACCGTCTCGAACGTGCCGGTGCCGGTTCCGAGGAGGATCCGTACCTGATGGCTGTACCAGCACGCGACCGCGAGATCGCGATGCCCGTCGCCGTCGAGGTCCGCCGCCTGGACCTCGTGCGGCTTCTGACACACCGCGAAGCTGGACGGCGCGTCGAACGCCCCGTTCCCGTTGCCCTGCAGGAAGCTCACGGTGTTCGCGCCCTCGTTCGCCGTCACGATGTCCATGAGGCCGTCTTCGTCGAAGTCCGCGACCACCGCGTACTTCACGCGGCTCCCCGCCGAGAACTGCGACCGCGTTCCGAACGTGCCGTCTCCGCGACCGAGGAGGACGCTCACGCTGCCGCTGCCCGAGTTCCCGGTGATGAGATCCCGCTTGCCGTCTCCGTTCACGTCCGCGATGACCACCGAATGCGGCTTGGTGCCGGCCGGGTAGCTCTCGGGTGCGTCGAACGGGTAGGCACGCGCCGCATCCGGGATCGAGATGACGCCGACCGTGAGGGCGATGGATCCTGCCGCGAGGACCGCTCGCCGTATCCGGCTCGAGAGGCGTCTCGGGTCGCTTGCCGCGTACATGATGTCAGCGGGCGGCCACGTGCGCGCCGATCCGGGATCCAGAGAGGGCGTGACCGTAGATCGCGACCTCGTCGATCCGGCCCCCGAAGGCCTTCGTGCCGTCCCGCATCCCGATGCGGGCTGGGCTCACGTTCGCTGCGACGGCTCCCGAGAACGTGGCCGTCTTGTCCAGGATCCCGTCGATGTACAGCCGGACGGTCGTTCCCTGTTTCGTTACGGCGACGTGGTACGTCGTCCCCGGGTTCACGAGCGTCTGGCTCGCGATCGTCATGAACGTGCCGGAGGTCGTCTTCTGGACGAACTGCAGCTTCGAGGCCCCCGAATAGACGCGGAACTCGAAGGTCGACGTGTCGTCGCTGCCCCGATGCTTCGCGACGATCGTCCGGTAGTTGTGGCCGCCGGTCATGTTGATCAAAGCCTCGATCGTCAGGTCGCCTGTGAGTTGCCACACGGGTGCGTCCGCGATCGAGACGTGCTCATCGACGCCGTTGAAAGTCACCGACGTGTCGGCATCCGACGACAGCAACCCCGGCGAGCCCAGCGTGGGAGTGTTCACGTACGTGCCGGCTCGCCCGTTCCCCGAAACGTCCGCGGCCGTTGTGCCGCTCGATTCGCCGAGCCGCCAGTACCCGAGCGGCGTGTCGGCCAGCACGGCGTCCCGGTACCTGCTCGACGAGGAACCGGAGAACGTTGCCACGTATGTGGCAGGGCTCGTCCCCACGACGATCGTGTGCGACTGGCTGCCTCCGTTGGACCAGGACTCGAAGGTCCAACCGCCCTGGTCCGGCGCTTCGATCGTGTGGGTGGACCCGACCACGCTGTCGACGACGATCGACGCCGGCGCGATCGTGTCGTCGTAGAAGACCGTCAGACCGGACGGGGAGGTGTCGATCGTGATCCTCGTCGTCTGTGGATGGATCGACACCGACGCGGAATCCTTCGCCCCCGAGCTGTCGGTCGCGGTGAGGATCAGCTCGAAGTACATGTCGTCGCCGTGATCGGGAACGCTGAACGTCCCGCCGGTGCCCGTCGTCTGGAGGTAGGGATGGACGTGACAGTCGCCTCCGGGGCAGTGCTGGATGCGGATGTTCCAGGCGAGGCTGCTGCCGGGCAACGTCCCGTCCTCGGCATCGGTGGCGCTGCCCGAATACGTGATCGTATCGCCGACTTTGAACGTAAGGCTCGGCGACGGCGACGTGATCGTGGCGACGGGAGGCGTGTTCCCCCCATCCCCGCCAGAGGTCCGTGCGAGGTGGTGCGCCTGGATCCGGCTGACGGGGAGCGCGTGGTCGTAGATCGCGACCTCGTCTATCCGGCCTCCCAGCGGCTTGGAGCCGTCTCGCATCGCGATCCGAACGGGACGATCGTTCGTCGCGATCGTGTCGCCGAACTTCGACGACGAGCGATCGAGCGCACCGTCGATGTAGAGGCTCGCCGTCGTCCCCGACTTCGTCACCGCGACGTGGTACGTCGTGCCAGTGGCGAGCACCCGCTGGCTCGTCAGCGTACGGAACGTGTCCGCGGTGGTCTTCTGGACGAACTGGAGCTTGCCGGTCGACGTCGCGATCCGGAACTCGAACGTGGGCGTGTTCGTCGTCCCGAGATGTTTCGCGACGATCGTGCGGTGGCTGCTTCCTCCGGTGACGTTGATCAGGGCCTCGATCGTGAGATCGCCGGTGAGGTTCCACACCGCGGCATGGGGGATGCTCACGTGATCGTTCGTACCGTCGAACGAAACCGACGGGTTCCCCGGATCGCCGGTCAGGAGACTCGAGGCGCCGAGCGTCGGTCCGTTGACGTAGGTGCCGTCGCGACCGTTCCCCGACGAATCTCCCGCCGACGTGCCGCTCGTCTCCGCGAGTCGCCAGTACCCCAGCGGGTCGTCGTTCTGCACCTCGGACGCGTAGGACCCACCCGGCGGCGGTGGAGCGGTCCCGTCGCAGCCGGACTGCGTTCCATAGCAGATCCTCCGGAGCTCTCCCGTGTAGATCGAGAGGTAGTAGAGGTGTCCATCGGGACCCATCTCGATATCCACGGGCGCGTCCGCCGTGGTCGTGAAGGTGGACGGTCCGCTCGTCAGGTTGCCGGCAGCGTCCACGGTGACGTAACGGATCCAGTCTCGCGCGTAGTCCCCGTAGAAATAGGCGCCGCGATACGTCGCGGGGAACGACGTCCCGGAGTAGAAGACACCACCGGTCACGGCTGCACTCATCCCGTCGTGCGAATACGCGATCATCGGGGATCGCACGGCCGACGGTCCCTGTGCGATCAACGTCTTGCAGACGTCCTTGTTCTGGTAGCCGGTCAGCTCGTCGGCCTGGTAGCACGGCCATCCGAGGTTGGAACCGGCGGGGACGGCGTTGATCTCCTCCCACTTGCTCCAGCCGACGTCGCCGACGAACGGCATCCCGTCGCTGGGTCGCAGGCCGAAGCGATAGGCGTTGCGGACACCGTAGGCCCACACCTTCGAGCGGTTCGCGGAGCCATCACCGTTCCAGAAGGGATTGCTCGAGACCCCCTGCCCGGTGCGGGTGACGTGCAGCACCTTCCCGGCCAAGAGATCGAGGTTCTGGGCGCGGAGCGCGTCGTCGACCACGGTGTTCCAGTGGGCTCCATCGCCCGCCGTGACGAACATCGTGCCGTCGGCGGCGAAGTGGACCGCGCCGGTCGAGTGGCCCGGTCCGTCTGTCGGGATGCAGTCGGCGCCTGTCGGGAAGTTGTTGCACGAACTTCCGACGACCGAGCCGAGGATCGTCGTCTCGCTCGATCTCGGCGCGGTGTCTCCCGACACGGTAACGCGTGTAAGCCTCGCCGTCTTGCTGCCCTCGTAATCGGCGGCGTTGTTCTCGTACGTGTAATAGAGATAGACGTAGCCGTTCGAAGTGAAGCTCGGATCGACCGCGATCCCGATCAAGCCCCGGTCCCAGTAGTCGTTCACTCGGTCGCTGATGTCGATGAGCGGTGTCGACAGGAGATTCCCGTTATTGATGACGCGAACGACTCCCCCCTTGAGGGCGACCAAGACGCGACCGTCCGGTAGGAAGGCGAACGCCGTGGGGAGGTCGAGGCCCGACGCGACGATGCCCTGCACGAATCCGGAGGGCAGATCCGCTGCCAGCGCCGCCGTCGCACTCCCGGACGCGACCGGCGCATCGGGCGAAGCCGTCGATGACACCGTACCGGTGCTCTCGACCGTACGGTCCTTCCATAGACACCCGCGGCCCTCACCGCGCGCCTTCGCCTGGGCCTTTCGCAGCCGGTCTTGTTCGACCCCCTCCGCGACCGCGCGGGCATACCCCCACCGGACCATCTTCAGCGCGATCGAACGACCCTCGGGCGTGTACGCGTACAACATCCGGCGGAACCGTTCGTCGAACCGGATGTGGCGATCGCGCACGAATCGGACACCGCCGGCCACGTGCCGCTCGAGCCGAGCGGAGGCCTTGATACCGCAAGGGGTGTTGCCTTCGGGGGCATCGATGCCGATCAGGCCGACGCCGACCCGACCCCCTCGTCTCCAGATCTCGGTGGTGTCGCCGACGACCACTCGGACGTACGGTGAGAAGAAGCCGCGGATGCGCGGAGCCCCCTGGGCGGATGGTGCCGTCTGGAGCAGCATCGCCAAGAGGCCGAGCGCGAGCAGGGGCATCGCCGCGATGCGGGCGCGGTGTCTTCGGCCGTGCGGGTTCCCGATGATGCGATCCCCTCCCGAAACGGTCCCCATATGACGTCCGATCCCATGATGCGCAGTCGCAGCGGCAGCGACATCCGCAGAACGGCGTAGCCGAGGTCTGCCTCTCGCATGCCAGGACGCTCGTCCCGTCGATCCAAGGTTATCATCGCGGCGCCAGCACGGGTTCACCGAGGTGAAGAAGGTCGCGGAATGAGGTTCGGTGGCTTCAACTACGGCGCGATGAGCGTCCGTCGCGCCGTTCACCCTCTCGTCGTCCCCGTCCGGTACGCAGGGCTCCGACCGGCCGACGTCCTACTCGCCTCCTACCTGAAGTCCGGCAGCACGTGGCTCCGCTTCATGCTCGCCGATATCATGACGGGGCGAGATCCCGATTGGAGCATCGTGACGACGACGATCCCATACGTCGGTCGTCATCGCCGTACGCCTCCCGCGCTGCCCATGGGTGGCCGACTCGTGTACACGCACGAGCGAGCGACAGGGCGCGCAAGCCGCGCCGTGTACCTCGTGCGTGACGTTCGCGACGTGGTGCTGTCCGAGCATCGCTGGATCGCGCGCGGCGGCACACGGTCCGACCTGTCCGAGTTCGTGACCGGGTTCATCCACGGCGAGTCGCACCTATTCGGATTCTGGGGCGACCATGTCGAGTACTGGCTCGACTCACGCATCGCTCGGAACGACGACCTCCTCGTCGTCAAGTTCGAGGAGCTGCGCGCGGCGCCCGCCGATCATCTCCGGCGGATCGCGGACTTCATCGGACTTCATCCGTCGGAGGACGAGATCGAGCGCGCCGTGGCGGACAACACCCTCGAGCGGATGAAAGCGAAGGAAGAGCGGGCCCCCACGACGGCCCTGCGCCAACACGGCACGACGGAGCGATTCGTGGGTGAAGGCGCGGTCGGCAACTGGCGGGCGAAGCTCGGGGGGGACGAAATCGTCACCGTGGAGCGCGCGTCCCACCATGCCTTGCGTCGTCTGGGGTACCCGACGAGCGAACTCACGACGTAGCCACTCCATGGGCCGCCGCCGCTCCTCCAGCGGCGGTCGTCCGACCGGACGCCTGGTTCGCCGCCGCGGAGCGCGGGATCGCGTCGTCGATCACCTTCCAGATGACCCGAGCACGCTGGTCGAGGTCGAGGGGGAACACCGGATGCGCCGACGTTCCGCTCGCAGCGGCGACCCGTCGCGCGATCTCGCGGGCGGTCGCTTCTGCCGTCGTCACCGGCACACCTCGACCCGCGATCGACGGAGGCCCACCCCGATCAAGGCAGACGACGGGAAGGCCGCATCCTGCCGCTTCGGCGGCGGCCCAGCCCGCGGAGTCGCGGAGGCTCGGGAACACGAAGACGTCGGCTCTGTGCATGCGTTCGATCACCTCGGCCCGTGGGACACGTCCAAGGAAGCTGACGCGTTCGAGGACGCCACGACGGTACGCTCGCCGCCGCAACCGGGCGGCATCGCGCCCGTCGCCGCACAGCACGAGGGTCCATCCAGGGAGGTACGTCAACGCGTCGATCGCCAGCGCGACACCCTTCAGAGGGATGAGGTTCCCGGCGAACAGCGCCGTCCGTGCCTCCACCCGACGAGGCGCCGGCGGCACCACACCCTCGACCAGTGCGACGTTCGGGAAGATGCGCACCTTGTGTCGGTGCCTCCTCGGGAGCCACCGGCCCGTCTCCGAACTCTGCACCAGGACGACGGCCGCGCGTCGCCACGCGCTCCTCGCGACCGGGTTCAGGTAGCGTGCGGCTACAACGACGCCGGCCCGGACCGTCTCGTACACGACCCCCTTCAACCCCACGACCGGTGCCATCCTCAACGGCATCCCCATCGTGCCGCCGACCGGGCCGTAGACGAAGGGAGCGCGGATGGAGCCCGCGAAGGAGCCGAGCCATGCGTTCGCGAGGGTCACGTGGAAGACCAGGTCGAACGCTCGACGGTGGTGGAGACGTCGAGCCTCCCTGAGGGCGGCCAACTGCCAGAGCAGGTAATACGGCTGGATCCCGACCCGGCCCCGCTTCCAGAAGCGGGCCCACCGAGGGAGGTCGACGTAGACGAAGTGCATCCGCTCGCGCTCGGGTGCGCTTGCGAGGCCCGCCTCGATGGCCTCTCGGTTGTTCGCTCTCGTCACGACCCACACCTCGGCACGCGAGGCGAGCATCCGCGAGAACGCCCATCCTGCCCCCGGCTCCGATCCCTCCTGCGGCTCGCATGCGTACGCGAAGGCGAGGACGCGCACGGTCAACCCTCGAGCGCCGATGCGAGTCGGCCGCGTCGTGCCAGCCCACGGAACTCGTTCCGGGACCGAGCCCGCATCGTGGCCGCGCTCTGACGCAGGTATTCGCGCAGGTATTGGGTCGCGTCCCCCGCCGGGACACCGGACGCATCCGCGTACGACCTCACGACCCCCCCGACCCAGCCGCGGTAGTGGCGGAAGCCTTCGACGAGCTCCGGGCCGAGCGGCTGGCCGAGCAGCGCGTGCGCCTGCACGAGGAAGTGACAGACGTCGTGGAACGGGAGCGCCCCGTCGTGCGCACTCTCCCAGTCGACGAGAACCCATCCGTCCGACGTGGCCAGAAGGTTCCACGGCGCGACGTCCCCGTGAGCCGGGCCCCGCAGCTCGCCACCCACGTCGGCGCTCCCCGCCTTGAAGAACGTCCCGAGCGCCGAGGCGACCTCGTCCGTCAGGACCCATGGCCGGGGCTCAGGGTGCCACACGATCGCCTCGAGCACCAGGAGCCCGCTTTGACGCGCGAGCACGCGGGGAGCACGGAGCGGAGGAGGCAGGAGCGGTCCGAGCGACTCGATCGCACGGCCCTCGCCGGCGAGGGCCTCCGCCCCCGTCCCATCGAGCGCCACCTTCGCGTACGCGGAGGACGAGCCGTCGCCGTTCAGGAGGAGGGCGCCGTACCGAGCCTGATGGTTCGCTCGGGAGACGGCGAACGTTCCGCGTACAGGTACGTGCGGCGCGACGGCACGTCGAACCGCGGCGGGCGGGGCGGCGTCGCGGGGGAGCATCCGCAAGCCACCGATCAACGCCGCGGCCCGCGCCAACGACCACGCGGCGCGCCCTCTCCGCGTCACCGGTCGATAGATCGACAGGCCGCTTCTGGCGACTGGGGTCGGGCCACGCGGCAACCACCACCTCGGCCGGCTCCAGGGGATCGACGACCAGCCGGCCGCGAGGCGCGACACGGCCCGCGCTTCGAGGATCGAGAGGACGTTCTCTCGCATGCGCTCGAACGTGACGTCCTTACCGGCCGACGTATCGATGTGGATCCTCGGGGTCCGGGAGGGAAGGGCGTTCGCCCACGCAGCCACCTGCCTCTCGATCTCCGGACGGTCGATCTCGTGCTTCCGAGACAGGAGCGTGTCGGCGGACGCCGAGAGGACGAGGGCCAGATCGGGACGCCGCAGGACGGACCCGAGCGTCCGGACGAGCCAGGGGGGAACGTCCAGCCGATATCGCCGAGGGTCAACGGCGAGATCCCACCAGCCTCGCTCACAGACGATGAGTCCCGTCCGGATCCGTAGCCGCGTGAAGGCAACCTCTCCGAGGACGAAGTCCGCCCAGTAGTAGCCGAGTAGCAGGAGCGACGGGATCCGGCCGAACGGGGCGCGTGCATGGGGGTCGGCCGCGTCCGGCATCGATCTCCCGGTCAACGATCCGGGACGGGGCAGGATCCCGGGACGCCAGTGGCTCGTGGCGTGCTTCTTGAACGGCCCCTTGAGGAGTTCGGGCAGCGCACTCGCGAGGGTCGACTTCCCCGCCCCGTCCGGCCCGACGAGGAGGATCGTGAATCCCGCCGGATGCCCGATCCTCTCGACGTACCGAGTGACGCCAAGCCACGCCGTCTTCAGGATCCGCGCCGGCGAGCCGAACCGTCTGCCGAACCGTAATACGGCCGCCAGCTCGACGGCGCGGCGATCCGGCGGCGATCCGCGCAGGGCTGCGGGCCCGAGCATCTCTGCAAGCGGGGAACCGGTGAGCCGCTCGAGAACCCGGCGGAAGCGGTCGGGCTCGAGCTGCGCGAGCCGCCCGATCCTGGCCCATTCGTCCGGAGCGAAGTTTCGTTTCCGCACGCGCTTGACCGCCAGGTAGGCCGCCCTCACGGCCTCCTCGGATTCCTCGTCGACGATGTCGAAGAAGGAGTCGGTCTGGATCGCGTCTCGCCCGAGGCCCTTGGGGTCGTCGATCGTGTCGAGGGCCATCACCTCGCCCGCACGTTCGAGGACCCAGTACCAACCGCCGAGGTCGTACCGCAGACACTGACACAGCCGCCACTCGGACGGCAGGCGCAACGGCCACCGCAGGTCCATGTCGAGGACCACGCAGTCCAGATCGCTCCCGCTCAGCCGGAAGTCGGTGGAATCGTCATCCGGTCCATGCAGCAACATCGCTCGTTCGCCCATCATCGCGATGAGCTGCGACCGCTCGGTCGCGACGTCGCCGTTCACGGGTGCGCCCATCGCGTCCGCGCCCACCCGACCGTCTTCCCCAAACCGTGTCCCAAGATCACAGCAGGCTGCCAACCGAGAACCCGTCGCGCGAGGGTGATATCCGGACAACGCCGTTCGGGATCGTCGGTCGGGCGTTCCGTGAACACGATCTCCGATGAGCTGCCCGCCATCGCTCGGATCTGCTCCGCGATCTCGAGCACCTTCACCTCTTCAGGGTTCCCGAGGTTAATCGGCCCCACGTGATCGGACCCGAGCAATCGGAAGATCCCCTCGACCAGGTCGCTGACGTAGCACAACGAGCGAGTCTGACTCCCATCCCCGTGCACCGTCAGCGGTCGCCCGGCCAGGGCCTGATCGACGAACGTCGGGACGGCTCGCCCGTCGGTCCGACTCATCCTCGGCCCGTAGGTGTTGAAGATCCGAGCGATCCTGACCGCCAGGCCGGTGACGCGGTGGAAGGACATAGTCAGCGCCTCGGCGTAGCGCTTGGCTTCATCGTACACGCTCCGGGGACCGACGGGGTTCACGTTCCCCCAGTAGCTCTCGGGCTGCGGATGCACGACCGGGTCGCCGTACACCTCGGACGTCGACGCCAGGACGAACGTCCGGACACCCTTCTCGACGGCCAACTCGAGCAGTCGCTCGGTTCCAACCGAGCCCACGCGGAGCGTCTCCAGAGGATGCGCCAGATACGCGATCGGAGATGCCGGGGAAGCGAAGTGGAGCACCGCATCAAGGGGGCCAGTGATCGCCAGCGGTTCGGTGACATCGGCGTTCACGAACGTGAAGCGAGCGTCGTTGCCCAGATGAGCGACGTTCGATCGATCACCGGTGATGAGCGAGTCGACGCAAAGCACGTCCCAGCCCTCGGTCAGGAGACGACCGCATAGGTGCGATCCGACGAAGCCGCTCCCCCCGGTGACGAGCGCCCTAGGCACGGGGTGGGTCGGGTTCGGCGACGATCGGCCGACGTCCCATCGAGTAGTAGCTGAAGCCGGCGCTCGTGAGTGCGTCCGGATCGAGGAAGTTCCTCCCGTCGACGACGACGGGATACGCCATCAGCTCGAACAGCTTCTCGAGATCCAGTTCGCGGAACTCGTCGCATCGCGTTCCGACCACGAGGCAGTGAGCGCCGTGGGTGGCCTCGTACGCGGTGGCGACGATCTCGAGCTCCGGAACGTCGTCGCGAGCATTGGAGCCAACGAAAGGGTCATAGCCAACCACCCGACACCCTTCGTTCACCAGCGCGCGGGCGAGCGCCAACGACGGCGAGAACCGAACATCGTCCGTCTTCTCCTTGAACGCGAGTCCGAGCAGAGCGACGGTCTTGCCTTCGAGGTTCCACAGCGCATCGCGGATCTTCTCGACGGCGGCGCCGATCGCTTCGTCGTTGATACGGGCCACCTCCGAGAGCAATGGAAATTGGTACCCGAGATGCTCGGCGACGCGCTCGAACGCGGCGACGTCCTTTGGGAAGCAGTATCCGCCGTACCCCAGGCCGGCCCCGAGGAAGTCGCGACCGATGCGAGCGTCGGAGCCCATCACGTCGGCGACGGCATCGACGTCGGCGCCCGCCCGCTCGCAGAGCCGTGCGACCGCGTTGATGTACGAGATCTTCAAGGCGAGGAACGCGTTGCACGCATGCTTCGCCAGTTCCGCCGTCGCGATGTCGGTCTCGATGAGGTAAGCACCGTCCTCCACGAACGGCGCGTACAGCCGGCGCATCACGTCGAAGGCATCGCCGGAACGTGCGCCGATCAGGATCCGATCGGGACGGAGCGCATCCTGCAGCGCTCGGCCCTCACGGAGGAACTCCGGGTTGCAGACGACGGCGATGCCGTCGGGCCCGCGAGCCTCGAGGGCCACGACCCGCTCGAGCCGCTCCGCGGTTCCGGCCGGCACGGTCGACTTCTCAGCCACCACGAGCGGCCCGTCGGCCGCGCGCGCGACGGCGCGTCCGGCGTCCTCGACGGCGGCGAGGTTCGCCTCGCCTGTCGCCCTCGCGGGCGTTCCGACGCAGATGAACACGACGTCCGCGCCCCGAACGGCGTCGGGCGTGACCGTGGAGAACCGGAGGTGACCGTCCTGCAAAGCACGATGGAGGTGCTCGGCCGCTCCGGGCTCGTAGAACGGGACGTCGCCCGCCCGCAACCGCTCGATCTTGGCGGCATCCGCGTCGGCGCCGACGACGTCGTGACCACGCACGGCTAGCGAGAGGCACGTCATGAGCCCCACGTGCCCCGTTCCGATCACTCCGACCTTCATCGACCTCGTCCCTCCAGGGAGCTGGACGGCGACACCCTCACCGGGACGCCGCCGCGGCGGCGGCGGCGGTGCCCGCCCGCTCGAGCTCGGATGAGATCCATCGATAGGTGGCCGCGATCCCCGTCGTCAGCGATGTTGACGGAGCCCAGCCGAGGATGCGCATCGCCAGCGCGTTGTCGCTGTTCCGGCCTCGAACGCCCTGCGGTTTCGACGTGTCGTGACGCTTGACCAGGGACTTCCCAGCCGCGTCGCACACGATGTCGACCAGCTGGTCCACCGACACAAGTTCGTCCGAGCCGAGGTTCAACGGCGTGGCATGGTCCGAGCGCATGATGCGGTGGATACCCTCGACGCAATCGTCGATGTACGTGAATGACCTGGTCTGGCTGCCGTCGCCCCAGATCTCGACTTCATCACCGTCATGCGTCAGCGACACCTTGCGGCAGATCGCCGCTGGTGCCTTCTCCCGGCCGCCCTCGTACGTCCCGAGCGGGCCGTAGATGTTGTGGAACCGCGCGACCCTCGTCTCCACCTTCCCCTCGGCCGTGTAGTACTCGCAGAGCTTCTCCGCGTATAGCTTCTCCCAACCGTATCCCTCCTCGGGGTCGGCCGGATACGCGTCCCCTTCCTTGAGCGGCGTCACATCGGCGTCTTCCTGCCGGTACATCGGATAGATGCACGCTGAGGACGAGTAGAAGTACCGTCCCACGCGGTTGCGACGCGCGGCCTCGAGCATGTGCGCGTTGATCAGGACGTTGTTCCGGGCGACGTCGGCATGGAAAGCCGTGATGTAGCCGATACCGCCCATGTCCGCCGCGAGTTGGTAGACCTCGTCCACACCAGAGGTCGCTTCGACGCATGCGTCTGGCTCTCGGAGATCCAGGAGCATGAACTCGTCCGCCCCCGTCGACTCGAACTCCGGCATCTTCACGTCCGCCCCACGGACCCAGTAGCCCTCGCTCTTGAGGTACTTCACCAAGTGGTGTCCGATGAAACCACCGGCGCCTGCCACGGCCACTCGTTTCGGCATCAAGACTCCTTCCTCGCAGATCGTCTGGTCATGTATGCGTCGGCGAACTTCCACCTGAGCAGCTGTGTTCCGAACAGGACGACGAAACGTGGGTTCTGGCGCAGGTAGCGGCGCCACAGCCGACGGGGCTCGGTCGCCAAGCGGAACATCCACTCCAGTCCGGCCGCCCTCAGCCAGCGCGGGGCTTGCCGTTTGCGGTTGGTCAGGAAGTCGAACGCCGCCCCGACGCCGACCATCACGGCACGGACCCGGCCGCGATGCTGGGCCATCCACTCCTCCTGCTTGGGGCACCCCAGCCCGACGAGCACGATCCCCGGGTCGACCTGATCGATCGATCGCACGACCTCCGCGTCCTCATCCTCCGTCAACGGTCGGAACGGCGGACTGAAGGAATAGACGATGCTCGCCGCCGGATAGTGGTCACTCACCCACCGTTCGAGCTCTTCGACGACATCCGGTGCTCCTCCGTAAAGGGCGATCGGGATGCGATCCGCGGCCGCTCGTTCGAGGATCTTCAGCGTCAGATTGGGGCCGTACACCCGCGTCGCACCGCGCGCACCCAACGAGCGAAGCCCCCAGACGAGCGGCATCCCATCAGGCGTGACGAGATCCGCCTCGTTCATGACGCGCATGAACGACGGCCGGTCGTGCGCTTCCATCACGTTGTTGACTGATGCGACGCAGACGTATCGCGACTCATGCGCAGTAGCCCATCGTGCGATCCGATCCACTGCATCCGCGTAGGAGGTGCGGTCCACACGCATCCCGAGGATGGACCGATGTGGCGGCGCCGCGGTGGGCGCGTCGGGTTCGCTGGCGACGACGTCGGCGGACCGATCGCGTCGGGGAGTGTGCGGGCGTCCCACCGCTAGTACGCCCCGCTTCTGGCGATGAGAACGCCGAAGGTCTCTATCACCGGGCCCGTACAGGACCGCGATGAAGCATGCGGCGTTCGACAGGACCTGACCGGCCGCCACGAAGCGGATACCACGGAGCGGGGGTCGCTAGCGTCGCAGCGTTCGCGCGTGCGAGTCGGCTGACGACTCGCACGTCCCATCGGGGCCGTCCACGGGAACCACGACATCGCCGGGGCCCAGGGCCCGTCGATCGGCATCGGCCTCTTCACCGTCGTCACTCGACGGTCTCCAGCTCGGCGACGATTCCGTTCGCGGCGACGAACGCCGCAGCCTCCAGCCGTGAGTGGACGCGGAGCTTCGAAAGCACCTTCTGGATGTGCGTTCGTGCCGTTTCCGGGCTGATGACAAGCGCGCGAGCGATCGAGTGGTTGTCTCCGCCGGCGGCGAGCAGCCGGAGGACCTCTTGCTCCCGCGGCGTGAGCCTGGAGACCCTGCGGAAGGCGTCGACCTGCTGGCGTCTCGCGTTGAGGAGCTCCGGGATCAGCGGCGCGAGCAAGGGGTCCGGGATGACGAACCGGCCCTCGCTCACCTCTAACACGGATCGGACGAGCTGGGCGATGGGTTGGTCTTTCGCGAGGCAGCCGCTCGCCCCGGTTTCGAGTGCGCGAGCGAGCAGGCCCACGTCCAGACGGTCCGTCAGAACCAACACCCTCGAGCCGGGCAGACGCCGACCGATGAGCCGCGTCGTCTCGAGCCCGTCCAGGCTGGGAAGCTCGGCGTCGAGCAGTATCACCTGAGGACGCAGGAGGACCGCCTGATCGACGGCCTGCACGCCGTCCGCCGCCTCGGCCACAACCTCCAGTCGAGACTCGGCCTGCAGGGCAACGTGCAGCGCCTGTCTGAAGAGCGCGTGTCTGCTTGCGAGCAGAACCGTAGCGCGGCCTGGACCTTGGGTCACGTCGGGGGGCTCCCAATCTCGGCTGTCCGACCCAGCTTGCGACATGAGGGGGCGTATCGACCACTGCCTAGCGACGTATGCCGCCTACGACGAACGCATTACGTCCGGCCGAAACGCGCGAGGCGTCTCCCTCATGCTAAGGCCTGAGCGCTCGGATCGAGGGCCGAGTGGTTAGCCGTTCCGGAAGCACGACACTCCGGGAAGACCGCATCCGGTGAGCCGATCGCCACGGAGTCGGTTGTGATGGATCGAGATGTTGACGATCACGAACGATCTATCGTCGTCCCAGACGAAGATGGCCTGCAGCTCGTCGCCGGCCCCGTGGTTGCCCCCGAACGTGTTGCCGTAGATCTGCACGTCTTGAGACGATATGATCGACACCCCGGCCGCGGTGCCGATCCGCTCGCGATTGTTCCCCGTGATCACGTTGCGACGGATGATCGCGCGGTCGATGTCGTGCCCCCCCGAGATCTCGTAGTTGATCCCCTTCCGGATGTTGTCCCTTATCACGTTGCCCTCGATCAGCATCAACCCGCCGTCGCACTTGTCGCACCAGATCCCGTTCCCGAAGTTGTCGTGGATACGGCTACCTCGCACGATCGCCGTGCCCGAGACCTGCTTGATGCCGCCGGCGCTGACGCCACGGAACGCCGACACGAGCCCGTTGTGGTCGATCCTCGAGTTGAGGACGGCCGTCGGGAACCCGCCACCTCCTCCGATGCACAGGTTGTCGTTGTGGTGACAGCGAACGTCTCGGAGCGTGATGCCCGCGGACGGCTTGAACGCTCGGCCACAGTCCGGAGCACACGACGCGTCTCCGTCGGCGCCACGGATATCCAACGACCTAACGAAGAAGTGGGCAGTCGGCTCGCCATCGAACAGGTTCTGGACCGTGCCGTCCCCGAGGAGGTACGTGGAGTTGCGGCCGCGCCCGATGAACGCGTCTCCGTCTTGCGCCGCCACACTCGACGTGATCGTGTACGTCCCGCTTTTCAGGCAGAACGTTGTCCCCGCCGCCCGATCCGAGGCGGCTCGGTTTATGGTTCCTCTGCCTGGCGGCACATCGACGCCACGGCAACCCCGCGGAACCGTGAAGGTTGCCTTGCTCACGACCGCGCGTCCGTCACTCCGTCGACCCCGAGCTGCGATCACGTGGTGCCCAGGTCCCATCGCCGTGACGTTCGTGAGTTTCGCAGTGCCGGAGGTTCCACCCGCGAAATCCCACGGCGCGGCCCGATCGATATGGAGGAGTCCGCCGTCGAGGTAGAACGTGACGTTCCGCAGCCCCCGCGCAGGCTTCAGGAAGATGTAGACGTTCCCCCGGAGCGTCCTTCCGCACACCCTCGAAGAGTTCGACCGGTCCCGCGATCGAGACACGCGCAGCTCGTACGTCGCCGAGGTGCAGTCAGCCGCCGACGCTTGGGTGATCGAAGCGACGTTGAAGTGTGCCGCCACGAGGCACGACATCAGCAGCTTCACGAGTATCCGCCGGATCGTCACCACGGGCCCCCGATCTCTATCCGCGACGCAACGCGTCTTCGACGTCGATCTGATTCGTGGAAACGTCGATGAGCTCGTAAGGAGCGGCCGACGATAGCGTCTGACCGCATAGATCGCAAACCGCGGAGGCCGCACTCCGCATTCGATTGTCGTCGCACCCTAACGACCCGAACCGTCAATGATTCCCCCTTTGGTCTCCCGACGTCCCCACTCCGTCGAGGCCCCGCAACGACGTATCGACGTTCCCGGGTGACGGCTTGAGGTCTCCCTGCTTGCGTAGCCTCTCCGTTGTCCGAGAACCCGTTCGCTCGCTACCCTCATGGAGCGACGTGCTGGTCGCCGGACCTGGCATCGTCTGCCGGCGTGCCGCCCTGGCGAAGACCGCGTCAACATGCGGCCGAGCCAGGTGACCGACGCACGGCGATTCGCAGGCATCGGCTGACGGGAGAGCGATGAAGATCCTCTACATCACGGGGTCATCGAGGTGCGGGAGCACGATGCTCGCGAACATCCTGGGCGAACTGCCGGGATTCTTCTCCGCAGGTGAGCTCCGGTTCCTCTGGGATCGCGCTCGTCAAGGCCGGCTCTGCGGCTGCGGTAGCCCGATCACGGCATGCGAGCTCTGGAGCCAGGTGCTCGATCGAACGGCCGCGACGAGTCCTGGTCGTCTGGACGAGATCCGCGCCTGGCAGCGCAGCGTCATCCGGCTGCATCGCACGCCTGGAGTGCTTACCAGCGGGAGCCCGCGGGCATCGTCGTCGCTCGGTCGGTACCTCGACGTTCTGGGCCGGACGATCGGATCGGTCGAGCGTTCGACGGCGTGTGAGGTGCTCGTCGACTCGTCGAAGCATCCGGCCCAGGCGGCGGCCCTGCTCCGCCTGGGGAACAGAGATGTCTCCATCCTCCAGTTGGTCCGGGATCCGAGAGCCGTCGCGTATTCGCAGTTGCGATGGAAGCCGAACCCGGATGGGGTCCGAACCGGAGGGATGGGAGGCGCCTCTCCCCTGTGGAGCGTCCTCCATTGGTCCGCGTCAAACCTCGCGTCGGACCTCGTGCGACACGGGCTCGGCGCTCGCCACTCGACCTTGCTCCGGTACGAGGATCTCGTGAGCGATCCCGTGGGACACGTGGGTCGGATCCTCGACTGGATCGACGAACCGCGCCCCCTCTCTCCTACCCCGTTCGTGGAGGGCCGCTCGATCGCCCTCGGTCCGAACCACACCGTCTCCGGGAATCCGGACCGGTTCACACGGGGGCGTATCGAGGTCAGGCCCGACGACCGATGGCTCCATGAGATGAGGGATCGCGACCGTCGAACCGCGACCGTGCTGACCTCCCCGTTGCTCCTCCACTACGGATACGAGATGCGGCCGACGCCCAGGTCGTGACATGCATGGGACGTTCCTAACGCGACGGTTCTCCGCTTCCGCCGACCGCGACGCGCGTGCGATCTTCTGGGGTTTCATCGACCAGACGTTCTCCTCGGCGACCAACTTCGCGCTCGCCGTTATCGCCGGCCGAGCCGTCGGACCCGCGGGCCTGGGGACGGTGACGATCGCCTTCTCCGTCTATCTCATCGCACTCGGCCTGCAGCGTCGCCTGCTAACGGAACCACTCGTGGCAGGCTCCGCGGAGACCGTCGATCAGAGGAAGACCGCTCGGCACGGTCTCACGATGTCCATCATCGCAGCGGGAGCCGCCATGGCGATCGCGCTCGCTGCCAGCCGCGTGGTGCCCGGCTTCGGCGGGCGAGGCGCATTCCTCGTCGTTCCGTGGATCCTCCCCGCGCTCGTCCAGGACTTCTGGAGGAGCGTCCTCTTCCGTGACGGGCGAGCCGCTGCCGCCGCGGTGAACGACCTCGCCTGGTTCGTGGCGATGCTCGCGATGGTGCCACTCGCCTGGTCGATCGCGACCGACACCGGGGTCGTGGCTGCGTGGGGGATCGGCGCGACCGCCGCCGCCGCCCTCGGATTCGTGCAGACGAGGTACGCACCGGGTGCGGTAGGACGTTCCGTCGAGTGGTGGAGGAACGAGGCGTGGCCGTTCGGCAAGTGGAACGCGGGCGCGGCGGTCGCAGCCAACCTCGGCGGGAACCTCGGCGCGATCGCCGTGGCAGCGATCCTCGGGGCGGGCGCGCTCGGCGGACTGCGAGCGGCGCAGGCCGTCTTCGCGCCGCTCACTCTGATCACCCCTGCCCTCGCGCTGCCGGGACTCCCGGCAGTCACGCGGGCCTACGCGCGGGGGTTCACGGAGGCTCGCCGGCGGGCCCTCGCGCTGTCGGCCGTGGCATTCTTCGCCACTCTCGCGTACGTCACGGCCCTCTTGCTAGGCGCCTGGCGGATCCTTCCGTTCCTCTTCGGTGAGTCTTTCGAACGGTACCGAACGTTGATCTGGCCGATCGCGACAGGCCAGCTGTTCGTCGCGGTCGGCATCGGCATGCTGGTGTTGATCAAGGCCCAGCAGCGCGGACGCCTCCTGCTCGTCAACCGCTCGATCAGCGCGGCGATCTCCCTCAGTCTGCTCACGATCCTGGCCTGGACGTTCGGACTCGAAGGTGCGGCGTGGGGGATTGCGGCCGGCGGCCTCGCCTCCACGGTGATCCTCACGCTCTCGGCGAGACGAGAGCCCACTCGGTCACGGATCTCGGAAGGTGGTTCCTCGGACGCGACAACACGGCGTCAGGAGTAACCCAACGTCGAGGCCACGTCTTCGACCTGACCGAGGACTGATCCGATCTCTCGCTGAAGCCCGCGCCATTTGTCCGGGTGCGGCTTCGAGGTCGCCTGGATCGCCTCCAGGCCTGCGGCGAAGCGTTCGAACGGAGCCGGATCGAGGTGAGCCCAGCCCGCGATCCTGCCAAGCGCTTCCATGGGGTGGGCGACGACGTCCTCGTACCGCACTCGCATCGCGACCTCAGGCCCGACCGACCGGAGATCTCGCATGCACGCTTCGTTGCAGGCTCGCCATTGATCGGCGCAGATCTCGACGAGCGTGCGCCCGTCGAGACGGTCCCAACCGGGTTGGAGCACGAAGCTCCACTCCGACCCCGAGTATCCGACAACGCGGAACCCCGGCGGGAGCGGATAGGTCTTGTACCGCCCAGGCATCTGCCACGCCCTGTAGAGCGATGCGATGTTGCCGCGGGGATCACGCGTGAGATGGATGAAGCGAGCGTCCGGGAACAACGCCCGCAGGAACGGCACCCTGAACGTGTTCTTCGGGGACTTCTCGACGATCCTGATGGGCGGCCGCTTGAGCGGTTTCGTCAGGAGCGCGATCGCCTCGGAGATCCGACGTCTCCCGCGTCCCCGAAGGGTGATGTGTCGCGTGAACGGCAGGCGCTCGAGATTCCCGACGCTATCGAAGAAACCTCGCAGCAGCGTACCCCGGGTGTCCTCTTCGAGATCGTCCTCAGTGAGGGCGTTGGATGGCGCGCCCGTCAGGATCGGGTCGAACGGTCCCTCGAACAATTGGTTGCTCTCGCGGTAGCGGCTCCACAGGTCAGGATGCGCCGACAGGGCCGCGAACAACGCAGAGGATCCGGATCGAGGAGCGGCCAGGATCACGACCGGGTCACGGATCAACGCGTTCCGATCCGAGGGGCGTTCGTGGGGGGCCCGTCCATGAAGCCCCATGCCGCTCGTCCCCTGGTCGCTCATCATGTCGCGTTCCGCTCGATCGCGTCGGCGTACGCCTCTTCGAGGCTGCGCAGTGCGCGTCCGGGCGCGTACAGGTTCGTCCACCGCGCGAAGGCGCCGGCGCCCAGCCGCTCGCTCTCTGAGTCGTCCGACACGAGCTTGACGGCCTCGGTCCACGAGCTCGCGTTCCACGGGTCGACGAGGAGTCCCGTATCGCCGTGGGTGATGAGGTCCTCGAGGCCACCGATCCGGCTGGCTAGGACGGGCACCCCTGCGGCGTATGCCTCGAGGACGACCCGCGGTTGCGCCTCGTACCAGACGGACGGCAGGACGACGGCCCTGGCCTCCCTCACGAGTGGAGCCACATCGGTAGCAGGGACCGCACCGATGAACCGGACGCGGGGAGGCGCGAGGTTGCGCAACCGATCGCCGTCCGGTCCATCCCCGACGAGTAGCAACTCGCCGGGGGCGTTTCGCCACGCATCGAGGATCGTCTCGACGCCCTTCTCGCGCGAGAGTCGCCCGAGGAACAGGTAGTACCTGCCGGGACCCTTCCTCCGGGGCGTGGGCCATGCGAAGTTGGACTTCACTCGGATCCGGTCGGCCGGCACCCCGCCCTGGATGTGCTTGTCGCGCACGAAGTCACCGACGGCGAGGAAGAGCGTCACGCGATCGAACGTGCGGAGTCGGTCGTGGAGACTGAGCGACGCCGCCAGCGCTCCGCTCCCGAGGGCGGACTCGCGATAGCACCGATGGAGCACCCCCGGCCATGGGACTCGGCCCACGCAATCCTCGCAGACGCGACCGTCGCGAAGGAGCGTCGCCGGGAGGCAAAGGAGCCGGTAGTTGTGCAGCGTCACCACGACCGGTACGCCTTCGGCCGCGGCCGCCCGGATCACGGCCGGCGAGAGCTTCGGGAACAGATTGTGAAAGTGGACGACAGCAACGCGTGCCCGTCTGATGGCCCTCTGCACGGCGGCGGCCGCCCGGAACGACCACACCGATCCCATGCCCATGCCGAGCAGCTCCGATGCGCCGCCCGATCGTGGGACCGGCTGCCACACGTGCACCTCGTGCCCTCCCTCCGAGAGCAGTCTCGCCTCGTCCTCGACGACGCGGTTCTCGCCAGACGTCGCACCGGAGAGGTAGCGGGAATGGGCGATCAGGACCCGCACAGGCGATCCCTATCCCTCGTAGACCGCGAACGCCGGCCGTTCCCATCGGCGCCCGGCTTCGACGAGGGATCGGTTCGGCAACCAGACACCGAGAACGAGCATGAGCAGGTACGGGGCTCCGAACACCTCGAATGTGGATCCGGTGAGGCTGCGGATCAGCAGCGTGACGACCATCACGATGGGAACCAACCGCCCGCCTCGATGCGATGCTTCGGCGAACGCACGCCGTGCGACCGTGAGCGTGGCAGCGGCCAGGAACGCGATGCCGATGATTCCCGTACCTACGAGGGCCTCGACCCAGGTGCCGTGGATCGTGGACGTCTTCGTGCGCCCGATCTCGGCGAGTACCTCGAACCGTGTCGCCGTGAGGAGACCCTTCCCGATCAGCGGCGACTCGCGCCAGACGGGCAGAGCGTCGCTCCACCACTGGAGCCTGCTCGAGAGCTTGGCGGCATCCTCGGGGCTCGCCCCGCGGAGGACGACCGGCTGTGCGCGCTCGAGGAGGACCGCGCCCCACGTCGATGCAACCAGCACGCCGGCCATGATGACCCAAGCCGCCATGCCACGCCTGCGAAGCAGGAGGACGGTCAGCACACCGGCCACGATCGCCACGTACCCGGTGCGGTACTGAGCGAAGACGAGCGTGAGGACCGAGATCGGCAGCGACGCGACCAGGAACGCTCGGCGCGGCGCCGGCCGCTCCCCTCTGGAGACGAGGAGCGCGAAGGACCATACGCCGACGATCACGGCGGCGGTTCCCACACCGTTCGAGGACACCGCCGGCACGACGCCTCGGATCTGCCACGGGAGCGGACTCCGCTCGAGCTGGTTGAGGGCTTCGCCCGGGAACAGCACGACGCCGATCCACACCGAAGCGATGATGGCCACGAACCACCAGTACAAGGCGGACATGATGCGCGCGCCCGCAGCGTCACCCACCGTCCGGAACGCACCCGCGATCACGAACACCCCGGTTACGAGCTCGACCCCTCGATAGCCGGTCAGGAAGGGTTCGACGGAAAGCGGGGCGCCGGCGAAGACCACGTAGACGTAGAGGCAGTAGAGACCGAACGGGAGCGTCAAGACGCGGACATCCGACCGCGCCCGGTCGGTGAGCGAGAACAAGCCCAGGAGCGCCGCGAGCCCCACGCAGGCGAGGCGCAAGCTGCCGGCCGGGTCCAGTGGATCCGTCGCGAGGGACTCGGCGTCTCGGATCCGCCACACGAGCGTGCTGAGCAGGAGGAGGATGACGGGCGCCTCGACGGCGAAGGCATGAGTTCCCAGGCGTCGGCGGACGAGGATCCAGGCGGGCGGGGCGACCACGCAGAGCGCGCCGAGCGCCAGCACCGCGTCGCGAGTGGGACCGCCTCCCGCGACGGCGACACCCGCCGCGACGATCAAGGCGGCCCCGAACGAGAGAAGGCCGGCGCCGAGTGGGAGACGCCGCGTGCTCGGCGACAACTCTCGCTGGCGGACCCTCATGATCGCTCCTTCCCAGGGTCCGTCATTGTGGCAGGACGCTCACTGCGTCGCCCGCAGCCTGCGGCGCCACGCTTGTATCCTCCTTACATGTCAGGACCGTCTGTCCGGGAGGCGCCCCCGAAGCTACTGACGGGTGCCAAAGCGGCCCTCACGTTCCGTGCCTGGACGACCTTCCTGCAGACGGTGGCCGAAACGCGTCGACACCCGCTTCCCGAGGTCGTCGCGGTCTTGGAGGGCCCGTCGCGCAGTGCCGCGCTCCATATCGACCCGAGACGGCTGGGACGGATCGTCGCGAAGGTCCTACGACTGGGCCCCTGGCGCCCGCGGTGCCTGTTCACGTCCCTGGTCCTCTTCCGGCTGCTGCGCGAGCAGGGGGACCGCCCCGTGTTGGTGATCGGTCTGCCGACCCACGCGACGGGCACAAGGACGCATGCCTGGATCGAAGTCGACGACTCCGAGGTCGGTCCGCCGCCCGGCAGCCGTGGTCATCTCGCCTTGGCCCGCTTCGGCGGCGCCCCCGGATCCACCGTACAGGGGGTTTAGGAGGCCGGAGACTCCTTTGGGAGGATGAGCTCGCGACCGGCGAGCTCTTCGAGGAACTCGGAGATCTCGGACGCGAGGTCGTCTGGTGTGTCCTCCAGCTCCGAGCGAAGCCGGCCGACGATCTCGCCGAAGGACATGCCCTCGTCGCCCAGGAACTCCCAGATGAGCGCCCCGACCTCGTTCGTGCCGTGGTACGCACCCGTTCCCAGGTGCAGTAGCACCGCTCCCCCCTCCTCGCCCAGCTCACGGAACTCGACGCGCGGATTCCGCCTGATCACGGTCGTTTCGTCCATCATCGGTCGCCTCCGTCGTCGCGGATCCCTTATGGATGTGGGAGCGCGGATTGTACCGTGCCCGCAACGCCGCCATGATCGAGAGAACGGCTGTCGCTCCGCGCCGTTCGCTATTATCGGCCGAAGCGAGGTGTTCGACATTGACGGATGACGACGCGCTTAGCGCATGGATCCAACCGCAGCACCTCGAGCCCGCTGCTCTGGCCGGATACCGGGCGGCATTCGAGTCGCATCCCGCCCGGATGACGGTGATCCGCGACCTCCTCCGTGAGGATGTCGCGGATCGGTTGTCGCGGTTCCTCCGGAACGAGGCCGAGTACCGGACCGAATACGGGATCTACTCGGTCGAGGGAGCCGTCCCCGAGGAGCGGTACGCGGCCGCGGAGGAATCAGATCGGTTCTTCCGGCTGGATCGGCTCGCCGGTATCCCGCCGCAACACCGGATGAGCATGAATGCGCTCACGTACCTGAAGCTCCGCGAGGCGTTCCAGCAGCCAGCGTTCGAGTCGTTCTTCCAGGAGCTCACCGGCCTGGCTCTAGGCGCCAGCGACGACTTCGGCGTTCACAGCATGCGCGTGGGCGACTACCTCCGTCCGCACGCCGACGACAACAAGGATCGAGCGCTCGCGCTCGTTATGTACCTCGCCCCCGACTGGTCGCCGAGCTTCGGTGGCTCGCTTCACTTGATCCACCCCGGAGGTGGCGAGACCTGCGTCGATGCCGACTACAACAGCACCGTCGTTTTCGACGTGCTGGCAGGAACGAGCCACTTCGTGGCGCCGGTCGAACCGTCCTCCGGCGACGCCGCCCGCGTCACGATCGGAGGGTGGTATCACCGGCGAGACCGAGGGTAGCCTCGACGGCGATCCCGCCGGTCCGGCAAGGGAAGCGCTGCGGCTCGTCGTCCTTAGCTTCGTCATGCTCTTCACCGAGCTCGCGCTGATCCGGTGGACCGGTGCCAACATCCTCTATCTCAGCTACTTCTCGAACTTCGTCCTGCTGGGGAGCTTCCTCGGCATCGGGGTCGGGTTCCTCTGGGCGTCTCGGCATCCGCCGCTCTTCCGCTTCGCACCACTCGCCCTGGCCCTCCTCGTGCTGTTCGTCGTCGTGTTCCCGGTCGAGATCGATCGATCAGGCAGCCAGTTGGTCTATTTCGGATCGTACGGTCGGTCGGGCCTCCCGGCATGGGTGACGCTTCCGATCGTGTTCGTCGTCGTCGCGGCCACGATGGCGACGATCGCCGATGGGGTCGGCCGCCTGTTCGGCAGGTTCCCACCACTTGTCGCGTACCGACTGGACCTGCTCGGTAGCCTCGCGGGGATCGTGGCGTTCGCCGTCCTGTCCTTCCTCGGGGCACGACCGGTCGTCTGGGGACTCGTCGTGGCGATCGCCTTGTTGCTGCTCCATGGCCGCCGCGCTTCCGTGCTGCAGATCGCCTCCCTCGCCGCGATCGTGGTCGTCCTCGGCGTCGAGTCCCTCTCCCCATCGACGAGCTGGTCGCCGTACTACGAGATCGAGCTTCGTTCGGAAGGGGCCCGGACGGTCGTCGCCGTCAACGGCGTTCCTCACCAGGTCATCGAGCCGACGGCGCTACGTCGCGAGCTCGAGCCGCTGTATTTCCGACCGTACGAGCTGGTGGCCTCGCCGCCGAGAGACGTCCTCGTCGTCGGGGCCGGTACCGGCGGGGACGTCGCGATCGCCCTCGCGGAGGGCGCGGACCACGTCGTTGCAGTGGAGATCGATCCCCGCCTCGCGGCGCTCGGGAGGCAGCTCAATCCCGATCGACCGTACGACGACCCGCGCGTCGACCTGGTCGTCGATGACGGCAGGGCCTTCCTGGAGCGGACGATGGCGCGGTACGACCTGATCCTCTTCGCGCTGCCGGACTCGTTGACGCTCGTGTCCGGGCAGTCGTCGCTACGGCTCGAGAGCTACCTCTTCACGAGGGAAGCGTTCGCTGAGGTGCGCGACCACCTCGCGGACGACGGCGCGTTCGCGGTCTACAACTACTTCCGCGAGCGATGGCTCGTGGATCGGTTCGGCGAGATGCTCGAGGAGGCCTTCGGGCGGGCCCCCTGTCTCGATCAGGTGGAGGAGCAGGGGAGCTTCGCGCTCCTCACGGTGGGCCGATCGGATGCGGCGGTCGAGTGTGGGGTCTCCTGGTCGCCTCGCACGGACACGGCGGCTCTGAGCACCGACGACCGGCCGTTCCCGTACCTGCGGTCGCCGGGCATACCCGCGTACTACGCTGCCACGCTGGTGCTGATCCTCATGGGATCGGTGGCGGCCGTCCGGGGCATCTCGGGACCCTTCGTCGGCGTGGTGCGGTACGTGGACCTGTTCTTCATGGGTGCGGCGTTCCTCCTCCTCGAGACGAACTACGTGATCCGCTTCGCCCTCTTGTTCGGCACGACGTGGTTCGTGAACACGCTGGTCTTCGCCGGCATCCTTCTCGCCGTGTTGGCAGCGGTCGAGGTGGCGAGACGCGTGCGGATCCGCCATCCCGCCCGGCTGTACGTGGTCCTTTTCCTCACGCTCGTGGCGGCGTGGGCGATCCCGCTCGACGCGCTTCTGGGCATCCACCCCGGGCCCCGGTTCATCGCCGCGACGGCGCTCGCGTTCGCGCCGATCTTCGTCGCCAACCTCGTCTTCGCTGAGCGCTTCCGGCGAACGGCCGGGTCCGTCACCGCTTTCGGCGTGAACATCCTCGGCGCGATGCTGGGCGGGGTCCTCGAATACCTCTCCCTCGTCATCGGTCATCGCGGCCTCCTCTTCATCGCCGGCGGGCTGTACCTGCTCGCCCTCGCGACCGGATACCGGAAGCTGTCGGGCGACCGAGACGGGCAGGACCCCCCGGAGCTAGGGGGCGTCCTCTCCAGGACCTGACCCGATGCCGGCCCGACCGGTGGCGGGTCCGGCGTTCGCCCGGCTGAGATGCGTTACGACCCGGAGCAGCGACGCGACGGCGCCGACGAGCAGCGCGACGGTGATCGCGAGCGACGCGATCAAGCCGGGGCGGCCGGCCCGATACGCCATCCCCGCCTGCCACAGGTAGAGCACGCGGGCGGGGTCTCGGCCCTCCTCGTCCTCGTAGAGATGCTCGACCGTGTACCCCACGGTGTCGGGCACCAACCGGAACTGCTCGGCGATCCGAGGACCTTCCTCGGGCGGCGGGCGTTCGGTGAGCTGCGCGCCGCCGCCGACCACGAGGCTGGGGGCGCTCACGGCGAACCCGATGACGAAGAGCCATACAACGGCGCGCGTGCGGTGAGCGCGTTCTTCCGCCCACGGGACCACCGCGGCGACCAGCGGCGGGATCGCGGGGATCAGCAGCCGAGGCCCCCATGTGAATCCGCCGCCCCAGTCCCACCACGTCGCCGCCAGCACGAGAGTGACGCCGAGGTGTGCGGTGATGAGGACCGCCGCCAGGCGGTCGACGCGAAACAGACGGATCAGGGCGGGAGGCCCGAGGAGGACGATCGGAGCGAACAGGAGAACGCTCTTCTCCGGGTGGAGTAGCAGGCCACCGAGGCCGGTGAAGATCGGCGTCGTGAACCCCTGCGGGACCTCCGTCCCGGAGTATCCGAAGTTCGTGGGATCACCGAAACGCGCCACGTTGTACGCGAGCTGGACGGACGCCGACACGATGACGGGCCAAGTCCCACGCGCGACGGATGCGCCGCGCCCATGCCGCCAGAGCGCCCACACGAGGAAGGGTGCGAACAGGAATGTCTGCGGCCGGGCGAGCGCGGCGCCGCCGAGCGCGGCCCCGGCCAACGTCGGAGATCCAGCGAGGACGCGCTCGATCGAGACGGTCACGAGGAGCGCGGCCAGGGGCTCGCTCGAGAACGTCTTGCCGTAGATCACCAGGAAGGTCCCCCCGGCTACCCCGAACGCGGCCGCCGCCGCGCTTCTCAGTTGCCCGCCGAGGCGGCGACTCAATGAGAACGTCGCCGTTGACACGAGCGCCAGTAGGACCGGCGCGAGCAAGGAGACAACGCCCTGGGCGACGAACGACGGCACGGGCATGACGCCGCGGATCGCCGATATCGATCCGTACAAGGGGGCCGCCAGCAGCGACAGACCGATCCCGAACGGGCTATAGTAGCGCCCGTCGGCCCCCTCCCAGACGACCCCCTGCACGATCGCAACGTCTCGGTCCTCGACGATCGAGCGCGCGACCTGGTACATGCTCATCCCGTCCGACCACCCGATGTCGCCCCCTTGGAACACGAGCAGCCCCAGGAGCACGGACGCTGCGATCCATCCGATCACCCGCCGCTCCGTGGCCCGCGAACCCACGGCGGCCGGTCCACGCAGGGCCGCATCCGATCCGTGTCGGCGCGCCATCACGCCGACGTCTCCACGTCCGCGCGTGCGGCGATCGCCTGCGTGTCCGCCGCTGGTCGGGGCGACGCCCGCCCGTCCATGGTTGGGTGCGTGGCATCCCACCCGCGGAGGAACACGAAGACCATCGCCAAGAGCAGACCGGCGCGGATGTACACGGCGGCCGGCACGACGATCTCCAGCGCGCGCACGCTGAGCGTGCCCAGCACGAACACACCGAAGTACAGGACCACGGCGTCGACGACGTACGCGATCCACCAGACGGCGCGGATTCGGACGAGCGCGAAGAACGGGAGGAGCCAGAGGGCGTACTGTGGGGAGTGGACCTTCCCCCACAGGAGGAAGGCGGCGACCAGCGCGGCCGATACCTGGATGAACGGGTACGGTCCTTCTCGCGTCGCCCGGCGACCTCCCAAGACGAGCACGAGGGCCGCCGTGACGAGGAACAGCGCGGTGCTCAGGACGTTGATGGCGCCCGGACCGAGGTCGTACAGCGGTCCGACCCCCCACAGGCTGTCGTAGTTCGGTGGGCGCAGCGAGTGGAACCGGTAGGTCACGAGCCATCCCTCGAAGCCCAGGATCATGATCGGCACGTTCGCGACCGCGAACGTGCCACTCGCCGCGCAGGCGTCGAGCAACGCTCCCCGACGGTCTCGGCGATGCCAGCGATCCAGGACGAGCGGGACCACCAGCAGCAGCGGGTAGAGCTTCAACGCGCCGCCGACCCCGAACGCGACGGCGGCGAGCGCCGGATGGCGCCGCCACCACGCGGCCACGCCGAGCATCGTGACGGCGACCGCCAGGACATCCCAGTTGTGGAACGCGAACAGGACGAGCACGGGAGATGCCGACCACAGGAGGCTGCGCCACCCGACGATCGCCCCGAGAAGGGCGGCGGTGGCCATGACCGCGATCGAGAGGAAGGCAGCGCTCGCCAACAGGTACTGCCCCGTATCCCCTGCGAGTGACCCCATCGCCCACATGAACAGGCCGGTGAGGACCGGATACTCGTTGGCCCCGTCGACCAGCTTCAGGTCGTATCCG
>Ga0299913_10000151_pt1 | contig 35774 bp, 30 predicted proteins | sample RVTome_9_FD_201360 | JGI IMG/M metagenome (GOLD analysis project Ga0299913, IMG submission 201360) | Soil microbial communities from uranium-contaminated site in the Upper Colorado River Basin, Wyoming, United States - RVT155D38 (version 2) ... | reverse complement strand
ACGGCTGCAGGTATTCGCGATTGGTGGTCCACAAGAAGAAAGCCATGGCAAAGGGCAACGAGCCCAGAACAAACGCCGAGATTCGGCCCTCAGCGGTAAGAGCTCTGATCTCGCCTTTGAGACGGTTTCTCGCCCGCATCGTGTCGGACACGGTCTGCAGGACCTCGGCGAGGTTTCCGCCCACCTCACGTTGGATCTCGATGGCCATGACCGCCCACTCGAAGTCGTCCGATTGGGTACGGTCGACCACGCCCTGCAGCGCATCGGTGACACTGATCCCGAGACGAGCCTCGGCGATGGCCCGTCCGAACTCACGGGCGGTGGGGTTGGGTGACTCGGTGGAGACGGCTTCTGTTGCCTGGAGCAGGGAGTAACCCGCCCGCAGCGACGTCGACATCAGGGTCAGCGTGTCCGGAAGTTGGTTCTCGAACTTGCGTTTCTCCCTGCCTCCCGCAAACCGGATCAAGAAGACGGCTATCAGGAGAAAAACCCCGAAGGCGATCACGCCGGTAATAGCCCCGTTGAAGATCGCGACGAGGATGCCGCCCACTGCGGAGAGACCAAACATTCCCAGGATCGCCTCACCGGGTGAGATGGGGATGTTGGCTTGCTCCAGAGCTGAGTTGACCCCGGAGAGCAAACCGCGCTTTCTGACTTCTTCCTCGGCGGCCTGGCTGAAACGGTTGAGGATCGGGATCCTCTGCAGCCAGCTGCGCTCATCATCGTCTTCCCGGGGGCCTTTACGGCCGTAAGCCTGCAATCTCTTGGCGAAACGACCCGGATCGTCCTCGTCCTCCCGCCCAAAGAGGATTATCAGGAACAAGAACAGGGTCAGACCGAGACCGGCAGCACCAAGCAACATCAGGGTATCGATATCGAGTGCGGCGCCACCCTCAACCACCCGGGTGGTCAACGGGGCGAGAGTCGTGGTCGTGGTCACCCCCGGCTGTGTCGTGGTGGTGACCGCAAAGCCCGAGACGGCAAAGGTCTGCGCCGAGCTGAGACCCTGGTAAGTCACTGCAAAGTCGACTTCGCCCGGAGTGGAGATCGGAGAGACGAACCGGGCGACGAGGGTGTTGCTGATCTCACGACTGATGTCGCCGTAGAGCTGTTCGAGCTGGTCAGGATTTGGTGTGGAGAGGAACAGCCCACCGCCGGCCGTGGCCACCTGCTGCACCGCATCGGGGTTGAACTCCGACCCCTGGAGCGCCACGCCGAACGTCCGAACATCGCTGTTTTCAACGACCGCGATAGCTTCGTCGAGCGTTGCCTCTGATGCCGTGTCGTCACCGTCGGTGAGCACGATCATGTTTGGCAGCAACCCGCGGGCGTTGGGCTGGTCGAAGAGCGCGATTCCCTGAATGACCCCATCGTTGAATGCGGTCTCGTTGGCCGGCACGATGGCGTTGATCGTCTGGATCAAGCCGTCTTTATTGCCGGTGAATCCGGTCAACACCTGGACGCCATCGGCAAAGCTGACGATGGCGATCCTGTCCTCAGCCCGTGACTGGTTGATGAAGCTGATGGCCGCGGCCTTCGCTGCCTCCATCGGGGCACCGTCCATGGAGCCGGAGGCGTCGATCACGAGGACCACGCCGACCGGCACCGATGACGCACCCACCGGCTCCACGACCAGATCGGAAACGGCCTCGCCGTTGGCGGTGACCTCCAGAGCCCCCGGATCGGGGTCTTCCCCGAAGTTGCGGAACTCGATCACCATCTGGGTCTGGCCGCCCTCGGGGTAGCGGGAGCCATTGATGTCGACGATCTCGATCTCCTGGCCGGCCTCCTGAGCCCATGCGGGCAGGGCAACCAGCAGGATCGCCGCAACTACGGCGAGGAGACGGCGTGTCAGTCTCAACCGCCTCTCCGTGAGAAGGGCTCGGGATCGAACAGGTCGGCGGGGAGACGGATTCCCTGGTTCTCCAGTTCCTCGGAGAAGGTGGGACGGATCCCGGTTGCCTTGAGACGCCCTTTGTAGCGGCCGTCGTCATCGACACCCATGCCGAAGTCGAAGAGGAACAGGTCCTGAAGGGTGATGATCTCGCCCTCCATGCCCTCGACCTCGGTTACGTGGGTGATACGTCTCGTACCGTCCTTGAGACGGGAGACATGCACGATGAGATCGACCGCCGAGGATACCTGCTCGCGGATGGCCCGGACCGGAAGATCGAATCCCGCCATCAACACCATGGTCTCGATACGGGACAGGGTGTCACGTGGCGAGTTGGAGTGGACGGTGGTGAGCGACCCGTCATGACCGGTGTTCATCGCCTGAAGCATGTCCAGCGCTGCCGCGTCACGAACCTCACCAACCACGATGCGGTCGGGACGCATACGCAGCGTGTTCTTCACGAGGTCGCGGATCGTCACCGAGCCTTGACCCTCGATGTTGGCGGGACGGGACTCCAGGGTGAGCACGTGCTCCTGGTGGAGCTGGAGCTCGGCTGCGTCCTCCACGGTGATGATTCGCTCATCACCGGGGATGTAGGCGGAGACCACGTTGAGCGTGGTGGTCTTCCCCGACCCGGTACCACCAGAGATCAATAGGTTGAGCCGTCCCCGGACACATGCCCTGAGGAAGTCGGCGGTACGCTGGGTCAACGTGCCGAAGTTGATCAGGTCGGCCTCCTGGTAGGGGTCGACCGCGAACTTTCGGATCGTCAGGAACGGGCCACCGATCGCCAGGGGGGCGATGATGGCGTTGACACGAGAACCGTCGGGGAGACGGGCATCCACCATCGGCGTCGCCTCGTCGACACGACGGCCGATCTGACCGACGATCTTGTCGATGATCCGGCGCAGATGCACCTCATCGACGAACCGGACATCAGATCTGAGGATGCGACCGCTTTTCTCGAAGTAGACGTCGTAGGGCCCGTTGGCCATGACCTCGGTGACCTCCGGGTCGTTGAGCAGCGGGTCGATCGGGCCATATCCGAGAACGTCAGAAGCGATCTCGTTGAGGAGGGCTCTGCGGTCGGCCGAGGTGAGGGGAAGGCCCTGTTCCTGGTCGACTGCCCACTCCAGCATCTCCAGAACACGGAGACGCAGCTCGGCGTCCGACATCCCACGGTCATAGAGGGTTGGACCCAACTCTTCGACGACCTTGAAATGGAGGCGGCCTCTCAGCTCCCCCATGGCGTCGGTGCGTGTGAGCGTGGAGTCGACGGTCTCGGTTTGCCGTGCCGCGGCGACTCTCTCAGATAGTGATGGCATGTTTGGGCCCCTTCCCTACTTGCGTCCGAACAGGCCGGATTTGACGTTGGCCTCTGGCACCTTGCCCGCGATGAGCTCGGCTACGGATTCAAAGCCTTTCGCAACTTTCGATTTCGGATCGGTCTCTACGACCGGACGACCTTCATTGACCGAGGCGGCTACCACCGCGTCGGAGGGGATCGCTGCTGCGATCTCCATCTTCAAGGCGCCCTCGATCTCTTTGTTGTCGAGCTTCGCCTTGGAATTGGAACGGTTCATGACCAACTGCACGTCGGCCGTGGAGAACTTGAGAAGACGCAACGTTTCCAGGGCCAGCTTGGCGTTCTTCACCGACGGCAGATCCATGTCCACCAGCATCAGGATGTCGTCGGACTTCTCGATTAGCGAAAGGATCAACTCGTCGAGCATGGCCGCGGTGTCGACGATCACGTAGTCGTAGTTCTCCTTGAGCACGTCGAGCATCTGCATCAGACCGGCCGTCGTGATGTCGTCGGCGAACGCCGGCTCCAATGGGGCTGCCAGTACCTTGAGACCGCTGGGATGCTCGGTGAGCAGTGAGTCGAGCAACTCGGCATCGAGCTTGTGGAGCTCGTGGGCCGCGTTCACCATCGTGAAGCGGGGCTCGAGCTGGAGCACGAGACAAACGTCGCCGAACTGGAGGTCGGCGTCGACCAGGCATACCTTCTTGTCCGGGAACCGATTGAGCACCAGGGCCAGGTTCGTGGCCAACACGGTCTTGCCGCTGCCTCCCTTGGCCGAGGTCACTGTGATGATGCGACCCTCCTTGCCCACCTCCTCCTCAGGGGGGCGGTGAGCGGCCACCGATGACTTCCGGTGCAAGACGTCGTGAGCGAATTGCTCGATGGCAGCTTCGATCTTGGGTTCGTCGAGTGGCATCTCGAGTACGTCGGAGACCCCGATGCGCATGCCCTTGCGGAGCAGATCGGCGGTCACCTCCTCGGCGACCAGCATCAGGACGAGCGACGGGTCCTGATTGTGCAGTTGGCGAATCCCATCCATGGCCTCGTCGGTGTTGAACGACGGCCCGATCAGGACCATACGCACATCACCCGACAGCACCGTTTGAGCCGCCTCCTCGAGGGTGCGCGCAACCGGAAGACTTCCGTCGAACAGCTCTTTGGCGCTGGCGACGAAGTCGTCGTCCTGGTCGACTACCAGGAGGTTGTGCTCGGCCATTGACATGAGATCTGCCTTCTACTGGTTTCCGAAAATCGCTTCTTCGAGGTCGCCACCGAACAGGTTGTCGATGGTCACACCATCGGATTCGACTTCCACGAAGTCCTCCGGCACAAGGGTAAGCCAAATCGAGCCGTTCTCGAACGCGTACACGATGCGCTCGGCTTGGTCCGGGGTCACCTCGAGAGTGAACACAGTGGAGTTGCCCTGCTCCTCGACGGGCTGACCTTCGGCACCCGCCTCGGCACCCTCTGTGGGGACGGCGGTTCCGGTGTCGACCTGACCGGTCTGGTCCTCGTCTTCTTCCTCGCGGATGTCACGGCCGGCGGCGAGGACATTGAGACCCTGAAGGACATAGCGGGTGTAGGTGACGGTGACCACCTCTTCCTCGCCTTCGGCGGGAGCCTCTTCCCCTTCGGGGGGCGGCAGGGTAGGAGCACCTTCGATCGGAATCAGATCGAACTCGATGTCGAGTGTGATGATCATGTTGATCCGATCACCCGCCTCGACGAACCCATTGACACCCTGGATGTCGCTGGTGGAGATGGTGATCGCCTGGTTGCCTGAGGCGATCGACTCCGAAAGCGGTCGCACGTCGACGGTGATCGCAGTCCACTGCGAAGTGGTCAGGATCGCATTCTCAGAGATGGGCCCGGCTGCCAGCTGTCCGGTGAGAACCTGGCGAAGGGCTTCCACGCTCTGGATGGCATCGGGCGGAGTGTCCTCCAACTCGTCGACGCTCTCGATGATCAGAGTCCCGTTGCCGTCAAAGTCGGAGACGAGGATCGCGCCCTCGGTCCCCTCGGCGATCCCGCCGAGCCCGGCGCGGAACACAGTGACCTGCTCCAAACCGGCTTCAGCTTCCTCACGCACGTTCTGCATGAAGTTCCACACGGCCCAGGCCGCCAGACCGGCCAAGATCAAGGCCACGAGAAGAACGATGGCTCTCCTACCCATTGAGTCCCCTTCGGTTGTCCCCTCGGCTCCTCAGCGCTATAGCTGCGGTGAGGCGGGAGGGCATAGTAACGGCGGGGAGAAGCCCGCCATGCTTTTCAGGTTCGATAACACAGTGATTGTCGGACCTGCAGGTAACAGTCTTGAGTTTTTCGGCCATAAATCTATGGGCATCCCGGCCCAGAAACCAAGTAGTCGCGAAAAAGCGCGACCTGCGTCGGCGAGGTTCACGACCGATTCGCCAGGCCGAGAGTCAGCGGCGTCCGATGCCGCGCTCTTTTAGCTCTTTGAGGATCGCCTCCAACGATGCGTCCACCGGCATCGGCGGGCGCTCCTCCTCGGCGGCGCCGAACTCACGCTCGAACTCGCGGGGGCGTCGGGGCTTCTTCTTGTCCTCGACCTCGGTTGCTCGCTCCCGATAATCAGGCAGGGCCTGCTTGATCGACAGCGAGACACGACGACGCTCGTCATCTTTCTCGGTGATCTTGACCTTCACCGTCTGCCCGATCGACAGCTCCAGTTCCGGCGACTCGACCCGGTGCACCGCTATCTCGGAGACGTGAACCAGGCCTTCGACTCCGTCGGCGACCGAGACGAACGCTCCAAAGGGGACTGTCTTGGTGACCGTCCCGTCGACGACATCACCAGTTTCGTTGTCGTTGGCGAAGACATCCCACGGATCCTCGGTGGTCTGACGGATGGACAGAGATATGCGCTCCCGGTCACGGTCGACTTCGAGGACCTTGATCTTCACCTCGTCGCCAACCTTGACGAGCTCGCTGGGATGGTTGACGTGTTGCCAGGAGAGCTCTGAGACGTGGACCAGGCCGTCCATGCCGCCGAGGTCGACGAAGGCACCGAAGTTGACCACCGAAGACACGGTCCCATCCCTGATCTCGCCCTCGTGGAGGTTGTCGAGGAATTCGGTCCGCTCCTCGGCGAGGGCCTCTTCGAGGTGGGCGCGTCGGGAGAGGACGACATTGTTACGGGCACGGTCGAGCTCGATGACCTTGGCTGTGATGGTGTCGCCGATGAACGGGTCGAGGTCGCGAACCCTGCGGAGATCGACCAAAGATGCCGGAAGGAAGCCGCGAAGACCGATGTCGACGATTAGACCGCCCTTCACCACCTCGATGACGGTCCCTTCGACCGTCCCATCCTGGTCGGCCACCTTCTGGATGCGGCCCCAGGCACGCTCATACATCGCTCGTTTCTTGGAGAGGATGAGACGACCTTCGTCGTCTTCTTTGTCGAGGACCACCGACTCGACCCGATCGCCAACCTTGACCATCTCCTCGGGGTCGACGTTGTTGCGAATCGACAACTCCCTTGTCGGGATGAATCCCTCCGACTTGTATCCGATGTCGACCAGGGCGCCCTCGGAGTCGACGTTGACGATGGTCCCTTCGACGATGTCCCCTTCGCGGAACTCGAGGACGGTGGCGGCGATGGCCTTTTCGAAATCGTCGCCGATGTCGTCTGGCAGATCACTGAGATCGGGTGCGACCAGAGCCTCACGTTCTTGATACCTGGGACGGGCGTCAGCTTCGTCTCCATCTGAAAGGTCGGCCGGTGCGTCAGTTGCGGGCTCTTGGGGCGTTTCCTCGATGCTGGCCTCGTGAGCAACTGCTGGCGAAGTCTCTGATTGGGAGTCTTCGGTGCTGGCTGTCTCCTCGACGGTCTCGTCTACAGCCGGGGTCTCGGGCGCCTCCGCCGTCTCCTCATTCTCGGGAGCGGCCACGGGCGCGTTCTCTTGGGGGTTGGACATGTGTGGGTAGTTACCTCTTGGGAAGATCTCTGCCAACGCATTCCGGTCGGCAGGCAGTGAAAGTGTACGCAGATGCGGTCATTTCGCCAACCCGTTTAGGGCGCGGCCTCCTTTCCTCAGGAAGTACGACCCGGATATGGGTCTGTCCGCCTCGAGAAAATCTCGAGGCGGACAGACCCATCCTTTCTCGAGGCGGTGGGGCCCGTATGCGGGTCCCACTACCTGAGGAAAGAACAGACCGCTACTTCTTCACGGAGGCGAGGTCGGGGCCCCAGCCGACATCAACGACCATGGGCACATCCAGACCGGCCACCCCTTCCATGGTCTCCACCACCAGTTTCTCCGCGACCACCCTCTCGTCTTCAGGGACCTCGAGGATCAACTCGTCGTGGATCTGCAGCAGCAACGTCGTAGCCAACTTCTCTTCTCTCAGTGTGGAATCGAGCTCGATCATCGCCGCTTTGATGATGTCGGCGGCCGTGCCCTGCACCGGGGCGTTCAGAGCCATGCGCTCCCCCATCTGCCTGATCCGGAAGTTGTCAGACTTCAGCTCGGGCAGATAGCGACGCCGCCCAAACAGCGTCGTGGTATATCCCTGATTGCGGGCCGTGGTGACCACCGACGCCATGTACTCCTTGACCACGTGGAACTGATCGAAGTAGGCATCTATGTGCTCCTTCGCCTCATCCCGGCTGATCCCGAGCCGATCGGCCAGCCCAAAGGCCTCCATGCCGTAGAGGAGCCCGAAGTTGATCATCTTGGCGCGGCGACGCTGCTCTGATGTGACATCCTCGGGCTCGACCCCCCAAACCCGGGCCGCCGTCGCCGTGTGAATGTCCAGACCGGCCTGGAAGGCCTCGATGAGAAACGGGTCACCGCTCATGTGGGCCAGCACGCGCAACTCGATCTGGGAATAGTCGGCGACAAGGAATTCGGCCCCCTCCCCCGCTATGAACGCACGGCGGATGGTCCGTCCCGATTCGGATCGAACCGGGATGTTCTGCAGGTTGGGGCTGTCGGAGGAAAGTCGGCCGGTGGTGGCCGCCATCTGGTTGAAGCGAGTGCGTATGCGTCCATCGGCGTCAATGAGCGGGAGATATCCGTCGACATAGGTCGAGCGAAGTTTCTCCAGCTCGCGATACTCCAGCAGGGCAGTGACCAGCGGATGGTCCAGCTTCGTCAGGACCGAAGCGTCGGTGGACGGCTTGCCCGTCGATGTCTTCTTGAGTACCGGCAGTTGCAGCTGTTCATAGAGGATGGCCCGCAACTGGTCGGTGGAGTTGACGTTGAAAGGCTCACCCGCCAGCTCGTGGAGACGGCCTTCCACTTCCGCGATCTTCTCCCGCAGGTCTGCCCCCATCTCTTCGAGGTAGGGCCGGTCGACCCCGATGCCGGCATGTTCCATCCTCGCCAGAACAGGCACGAGTGGAAGTTCGTAGGTGAGAAACAAGTCGAGCTCCTCGCGGTCTTCCAGCTCGCTATGGAGGGTGTCGACCAGTCGACGGACCGCCTCGACTTGTCTCCCCTCCAGCTCGACATCGGGCCCTTCATCGAACGGAAGCATTCCGTCGTCAGCCTCGGCGTCGGGCGAGACCAGCTCGAGACCGAGGATCCTCTCGGCGATCTCGGAGAGGACATAGGTGCGTTGTGACGGGTTGATGACATAAGAAGCCAGTGCGGTGTCCATGGTCGGCCGGGCCAGATCGTGACCGAGCTCGAGGAGCGCCCGGGCCAGCTCCTTGAGGTCGTGTCCGGCAACCCCGACCCGACCGTCACTCACCGCCTCGAGAATCGGCTCCCCAACCTCAAACGGGACCACGATCGCCTCGTTGGGACCTGTAGACACGGCCAGCCCGAAGGGATGGCCCCCACTTCTGACCAGACCGAGGACCAATTCGTCGGTTTCGATCACGGAGCCGACCCGGTCTGGGGTCGTGATCAGCTCGGATTCGACTTCCAGCATCTCGGTGGCGCCCCGGGTGGACGGCAAAGCCTCCTCCAGGTCGTTCCACATTGTGTGAAATTCGAGACTGTCGAAGAGGTCCTTCACGGTCCTCTTGTCCCACTCCCTCGTGAAGAAGTCGCTGGTTCCGTGGCCGATCTCGAGGTCGTCGACCAGATCCATCAGTTCACGGTTCAAGAACACCTGGTCCCGGTGTGCTGAGAGGTTCTCGCGGAGCTTTGGAGTCTGGTCGGTCACCGCGCCATAGACACCGTCGATGCTCCCGTATTCGGAGATGAGTTTGGCCGCGGTCTTCTCCCCCACACCGGGCACCCCGGGAAGATTGTCCGAGGTATCGCCGCGTAGTGCGGCGTACTCCAGGTACTGAGACGGTGTGATCCCGTACTTTTCGGTGACCCACGCCTCGTCGGCGAGCACGGTGTCGCTGATGCCGCGCCGGGTGTACAGCACCTTCACGGGCCCCCCCACGAGTTGAAAGGCGTCACGATCGCCGGTGACGATCAGAACGTCCCACCCGTCTCCGACTGCCTGTCTGGTCAGGGAGGCGATGATGTCGTCGGCCTCGTAACCCTCCGCCCGGAGCTGGGTGATATGGAGCGCTTCGAGAACCTCATCCATGAGCGGAAGCTGACTGCGGAAGTGGTCCGGGGCCTTGAGCCGGTTGGCCTTGTATTCGGGATACGACTCGGTGCGGAATGTCTTGCGGGAGACATCCCACGCCACAGCCACACCCTCGGGGTGATGGTCTTTGATGAGACGGATCAACATCCGGGTGAAACCGAACACGGCATTGGTGACCTGCCCGGACTTGGTGGCAAGGTCCTCGGGCAGAGCGTAAAAGGCTCGATACGCGATGGAGTTGCCGTCGATCAGAGCGAGGGTTGGCACCTCCCCGACGGTACTACCCGTGGGGGACAGGTCAGTCCGGCAGCTTGGGGAGGAGACCGTCTCTTTTCGCGGTCAGCTTGACCGCCTTGTCCTCCAAGGCGGTGAGGGTCTTCTCGAACCGGCGGACGTCGGCGGCGGTGAGACCGGCCTCCTCGCGATCGATGTAGTTGCCGACTGCGGCATCACGTTGGGCGTCCTCGTTGATGGAGCGGTGATACTCCAACTCGGCCGCGACTTGTTCCGCCTCCTTCTCCAGGGTGGCGATCTTCTCGTTGAGTCGAAACAGCCTGCGGTGGATGCGTTTCACGGAAGGCTCAGCGTATCCCCAAGGGTCGCCTAGACCTTTGATCGGCATCCCCCAATTCTGTCACCGCCACCTCCATATGGTCGAACATGTGGCCCGAGGACCTGGCGCGGCCTGGAGGTGGTCAAGGCCCGATGACGCTGCGTTCCTCGACACCTTTGTCGGTCCCAAGGGCTGACCTGTAAACTGCTCGACTCCGCGGGAGTGGCGGAACTGGTTTACGCGATGGTCTCAAACACCATTGCCCGAAAGGGCGTGTGGGTTCGAATCCCACCTCCCGCACCCTCGGTACTCGACGAAGTCTGATCACACATGAGACCTGAGGCAGGCCGCGACCCCTACTGGGCCGCTACGACCGGCTCCCTCCGGCGATACATACGCAATGCGAGTGTGTAGAACACAACCAGGATCCCCACGCTCCACGCCAGCGCCACCCATGCGTCCGGGCCCGAAGTGCCCTCCGTCAACAGCGAACGCATCGTCTCGACGATCGGCGTGATGGGTTGGTTCTCGGCGAACCCCCTCAACAGCGGGGTCATCGAGTCGGTGGGCACGAACGACGGGCTGAGGAACACCAGGAGCAGCAGGATGTAGGCGAAGGCACCGGCACCTTCGGGCGACTTGGCCAACAGTCCGAAGAACATGGCCATCCACGTGGTCGCCAATGTGAACAAGGCCAGGAGACCGAAGAACCACAGCCACGCCTCCACCCCACCGGCTGAGCGGAACCCGACGAAGAACGCCACCACCAGCACCAGGGCGGAGGAGAACAGGTTCGAGAGCGTCGACGACAGGGCCTGCCCGCTCAGAACACTCGAGGGAGCCACCGGCATGGTCCGGAATCGGCCGATGATGCCTTTCTGCAGGTCCATGCTGAGCCGCAACGCCGCGTAGGCGATGCCGCTGCCGACCGTCATGATGATGACTCCGGGCATGATGAAGTCGACGTACTCGATCGAGCCCGTCTGTGAGCCGAGTGCGTCACCAAAGACGTACACGAACAACAGCAGCAGCGCAATCGGCGTAAGCACGACGGTGATGATCGTGTCGAGGCTGCGGGTTGTGTGCCGCAGGCTTCGTTTGGTCATCGTCCACATGTCAGTTAGAGCTCGCATTGGAGCCCTCCATTTCTTGTTGCAGGATCTTGAAGAACACGTCGTCCAGCGTCGGGGTCTGCTTCGTGAACCGAGTCGGCTCGATTCCGGTTTCTCTCAGCCGGATGAACATGTCCGCGATCTCGGCCACGGAGCCAGTGGTGGCGACCACGAGCTTCGAGTCCTCGCGGCTGACGTTGTGATGGCCAACGAGAGCACTGTGCACCGCGGCCAACTGCGCATCTTCCATGAACTCCAATTCGACGATCCCGGCGGGCAGCATCGTCTTCAGCTCGTCCGGTGGTCCCTCGGCCACGATTCGACCGCCGTGGAGAATCGCGATCTCGTCCGCAAGCCGGTCGGCCTCTTCGAGGTACTGCGTGGTCAGAAAGACCGTCGTGCCGCTCTCGGCCAACTCTTTGATGGTCTCCCACATGTCCGTGCGGCCCTGGGGGTCGAGCCCGGTCGTAGGCTCGTCGAAGAAGATGATGGGCGCGTGCCCCACCAAGCTCATCGCAATGTCGAGCCGGCGGCGCATCCCGCCGGAGAAGGTCAGCAGGCGACGGTCAGCTGCGTCGTTCAAGTCGAACTTGTCGAGCAGCTCCGCTGCGGTTTCGCCCGGCGCGGCGACGTGACGCAACTCGCCCATCAGCACCAGGTTCTCCCGGGCAGTGAGCACATAGTCCACCGCGGCGAACTGCCCGGTCACACTGATCTGCTCGCGAACCTTGGCCGGCTCGGTTGCCACGTCGAACCCTGCGATGCGTGCGTCCCCGCCATCCGACTTGATCAGTGTCGTCAGGATGTTGATCGTGGTCGTCTTGCCGGAGCCGTTCGCCCCGAGCAGGGCGAACACCGTTCCCCGTCCGACGCTGAACGAGACATCCTCGAGGACCGGCACTTCTTTGTACCCCTTTTGGAGGTTCTTCACCTCGATCGCGTTGGTTGCAGTTCTCATTTCTCTCCTATCGATTCTCTGAGAGCGACGATCGACGAATGTGGATGTCGCCAAAGGATGTGCGGGCTCGGATCTCGACTCTCTCTCCCGCGTCATCCGGGCCTCCGGTGGGCACGAGAGCGTTGTGCACCCGGCCATATTGAGTCGCCGCATCGACCCAGGCCGAGGTCCCGTCGGCGATACCGAGGTCGATCACACCCGAGGCCGTGGCAAGGGTCACGATCCCTCCGATCAGCTCTCCGATCACGATGTTGCCGTTGGCGGTTCGCCCGTTGACGTCGGTGTGTGCCCGATCCACAACGATGTCACCGTTGGCCGACTTGACCCTGATCGACCCGGTCACCTCCCCGATCCGGGTCTGACCGTTGAGATTCTTTACCTGGGCGGAACCGTCGATCTGCCCGATGTCCATGTCACCAGCAGTTATCAGCTCGGTGTCTCCGGTGGACGACGTCAGTCTCAGCCGCCCGGCACCCGATATGAGTCTCCGGGCGGAGGCACGGTCGACCTGGATGTCGCCGGCACCGCTCCTCACATTGACCTCTCCAAAGATCCCATCGGCACGCACGTCACCGGCTCCGGTTTTGGCGTCCACAGAGGAGCCCTCGGGGAGCTCGATGGTCACGTCGACCAGGCCGAAGTTGCGAAAGCTGATGTAGCCGAGGATTCCCCCGGGCTTGGGAACGACGACCGAGAGCCGGGAATCCGTCATCGCCACCCTGGCCTTCCCGGCTGCTGCCACATCGATCTCAGAATTGGAGTCTGTTGGGTTGACAGTGACCACAGTCTCAACGCCCTCACCGGCGATCAGGTGAACCGAGCCGGCGGCGATGTCGACCTCGGCGGCGACCGGCCCAGGTGTTTCGAATGACCTCATCATCAGCGAATCCAACCCGTGTAGCGATCGCCCCCGGTGGGGCCGCGACGACTTCCCTGTGCGTCCAAGGCGGCACCTGCCGCCCGGACCAGCCACGCGTTGAGTGACAGGCCCTCGGCCCCTGCGGCGTCCTCGATCCGCCGTTTCAGTGTCTCGGGGAGACGGAGGTTCAGGCGCGCCGTCCCGCCATCGTCGAACTCCCCCGACTCCACGGCGACCGGCGACGGTGAGCTCGCTCCGATGTCAGAGAACTCCAACTCGGTGGGCGGTGGGGTGACCACGAACTCGGGCTCGCCACCACGTAGCCGCACCTCGACGATGCCGGGAGCCAAATCTCTGGTGATCTCGTCGGCAGCAGCCGAGAGCGCCTGGAGTAGGACCAGCCGCACGGACGAGTCGAGCGATGCGGTGAGTCGACCCGCCAGTTCACGGATCTCCTCACCACCGGAAGCGGCCGCCGCGGCGAGCTGGCCCTGGAGAGTCTCGACGTACTCGGTGAGATGCATGGTGCCAGTATGGCACCGTGCTGGCACCCTGTCAATACGTCTCGGTGCCAGCGTGGCACACCGGTGATTGGCAGGGTGGGACGGGGTATCTTCCCGTGATGACCCGTCAGACCCTCCTCCCCGACCGGATTTTCGACTCGGTCCACGCCCGAGTGCTGACCGACCACGCCGTCATCATCGACGGAGATGTGATCTCGGCAGTGATTCCGGCGGGTCAAGCCGAAGACCCGATCAGGCTGGTTGGCCACACCGTCATTCCCGGTCTCATCGACGTCCACACCCATCTGACCGGCCCGGTGGATACCGGTCAAGGGTTCGCGAACCTGGTCATGCGAAGCGGGGCCCAGGACGCCCTGATCGGGGTCAAACACGCCGCGGCCACGATCGGTGCCGGCTTCACCACGGTCCGGGACATTGGGACGTTTCGCGCCTTCACCGACGTGGCCCTCAAAGATGCGATCGACGGCGGATGGGTCGCCGGGCCGCGCATGATGGTCGCCGGGGCCTATGTGACCTGTCCGGGTGGCGGCGGGGACATCACCGGGCTCGCCGTCGATGTCGACGCCGTCCTGCCACGCGAGTTCCGATTTGGAGTCACCAGCGGATCCGACCAGATGCGGTCCAACGTCCGTCAGATCCTTCGCTACGGCGCCGACTTCATCAAGGTTCTCGCCACCGGAGCCGTCCTCACTTCGGGCACGAACCCGGGAGCTCCCGAATTCACCCAAGACGAGCTACGGGCCGCCGTGGACACGGCAGCGGACGCGGGCACTCACGTGGCGGCTCACGCCCACGGCGCCGAGGGGATCAAGAGGGCGGTCCGGGCGGGTGTGCGTTCCATCGAGCACGGGTCGCTCCTCGACCACGAGGCGATCGAGCTCATGGTGGAGAAGGGCACATATCTCGTCGCGGATCTGTATGACGGCGACTACATACAGGAGGTCGGCCCCTCGTTCGGATATAGCGACGAGGTAATGGCCAAGACCGAGCTGACCACCGAAGCCCAACGGGAAGGCTTCCGAAAGGCCATCGAAGCGGGAGTCAGGATCGCCTTCGGAACCGACGCCGGGGTCTATCCCCACGGAGACAATGCGAGGCAGTTTCCCCTCTACGTCGAATACGGGCTTTCTCCTGCGGGGACGATCCAATCGGCCACCCGTTGGGCTGCTGAGCTCATGGGCTGGGAAGACCGGGTCGGCGCCATCGAGCCCGGGTTGTACGCCGACCTGGTCGTGATCGAGGGCGATCCCACCGAGGACGTCGGGCTGCTCGGGGATCCCGTCGGCGTCATGAAGGGTGGAGACTGGGTGATCGCACCCGATACGGTCGAATGAGACGCTGTAGGGACCACATACGGTCCCTACAGCATTAGGAACGCGTTCGCGGCAACCGCACCGTGATGCTGGTGCCCTTGCCGGGACGCGAAGATGCGGCGACGGAGCCGTGCATGCGGTCGACGAGGCCCTTGACGATGGAAAGGCCGAGACCGGTGCCCTCCTTGTGGACGGTGCGCTTGCGACCGACGAAATGGCGATCGAAGACGTGCGGCAGATCCTCTTCGGTGATGCCCACTCCGGTGTCGGCCACCGCAATGGTCACGTCATCGTCGTCGTTTCCGACGGTGACGACGACCGACCCTGTTTCGGGAGTGTGACGGAGAGCATTCTCCATGAGGTTCTGGGCGATCTGACCGAGACGGTCGGGATCGGTCTCGAGAAAGATGCCAGGTGGGGCATCCACCCCGACGTTCACCCCGAGTTCGGCGGCTCGTCGCTCGAAGCCCTCGACCACCTCGGAAACATGGGCGCCGACGTCCACCCGCTCTGAGCGGAGACTGAATTCCGCTTGCTCCAAACGAGCCAACGTTGCAAGGTCGTCGATGAGACGACCGAGCTGTCGGCTCTGCACCGCCAGCACACCACCGATCCGGGCCAACTCCTCGTCGCTGAGCTTGCCGGCTTCCAATGCCTCCGCATAGCCCCCGATCGTGGTGAGCGGGGTGCGCAGGTCGTGACCGACGCCGAGAATGAACTCCCGCTCCCGGTCCCGGGTCGACTCCAACTCCGCAGCCATTTCGTTGAAGGCTGCCGCCACTTGATCCAGGTCGGGGTCGCCGATGTCGGGAACACGGGCCTTCATGTCCCCGGCGGCGACCTGGCGGGATGCTTCTGCCAGGGGGCCGAGACGATTGGCCAGTTGCGCCGACAGCAACCGCGCCCCTACGCCGGCGAGGACGGCGATTCCCGCTATCGCCACAAGAAGGCCCGGGACCTGATCACCCAGGCTGACGATCGGCGCCGGCCGGGCCAGGGCGACGAGAAAGGTCACGTCGAGGCCACCCAGCTCCAAGTTCGTCGGCGTCACCACCACCAGCTCGCCACTGTCCGACGTGGTGCGATAGGTCTGGCCGGTGAAGACCGTCTCATGCTCTAGACCGATCCTTCGAAACACTGCCGCGTTGGACTGGACGACTCCCTCACCGGAAACCACCGCGATACCGATCTCGGAGCCACCTGCAGTCCGTCTTATCCGTGCAAAAAGGGTGTTCACCTCGTCGTCGGTGTCGAATAGACGAATCACATCGAGAATGGCCGTCGGACGCCGACCCTCGGTCACGTCATGAATGACGCTCACAGCCTCATTGGCCGACACCTCCAGCTCTCGATAGGTGGCATCGATCGCGGCTCGCTGGGAGGTGTAGACCGATGCGCCGAGGACGAGAAGACCGGTAACTGCCGCCACTCCGGCGAGGGTCCAGAAGAGCCGCCGACGCACCGGCGTCAGCCTTCCAGCCGATAGCCGACACCCCACACGGTCTCTATGGGTATGCCCTCGATCTTCTTGCGTAGCTGGCGGATGTGGACGTCGACCGTCCTCGTCTCCCCGAAGTACTCGTACCCCCAGACCCCCTCCAGGATCTGGCTGCGGCTCATCGCCAATCCGGAATTCTCGGCCAGGAACCACAACAGGTCGAATTCTTTGGCAGTCGGCTCCACCACCTCTCCGGGAGGTGTCGCCACGGTGCGTCTTCCACTGTCGATCTCGTAGCCGCCCACTTCGATGATCCGTGCTTTTGCCGGCGGCTCCTCGGAGCGACGGAGCACGGCCTTGACCCTGGCCAGGAGCTCCCGTGGCGAGAAAGGCTTGGTCACATAGTCGTCGGCACCCATCTCGAGCCCGAGCACCTTGTCGATCTCGGAGTCACGGGCGGTGAGCATGATCACCGGTGTCTTGGCGAACTCGCGGATGCGCCGACAGGTCTCCACGCCGTCGATGCCAGGCAGGTTGAGGTCCAAAAGGATTGCGGAGACGGGTCGAATGCGGAGCCGCTCGACGGCCTCCTCCCCGGTCAGAGCGTGGAGAAACCGATAGCCGTCGCGCTCGAAGAAGGTGCGGATCATATCGGCTATGGCATCGTCATCCTCAACGAGCAACACCGATCGGGGGTTGGCGGCCATGGCCACAGTGTGGTCTCACACTTGTAAAGAAGTGGTGAGTTATCCCCGAGTTTTGGCCGGGAGCTCTCTAACAACTGCCCGCACTCCGGCGACTTCCACCGTGTCACCGACTGACACCGACCGCTTGAGCATCGCCAGCCCAACGTCTCCCGCTACCGATGTCACGGTCCCCACCCCGTCGCCATCGACTGTGACCGCAGCTCCGACATCGACCGGGTCATTCAGCTCAAGGAGACGGAGATTTCGCGGTGTGTTACCCCCACGGCTGTCGATACGAGCCACCAGCTCCTGACCGAGGAAACACCCCTTGGTGAAGTCGACGCTCGAGGTGACCAAACCCGACTCGTGTGGCATGGTGCCTTCGTCGACATCGACACCCCATTTCGGCTCGCCGGCGTTGACCCGGAGCCGCTCGTATTCGTCGTGGGTCATCTCCGGGAGCTCGGGACGCTCCCCGACCAGCAGATGCCGCTCGACTCCGGGCCAGGACACGTCGAAGCCCTCCCATTGGCCCACCACGACCCAAACGTCCTTGCTCTCGGGGTCGATGTCGACATCGACCCGGATCCGGTAGCGACCCAATGCCGAGGCGAGGTCTTCACCCTGTCCCGAAACGGTGGCCAGACCGATCCGCTCCTCGTCCCTGATCACCCAGAGGAGAAAGTCGAGCTTGCCCTGGGGTGCGAGGAGCAGGGAGCGTCGTGCCTCGCCCGGGGTCATGTCACCCAACTCCTGGCTGAGGATGTCGTTCAGGAATCGGAGATGGTCGGCCCCGCTGAACCAAACGAGATCGGTTTGCTCCGGTGCTATCCAGATATCAGATCGTGGCGAGGTCACGTAAGAAGGGCACGGCGTCGAAGAGTTGAACAAACCAGACTGAGATGCGGAACAGATTACCGCTGACCATCACGACACCGAAAAGGGCGAGGAAAACACCAGAGACGATATTGATCGGTCGCAGGTATGGCTTGAGTCTTCCAAAGACCTTGAAGAGACCGAGGCCGGCGAGGAGAAAAGGTACTCCGAGACCGATTGAGTAGGCAACCAGGAGGATGATCCCCTGACCCACGGTGCCCTGGGTGGCAGCAACGGCCAGTATCACCGTCAAGATGGGACCGAGACAGGGTGACCACCCAAACGCAAAGGCGGCGCCCATGACGGGGGGTGCCCATTTGCCGAGACGAGACGGCCTGACATGCACTTTCCGGTCCTGGTTGAGCGCGCCGAGAAATCCTCGATTGGAGACGGCCATGGCCACCATCAGGATCCCGAAGACGATCACGATCACCCCGGCGAAGCGGGTGAGCGTGCCCAGGTTCGTCCGCAGATACTGGCCGAATCCAGTTGCGGCGGCGCCAATCGAGGCAAACACCAGCGTGAAGCCGAGGATGAACAAACCGATCACCCGCAGCATCCTTCGCGTCGAGACCTCGCCCTGTTCCAACTGCGTCGCCGAGTAGCCCGACATCATTGAGAGATAGCCGGGGAGAAGGGGGAGCACACATGGCGAGATGAAGGAGATGACCCCGGCGCCGAATGCCACCACGAGTTGGACTATGAATGCTGCTTCGCCGACGCTCTCGAACATGTTTCCCGGGCTACTCAACGGGTGCTTACCCGCTGATCATCCCACGTCCGCTGTTTACTCTCGCTAAATGCGATCAGGCATCCGACGGGTCTTGGGCCCGATCCTACCGGTAGGTCGCTTCTCACCTCTCGACAAGAAGGTGGTCTTCATCATCTGGGTGGCGGGTGTGGTCCAGGGATTCGCCCAGTCTCAGGCGAGCACCAGTCTTCCCTTCACCAGAGACGGGCTTGGCTTGTCGGAAGGCGAGATGAGTCTGATGCTTGGACTCGCCCGCCTGGCTGCCTTCGCCGCGCTTCCCCTCGGCTGGCTGGGTGACCATCGTGGCCGGAGACGACCGTATCTGATCGCGATCACCCTGTTCGTCATCGGAGGGGCCGTCGCCGGTCTGGCGTTCGAGGCATGGCAGTTCGGCCTGTCCCATGCCATCCTTCGCACCGGGACAGCCGCCGCGTCAGGACTTGGTGTCGTCATCCTCGCCGAGACCGTCAGTCCCCCGATCCGCGCATATGCGATCTCGTTCTTCGGCGCCGCGGTGTCGTTGGGCAGCGGCCTGGCACTGATGGCGCTCCCCCTGGCAGACGGGGGCGGACAGGCCTGGCGCGTCCCCCATCTCATGATCGGCGTCGGCTTCCTCATCCTGCCTTTCCTCGTCAGAAATGTGCCTGAGAGCACCGTCTACCACCAGGACCCGGAGGGTGGTCAGTGGCGCGAGCTGACGTCGGGTCCGTGGGCGAGACGATTCTGGACGATCGCGGTCATCAACTTTCTGTCCTCGGCATATGGGGCGGTTGGCGCAGCCTTTTCCACCGAGCGTCTCATCGAATACGTCGGCATGAGCACCGGGACCACCGTGAGCGTGCTCCTCATCGGCGGGACCATGGGTGGTGTCGGGTTCTTCGTAGGGGGTCACCTGGCAGACGCATGGGGACGACGACGCACGTCGATCGTCAGTCTCCTGCTCACCATTGCCGGCGGGGTCACCCTGTACACGACTACGTCGACCCCCGTGATCGTGGTGGCTGTGACGGTGTCCGCGTTCGGGACGTTTGCATTTGTCCCCGCAGGCGGCTCGCATCGTGCCGAGCTGTTCCCGACAGGTCTCCGCTCCAGCGCCAACACCGCGGCCACCAATTCCGCCCTGGTTGGCTCGGCCACTGGGCTGATCTCGGGGATCTACACCATCGACGCTCTGGGGCTATCCAACACCGTCTACCTGCTGGCGGTTGGTGTGGTGATCGCCGCCATTCTCACTGCCACCCTGGTCGAGACCCGGGGTCAGGACCTGACCGCGGTCAAAGCCGACCTTCGATAACCGGCTGCCAGCACCAGCGCCCGAACCGCAAGCATGACGGCGAGGGCCCACCAGATACCCTGAACACTGTTTCCCAACGGTGTGAACAACATCAGGCCCACCGCAGCCACCGCACCGGCACCGGTCGACAACACCATCGTGCCCAACGCCAGCAATCCGAGGAAGATCCCGTCGCCGACGAAGAGGACGGCTGCCACTGGCTCCGCTAGCGCCACTACCCCACCCGCACTCACGGCCAAATCGCCCACGACTTCGTCGCTCGCCAACCAGGCAAGGCCAAAACGCCCCACCCCCACCCCTGCCATCAGGATCACACCGGCAACCACGCCCCAGAACACCAGCCGGCGGTTGAGCGCATTCAGCGCGTCGAAGTCTCCCTGCCCGGAAGTGTCCCCGACCATCGCCTGGGCGGCGATGGCAAAGGAGTCGGCCAACAGGGCGGAGAGAAGAAACACCTGGGCAACCAGCTGATGGGCGGCAATCTCGGCCGGGCCGAGACGGGTGGCCACGGAGGCGGCCACCGTGAGTGTGGCCAGGAGAAGACCGGTCCTCACCGTCAGCAGCGCCCCGCTGCGACCCAGATCCAACAATGACGGCAGACTGGCACGGAGACCGCGTGGTCGAGCCGCCATCTCCCTTCGCACCACCAGACGTAGAAACCAAATCGCCCCGAGGTACTGCGCAACGACCGTGGCGATTGCGGCGCCCTCGAGACCCCAGCCGAATCCGAAGATGAGGAGTGGGTCGAGGGCGAGGTTGAGCACGTTCACGCCTACGGCCACCTTGAGCGGTGTTCTGGTGTCCTTGTGACCCCGGAAGGCACCGTGCCCGGCCGTCACCACCAGGACAGCCGGGGTGGCCAGAGCCCGAATACGGAGATAGCCGATGGCCGGCTCGGCGATCTCCGGGCCGGCGCCCATCATGTCGACCAACAGAGGAGCGACGATCTCGATGATGATCGACACGCCAACCCCGAGCACGATGGCGAGGAAGAGAGCGTCGCCCACCCAACGTCGGGCCTCGTCGATACGGCCGCCCCCGAGCGCTCGAGCAACCAGAGGCGTCACCACGTAGGCGAGGAAATTGAAGGCGAAGAACGCAAACCCGAGGATCGCCGTGTCGACACCCAGGGCCGCCAGGTCGACCGTGCCCAAACGGGCGACGAAGGCGGTGTCGGCCAACGTCAATAGCGGGTCGATGGCGAGGGAACCGAGGGCGGGTATGGCAAGACCGAGGATCTCTCTGTCGGTCGGGTTGAACCGCGATGTCAACTGCGTGCTTTCCCGGCCGCCTCGTATCGTCCCGGCCACTCGCAAAGACCGAACAGCTCACATGCCCCACAATCGGGGCGTCTCGCCTCACAGGTGTCACGTCCGAATTGGATGAACCGCATCGAAATCCCCGACCAGGCCTTTTTGGGGTACAGGGCCATCAGGTCGGTCTCGATCTTGATCGGATCGGACTCGGTGGTGAGCCCGAGACGGCCGGCAACACGTCTGACATGGGTGTCGACCGCGATCGCCGGCAAGTCCCAAACTTCGGCGAGGACAACGGAGGCCGTCTTCCGACCCACACCCCTGAGCTTGGTGAGCTTGTCGATGTCGGCCGGCACCTCACCGTCGTATAGCTCTTCAAGATCCTGGGCCAGACTGATGATGGACTTGGTCTTCTGCCGGTAGAAACCGGTTGAGAAGACGATGGCTTCGACCTCCTCGGGGTCGGCTTCTGCGAGATCCGATGCTGTCGGATAGCGCGCGAACAGCCGGGGCGCGACCCTGTTGACGTTCTCGTCGGTCGTCTGTGCGGACAGCACTGTGACCACGAGGAGCTGCCACGCACTGTCGTAATCGAGGGCGGTGCCCATCTCCGGATAGCGTTTCTCCAGTCGATTGAGCACGCCACGAGCCTTACCCCGCTGGGGAGCAGTAGGGATCGATCCGTCGGCTCGGGCACCTGGCATTCGGCGCAGGTTATTGACCGGCACCGAGACAGTGACGCCGGCTCACTGACTCACCTGATATGAGTCGTCCTGGAGCCTGCGGGCAAGTCGCATCAGCAAACGGATCCCCGCCACGGCGAGGAACATACCGACGGTAAGGACGATGATCATCTCCGCACCGGTGGTGAAAGGCTTGTCGCAAGCTTCCAGCCCTCCCGGACAAAGCCCCCAACCGTTGCCTCCGTCGAGAAGATCGATCAGGACGAGTATGGGCACGATCCCGATCGCGATCGCCACCAGCACCAAGATGAAAACCGTCAACCTCACGAAGAACACTGCCACAACGGCACCAAGGTAAACACGAAACCCACCAAATCTGCGCACAATCGCAAGCGGGTGGGTCACGTCCGGTCGTAGGTGACAAAGGTGAATCCCGGATGGGCGTCGCGGGCGACCTCCCGCCAATTGGCCCAATCGACCGTAGGGAACCAGGTGTCCCCTTCCGGGGATTGGTCGACTTCGGTCAGCTCGATACGGTCCGCAATCTCCAATGTCTGTCGGTAGACCTCAGCCCCACCTGCGATGAACGCGTCCTGACGTTGTGATGCCGCGATCTCGAGGGCCTCGTCTACGGATCCTGCCACCGCCACATCTTCGGGGGACCAGTCGCTGCGGCGGGTGAGGACAATGTTGGTTCGGCCCGGTAGCGGACGACCGATCGAGTCGAAAGTGGCCCGGCCCATCACCAATGCGTGACCCATGGTGAGCTGCTTGAAGCGGGCCAGGTCTTCGGGGATCCTCCAGGGAAGACCACCTTCGAAACCGATGACACCGTTGCGCCCGACGGCGACGACGATCACCGTCCTCACCCCAGCTAGACGGCTATTGGGGCGCGAATCGCCGGGTGCGGGTCGTAACCCAGGATCTCAACATCGTCGACGTCGAACCGGTCGAGGTCCCTTCGCTCCGTATTGAGGCGAAGGGTGGGCAGCGGCCGCGGCTCTCGCTCGAGCTGGAGCCGAGCCTGCTCTATGTGATTGACGTACAGGTGCGTGTCTCCCAGGGTATGGACGAAATCGCCCAACTCCAGATCGCATACCTGGGCAACCATGTGAGTGAGCAGGGCGTAGGAGGCGATGTTGAATGGCACCCCGAGAAAAACGTCGGCAGAGCGCTGATAGAGCTGACAGCTCAGCCTGCCCTCGGCGACGTAGAACTGGAACAGGGTGTGGCACGGCGGCAGAGCCATCTCGTCGACGTCGGCCACGTTCCAGGCACTCACTATATGACGACGCGAGTCGGGATTGTCCCTGATGGCGGTGACCACCCGGGCAATCTGATCTACATGGCTCCCATCCGGTGTCGGCCAGGAACGCCACTGATAGCCGTAGATTGGACCGAGGTCTCCGTCCTCATCGGCCCACTCGTCCCAGATCGTCACGCCACGCTCCTGCAGCCAGCCGACATTGGTCGATCCCCGCAGGAACCAGAACAGCTCCGCGACGACGGAGCGCAGGTGAACTTTCTTCGTGGTGACCACCGGGAAACCGGCGTTGAGATCGAAACGCATCTGGTGTCCAAACACCGACAAGGTCCCGGTCCCGGTCCGGTCGGCCTTCTCTACTCCCTCGCCGAGCACCCGGTTGAGAAGATCGTGGTACTGCAGCACCGGGCCATCGTATCGAGGTGAGTTACCACATCCGCGCAAATCGCCAGTGTTCGTGTCCCCCTCGACCGTTCTGTGCGAGTTTGTTACCCGTGGCGCGTAGTGAACCCGCACGGAACGGGGTTATGGTTTCCGGCATGGCCCAATTCGACGTAGACGCCATGTTGAAGCGTTACTCCGAGCGCGCCCAAGCCGTGCGCGATCGCCCCCTTCCTCCCGTCGCCGGTGAGGAACGGAAGAAGTTCATCGATCAAGCGGAGGCCGACTACATCGACTTCGCCCTTGTCGCCAACGCTTCGTGGGAGATCGACGAGAACCATCTCGTGTTGAAGATCCCGCTCCAGGCTGACTGAAGGTCCATTCCGGATGCTCGACAGGCGTCTGGTCATCGTCTCCGGCAAGGGGGGTGTCGGCAAGTCCGCGGTGGCCTCCGGACTGGCCCTCTTGGGTCAACGTCATGGTCTGCGCATCCTCGCCGTCGAGATGGAGACAGGGGGAGGGTTGTCGGCACATTTCGGCACCGGACCACTCGAATTCAACCCTCGAGAGGTGAGACCGGGTCTGCATGCGATGGAGATGGTGCGCTCCGACGCCCTCCTCGAATATCTCTCGCTTCAGCTCCGGCTGCCGGGGATCAGCCGATTCGGAGCGGTGGCCCGCGCCTTCGACGCCCTCGCCACCGCTGCGCCGGCGGTGCGTGAGATCGTCACCATCGGCAAGATCCTCTGGGAGGTCAGAGAGGACCGGTGGGACCTCGTTGTGGTCGACGCCGCACCGACCGGTCAGATCGCCAGCTATCTGCGGGCGCCCGCTTCCATCTCGGAGTTGGTAGCCACCGGTCGGATCAGATCGCAGGCCGAGTGGATGGCCGAAACCCTGGCCGACCCGGACATGACCCAGCTCGTGTTGGTGACCCTTCCCGAAGAGCTCCCCAGCGCCGAGACGCTGGAGACCATCGACTGGGTGGAGCGGAGCGGGATCGTCGGCAAGCCGGTCGTTATCGCCAACCGTGTCCTCGAATCGGTCAGTGCCCACCCGACACCCCTCGGGCCTGCCGGTGACATTGTCACCCTGCATCGGTCCCTGGTCGAAGAACAACGCAGATGGCTCGACAATGTGCCACCCGACCTGGCGCTCCCCTATCTCTTCGGTCTGTTCACACCCGGAGAGGTCGCGGCTCACATCAGCGACGACCTGGAGGCGTTGTCGTGACGAAGACTGTCCTCGTGGCAGGAGCCGGCGGCGTCGGCAAGACCACTTTCTCGGCGGCCTTGGCGGTGAAGGCATCGCGGGACGGGGTGCGAACTCTGGTGGTGACCGTCGATCCGGCCCGACGTCTGGCCTCGGCCCTCGGGTTGAACGATCTCGGCGATGAGCCGCAACCGCATGAGGACGAGGAGAACCTCTGGGCCGCAATGTTGGACTCCGCAGCTTCCTGGCGGGCGGTTGCCATGCGTCATGCCGATCCCGAGGTGGCGACGCGTCTGGCGGACAACGAATTCTTCCGGGCGGCGTCCGAGCATTTTCCGGCGTCACAGTCGTACGCGGCAGCCGATCAGGCAGCAACATTCGTCCAGGCGCGAGCATGGGACCTGGTGATCGTCGACACCCCGCCGTCTGGCGGCGGCATCGACTTCTTCACCGCGCCGGCGCAAATGGCGGACCTGGTCGGGGGCAGGCTCTTGCGCTGGATCACCGGGGGCAGACTGCCGGGACGCCGCTTCTTCTACGATCGGGCCGCCCGCCCCATGCTGCGAGTGGCGGACACCATCCTCGGATCCGATCTCCTGCAGAGAGTCTCCGAATTCCTCCTCGACCTCCGCACGACCTACGACGGTGTGGCACGTCGGGGCAGGGAGATCGAAGCTGTGCTCCGGGAAGCGGCGACGCTGGTGGTGACCACCGCAGATCCCGCCCCGGTCGGAGAGGCGGTGCGCTTCTACCGTCAGCTACCCGATCTGGCCACGACACCGGCCGCCGTCGTATTCAACCGTGCGCTACCCGCCGACTGGGCAACGGTGACACCGGCGCCGGATCTCCCCGCCGAGTTTGCCCGAATCACCGAGCAATGGAGCGCGGAGACGGTGCGTCAGGCCGATGCCCGGGACGAGTTCTCGGCGCGGTACGGCGCCCGGGTCGCCACCGTCCCCTGGCGACCCAATCCCCCGACCGACGTCGCCGGTCTCGCTGACCTGATCGAGCACAGCGACGGGGTCCCCTGGTCCGACCTGCTCCCCTGAATCCAAATCACCAATAGGCTGGTGGCATGGCGCGCGCAGCAGCGTTCTTCGACCTGGACAGAACCCTGATCTCGGGGGCATCTGCTTTTCCCTTCGGCGTCGAAGCGTGGCGACAGGGACTCGCCACATACAGTGACGTCGCCAAGTGGACCCTTGCCGCGCTCAGCTTTCTCATCTCGGGAGACAAGGGAGATGGCGCCACCATGGACATCCGCGGTGAGTTCCTGGCACGGATAGAAGGAGCGTCGGTCTCCGACCTCGATCAGATTGGCCAGGCGATCCTTCCCAAACTCGTGTCCCGGGTGCGACCTGAGTCACGCAAGCTGGTGGCAATGCACCACGAAGCCGGACGCGACACTTTCATTGTCTCCGCCAGCCCCCATGCGATCGTCGAGCCGCTGGCTGCGTCGCTGGCCATGACCGGTGCCATCGGGACCGAAGGCGAGATTACCGACGGTGTGTTCACGGGCAGGCTCGGCGGCCCCTTCATCTACGGGCCCGGGAAAGCCCAAGCCATCGAGAAGCTCGCCTCCGACCGGGGATACGACCTCAATCTCTGTTACGCCTACTCGGACTCCATATCCGATCTACCGATGATGGAGCTGGTGGGCCATCCGGTCGCCGTGAACCCCGATTCCGAGCTAGCCGCCATCGCCCGCGATAGGGGGTGGCCGGTGGTGATCCTCGCCAGGAAGACCAAGCGGGCAGTCGCCTTCAGCGGTGTCGCTGCCATCACCGTGTCTGCCGCCGCGGCCGGCTACGCCCTGGGCCGACGCCACGGCAAAACCTCGGCCCTGGCCCGTCTCACCCGGTCCCGACTGGGCCGTTAACACACCGTTCTGTGCGGGTCTATTACGCGTCACGCGTAACAAACCCGCACAGAACGCTTAAGAACCTTCAGTTGAGGATGGCTCGAGGGCCGAGGAGCTCTTTCAGCTCGGCGAAAAGCGCCGAGCGGGGCTCGACCTTGTGGTCGTCACCCAGTCTGAGCACCTTGGTGTTCCCATTGTCGGACAGGTTGAGAAAGACCGTGGCCCCACCCGGGTGGTTTCTCAGGATCGTCTTCAGATCGGAGACGACCTCCGGAGTGAGACGTTGTGCCGCCACCGCGAGACGCACCGAGGAATCATCACGGACGACGAGCTCTTTGATCTCCCGGGCGACGACCTTCACGTCATCGCCACGGTGATCGAGGTGACCGGAGACCACAACCACGGCGTCCTCCACGACAAGAGGGCCGAAGTCGTGGACCGTCTTGGGGAAGACGATGACTTCAACGGAGCGCTCGAGATCTTCGAGTTGAAAGAAGAGCATCGGATCGCCGTTCCGGGTCCACCTCCGGGTGATGCTGCCCACTATTCCCCCGACGGCGATCGAAGTCCGGTCGCTGAGCTCGTCCAACTCGGCGATCGTGGCAGTCGTCGCCGAAGCCAACGAAGCCCCCACCGAGAGCAGCGGATGATCGGAGACGTAGAGACCGAGCATCTCCTTCTCGAACGCCAGCTTGATCTTCTGTGACCACTCGTCGGTCGGGACGTCGAAGTCCTGATCCTCGCGGGCCGCATCGTCTCCGGCGAACAACGAGTACTGGCCCATCTCCTCGTTGCGGCGGCGTTCAAGCGTGGACTCGAGGATCAGCTCATGCATCAACGTCAGCCCCTTGCGGCTATGGCCGAGGGCGTCGAAAGCACCGGCCTTGATCAAGGACTCGACCGTACGCTTGTTCAGCGCCGAGACTTCCACCCTGTTGACGAAGTCGAGGAATGACTCATAGGGCCCGTCGGCTCGGGCCTCGGCGATCTTCTCCACCACCCCTTCTCCGACATTGCGCACCGCCGACAAGCCGAACCTGATGCGGCCCTCACGGACTGTGAAGTCGGTCTCCGACTCGTCGACGTCGGGGACCAGAACCTCGATCCCCATCTGCCGACACTCATTGAGGTAGATGGCGGTGCGGTCCTTGTCCCGCTTGGTGGCGGTGAGCAGGGAGGCCAGGTACTCGGCCGGATAGTGCGCCTTGAGATAGGCCGTCTGATAGGCCACCAGACCGTATCCCGCGCTGTGAGACTTGTTGAACCCGTACCCGGCGAAATGGGCGATGAGGCGGAACATTTCCCGCCCGGTTTCCTCGGTGTGCCCCGAGGAGACACAGCCGGCGACGAACTTCTCCTCCTCGGCTGCCATCACCTGTTTGATCTTCTTGCCCATTGCCCGCCGGAGGTTGTCGGCGTCCGCCATCGTGTAGCCGGCCAGATCCCGGGCAACCTCCATCACCTGCTCCTGATAGACCATGATCTGGTAGGTATCGCTCAGGCTCTCGGTGACGGCGGGATGCAATTCCTCTACCGGCGCCCTCCCGTTTTTGCGGTCGGCGTAGAGATTGTGCATGTTTGCCCCCATCGGGCCGGGCCGGTAGAGGGCGACCAGGGCGATGACGTCGTCAAAGCTGTCCGGCTTCAGCGATCTGATGAGCGCCCGCATCGCCGTGCCCTCCATCTGGAAGACGCCGATGGTGTTGCCGGTCTGGAGGAGCTCGAAGGTCTTCTCGTCGTCGAGGGGGATGTTGTCGATGTCGATACGCTCCCCGGTGGTCTCTTCGAGCAGCTCGAGGCAACGCTCGATGATCGAGAGGTTGCGCAGGCCGAGGAAGTCCATCTTGAGGAGACCGAGGTCCTCCACACCGTGCATCTCGAACTGGGTGACGGTCTCCGCACCCTCCCCCTTTCGCTGCACGGGGACGATGTTGGTGAGTGGCTCCGGCGCGATCACAACGGCGGCGGCATGAATGGAGTCCTGCCGACGTAAACCCTCCAGACCCCTGGCCACATCCACCACTTCTTTCACGTCCCGGTCAGACTCGTACATCTCGCGAAGACCTTGGGCGTTGGCGTACCAGTCCTTTATCTCCGAAGGTGCGTTGGCTTCGGGTGCGACGAGCACCTGATCCAGCGTCGGGTCCTTACCCAGTATGGAAGGGGGCATTGCTTTGGCCACCCGGTCCCCGAGCGAATAGGGATGTCCCAGCACCCGAGCCGAGTCGCGCACGGCCTGCTTCCCTTTGATCGTGGAGAAGGTGATGATCTGGGCCACCCGGTCGTGACCGTATTTCTCGGCGGCGTAGCGGATCATCTCCCCTCGATAGCGCTCGTCGAAGTCCATGTCGATGTCGGGCATCGACCTACGCCCCGGGTTGAGGAAACGCTCGAAGATCAGCCCGTAGCGCAACGGGTCGATATCGGTGATGCGCAGGACATAGGAGACGATTGACCCCGCAGCCGATCCCCGGCCCGGTCCCACCCGAATCCCGTTGTCCCGGGCGTGACGAATGAGGTCCCACACGATGAGGAAATAGGCAGGGAACCCCATCTCCTCGATGATCTTCAACTCATGCTCGACCCGCTCCCAAACCTCGGCGCCGGGCTCGGTGCCATAGCGCTCGTGGGTTCCTGCCTCGACGAGCTTGCGCAAAAAGGTGACCTCGGTCTCCCCACTCGGCACCGGGAACTGGGGCAACAGGATCTTGCCGAACTCGATGTCGACCTCGACGCGTTCGGCTATCGACAACGTGTTGTCACACGCTCCGGGGAACCGGTCCTCGGGGAACAGGCGTCGCATCTGATCGGCCGTCTTGAGATAGTGCTCCGAGCCCTCGAACCGGAGACGTCCCGGCTCGTTGCGAAGTGACCCGGTTTGGATGCAGAGCAGTGCGTCATGGGCGTCGTGCTCATCCTGACGGGTGTAGTGGGCATCGTTTGTCGCCAGCAACGGAGCGCCGACCTTCTTCGCGACATCGAGCAGGTCGCCCATGATCCGGTTTTGCGCGGCGAGACCATGATCTTGGACCTCGACGAAGAAATTGTCCCTGCCAAAGATGTCCTGGAACCTGGCCGCGGCGGCGACTGCGCCATCGAAGTCCCGAACGATCCCCTTATTGCCCTCCTCGGAGACGGCGTCGGGGCCGAGCAGCTGTGGCACGAGCCCACCGAGACAGCCCGAGGTGGCAATGATGCCCTCCGAGTGCTCGTGGAGCAGCTCGAAGTCGATCCGCGGCTTGTAGTAATAGCCCTCGAGGAACGATCGTGACGAAAGCTGCAAGAGGTTGCGGTAGCCGACATCAGATTCGGCGAACATGAGCATGTGGTAACGCTTGTTCTGATCGGACGGGGGGCGGTCGAACCGGGAGCCGTCGGTGAAGTAGGCCTCTATTCCGATGATCGGTTTGATCCCATGCTCTTTCGCTGCCTTGACGAAGTCGACGACGCCGTAGAGGTTCCCGTGGTCGGTTATCCCGATGGCCGGCTGGCCCATCTGGGCCGCGGTCGCCACCACGTCACCAATCCGCGCCGCCCCGTCGAGAAGGGAGTATTCGGTGTGGAGATGGAGATGGGAGAAGGACACTGGCCTGAGATCGACTTACAAGCTTGTAGTTCGTCGAATGTAGCACCCGACTCGGGACCGGGCGAGGGGGTCGGGAAAAGTCTTTCTACAGCACCAGGACCGCGACCACCGCCAACGCCGCTATTGCTGTGGCGATGGCGACCCGGGCGGTCTCGTTGCGGGCACGTGACCACAGCTCGCCAATGACGAAACCGGCGATGAGGCCCCCAAGATGCGCCTCCCACGCGATGTTGCGGATGATGAACGGGAGTGCGGCATTGAGGAGCAAGAGGAAACCGATCTGACGCAACAGGGCACGCCCGTAGGCAGTGTTGCGACGACGGACCGCCCAGTTCAACCAGACTCCGAAGAGACCGAAGATCGCCCCCGATGCGCCCACAGCGACGGCCTGTGGCTCGCTGAGAAAGAACATGAACGCGCCTCCGACCCCGGCCGATGCCAGATAGACGCCCACGAAGGGCCAGGTGCCCACCCCCCGTTCGACCTGGGGGCCGAGAACCCACAACGCCCACATGTTGAAGAGGATGTGGGTGATGCTGTCACTCGAATGCAGCAGTACCGGCGTGAACAGCCGCCACCACTCACCTTCCCCCACCAGGAAGTTGGCCTGGGCCAACGTTTGGAAGAGCGTCTCCCCCATCCCGCCGAGGGAGGCGAGCAGATAGAAGCCGACGGCGAGGCCGATAAAGGTCTTCGTCGCCGGCGCCCCACCTGCTCGAGACATTACCCGCTCTTTCGGGATCACCTTCTGGGTGCCTTCGGTGCGGACGCATTCTGGACACCGCTGTCCCACCGAAGCATCGATTGAACAGGCCGGGCAGATTGGTCTTTCACATCGGCTGCACCGGAGCAGTGTGTGCCGGTCGGGATGCCGATAACAGACGGGAGCGGCTGTGGTGTGTTCCTGGCTCACGGAGTAGAGAGTATTGATTATCGAGTGTTACGACAGTGCGCCGAGCACCTCGGAAAGGTCATTCGGAAGCTGAGCCTCCACTACCAGTCTGTCACCACTTCCGGGATGGGTGAACTCGAGTTTCGAAGCGTGGAGGAAGGTGCGGGGGGATCCAAGGTCCCGTCTGGTGGCGCCGTAGGTGTGGTCGCCGACAACCGGGTGCTCGATGGCTGCAAGGTGGACGCGGATCTGATGGGTGCGGCCGGTTTCGAGATGGACCAACAGCAGAGAGGCGTCGGAGTCCTTGAAGTACCGCACGACTTCGTAATGGGTCCGGGCATGTTTGCCCCCATGGGTCACGGCACGCCTGGTTGGGTGTATCGGGTCACGCCCGATCGGAGCTTCTATCGTTCCGGTCGGCGCACCCATCTTTCCCTCGACCAAAGCGGTGTAAATTCGGTTGATCTGGCGTCGGCGGAGCTCGGCAGTCAACCGGTCGAAAGCCGGTGAGGTCCGGGCGATGAGGATCGCACCCGAAGTGTCTTTGTCGAGACGGTGTACCAGACCCCACCGATCCTGTGCGCCAACACCCGCCAACTCCGGATATTGGTGGAGGAGACCCGCGGCGAGGGTCCCGACGGTGCGGCCAGTTCCCGGGTGGACCACCACCCCAGCGGGCTTGTCCACCACTATCAGGTCGTCATCTTCATATAAGACGTCGAAGGACACCGCCTCAGGAACGAGGGCGGTTGGCTCCTCCGGCGATTGGCATCGAAGGACCTGACCGCCGTGAACCCGGTCGGACGGTTTGGCGTCGGTGTCGTCGAGGGAGACTCCGGCCTTGACGACGAGTGCGGCCGCCGCTCGACTCAACCCGAGCAACTCGGCGATGACCTTGTCGACACGGGCGCCGTCCAACGATGACGGCACCACGAGCTCTATCTGGTCCACCAGGCGTATATCAGTAGCAGGGCAACGGCAACTGTGACAGAAGCGTCGGCGATGTTGAACGTGGGAATGATGGAGAGCTCGATCCAGTCGATTACGGGGCCGTCGATGATGCCTTCTCCCCGAGCGAAGCGATCGACGAGATTCCCAACCGCGCCGCCGACAACGAAGCCAAGTGCCACAGTCTCGAGAAGGGGACGGTCATGGGCCATTGCGACGAGCACGGCGATGGCCACGATCAAAGCCGCTATCCCGATTACCACTCCCCCATCCTGAAACATGCCAAATGCGCCCCCGGGGTTCTCAACGTAGGTGAACCCGAAAAATCCGGGGATGACCTCGACAGGATCGCCGTCGAAATCGAGTGCGGCATGGCGCTTCGTGATCAGGTCAGCGGTGACGACGGCCGCGGCTACCCCGAGGCCAATCAGATAACGGCGGATCAAGACACGCGTGAGGCGCACTCGACACAGAGCGTCGAGTACGGAAGCGCCTCGAGTCGCTCGATGGGGATTGCCTTGCCACAGCTCTCGCAGATGCCATAGGTCCCTGCATCGATCCTCTCGAGGGCGCGGTTGGCCTTGCTCAGGAGATCGAGTGTGTTCTGCTCGATGGAGAGCTCCTTGGCATACTCCAGCTTCATCGAGCTGGCTTCGGCGTTCCCCGGGTCGGGGCTGCGGTCAGATGAGCTCTCGGTCAGACGCGCCTCCTCCAGAACGCGTTCGTAGTCCGCGATCTGCTCCTCCAGACGTTCTTTCTCCTCCTCGAGCCGCTTCCTGAAGCGGTCGAGTGTGGTCTTGGCGAGTTTTCTGGCCACTTCTTCACCTCACAAAAGGCGGGGAACCCTACCAACGACGACGGCCAAAGGCCCAGTTTCTACAGGCCCAACTTCTGGCGCACCTTGTCAATGTCGGTCTTGGAGACCTGAAACACCTTGGAGCGGCCCCGCATTCCCGCCCTAAGGGTGACCTCGCCTCCCAGGACATCGCTGAGCAGTCTCGCCACCTCGACGTTGGCTTTACCCCCTTCTGGTGGGGATGTAACCCGGATCTTGAGACTGTCTCCATGTCGACCATCGATGACCGAACGTGAGGATCCGGGCACCACCCAAACCGCAATCGCCACGCCATCATCGATGGCGGTGAGTGGATCATCGGGCACAGACGAGACGGTAACGGCGTCCGATCCCGAATTGGCAAATGTCCCCGGTACCCTCCCGGTCTCTATGTCGTCGACCGAAGCCAAAGTGTTCGAACCGCTGGCCAACCAACCAGATCACGATGCGCTGGAACAACAGGTCCTCGACTGGTGGGACGAGAGCTCGATCTTCGCCAAACTCCGGAGCAGAAACGCGGGTGGCGACCCGTTCAGCTTCATCGATGGCCCGGTGACGGCCAACAAGACTCTCGGGGTGCATACCGCCTGGGGCCGCACCCTGAAAGACGTGATCCAACGCTATCAAGCCGCCCTCGGCAAGGATCTCCGCTATCAAAACGGGTTCGACTGCCAGGGACTGTGGATCGAAGTCGGTGTCGAACAGGAACTGGGCTTCAACTCGAAGAGAGAGATCGAAGAATTCGGTCTCGAGGAGTTCGCCCGACGATGCCGGGCCAAGGTGGCCTGGTCGGTCGAGGAGCTGCGACGCGGGTCCCGCCGGCTTGGCATGTGGATGGACTGGGAACACGACTACCTGACGTTCTCCGACAACAACATCGATTACATCTGGCGTTTCCTGGCCACCCTGCACGAGCGTGGTTGGCTCTATCTGGGACACCGGTCAACGGAGTGGTGTCCCCGCTGTGGGACGTCGATCTCCCAGCACGAGATCACCGGTCAGTCCGGGGTCTATCAGGAGAAAGCCGACCCGTCGCTGACGGTGCGGTTTCCCCTGCTCGACCGTCCGGGTGAAGGTTTGGTGATTTGGACCACCACCCCCTGGACCCTTCCCGCCAACGTCTCGGCGGCGGTCCACCCCGATCACGACTACGGAAAGCGCCCCAACGGCGACTGGGTGGCCGTCGAGCGCTTCCCGGATGAAGTCTTCACCGAGACCAAACCGGGATCAGAACTCGTGGGCTGGGCTTATCGCGCCCCCTTCGAGGACCTGGAGGCTGGCACCGGAGTTGAGCACATGGTCCTCCCGTGGGACGAGGTCACCATGGAACAGGGAACGGGTGTGGTCCATATCGCCCCTGGCGCCGGCTCCGAGGACTTCGAGCTCGGCGGCATTCACGGTCTCCCCGTGCTCACTCCCGTCGACGGTGCCGGCAGGTTTTACCCCGAATACGGGTGGCTGGCCGGAATGTCGACAGTGGAGGCGAGTCAGCCCATCATCGATGCTCTGCAGGAAAAAGGCGTCCTCGTCGAGGCCGGGGAGTACGTCCACTCCTACCCGCATTGCTGGCGCTGCGACACACCGCTGATCTTCAGAGTTGCCGACGACTGGTACATCTCGGTGGACGACATCCGCCAGCCGCTCAAGGACGCAAACGCATCGGTGGCGTGGACGCCGGCCTACATGGGCAAGCTGATGGACGATTGGCTCAACAACATGGACGATTGGAACATCTCCCGGCGCCGGTACTACGGCCTGCCCCTTCCGTTCTATGTCTGTGACTGTGGCGAGTTGACTGTCATCGGATCCAAATCGGAGCTCAAAGAACGAGCCACAGCCGGTTTCGACCAACTCGAAGAACTACGCCGCCCGTGGATCGATCGGGTGACGATTCGATGTGACAAGTGCGGGAACGAGGAGCTGACCCGCATCGAGGAGGTCGGTGACGTCTGGCTGGACGCGGGCATCGTCCCCTTCTCCACCCTGGGATGGCAAAACGAGGCATGGATAGAAGGTGGCAACGCCGATGGCGCGGCGCGGGGTTTGACCAAGGCCGATCTGCCGGATCACGTCTATTGGGAGAAGTGGTTTCCTGCCGACTGGGTCTCGGAGATGCGGGAGCAGGTTCGTCTCTGGTTCTACTCACAGCTCTTCATGTCGGTGGCTCTCGTGGGCCGGTCCCCGTTCCGCTCGGTGCTCGGATACGAGAAGATGCTCGCCGAGGACGGTCGCGAGATGCACGGCTCTTGGGGGAACCTGATCGGTGCCGAGGAGGCCTTCGAACGCATGGGCGCCGACGTGATGCGCTGGATGTTCTGCGCGCATCCACCTGACCGCAATCTCCTGTTTGGTTACGAAGGGGCGCACGACGTCCGCCGGCGTCTGCTCACCTTGTGGAACTCGGCCCGTTTCTTCGTCGACTACGGGAACATCGAGGACTTCGTGCCCACCTATTCCGACCTGGATGGAGGTCTCGCCTCCCTCGACCTCACTACGACCGACCGCTGGCTCCTGGCGCGTGCCGGGCAGGCGATTGGGGAGGCGGCGACTGGATACGATCGGCACCGCACAGACGAGGTGATCGAGTCGTTCGAGGGGTACCTCGACGACCTCTCCAACTGGTATATCCGGCGTACCCGACGACGTTTCTACGACTTCGACGAGGCCGCTTTCCGCACCCTGTGGGTCGGGCTCGTCACCGCCCTCCGCATCATCGCCCCCGTCATGCCGTTTCTCACCGACCACCTCTGGTCGAATCTGGTGGCAGGGC
>Ga0299913_10000150_pt1 | contig 35806 bp, 30 predicted proteins | sample RVTome_9_FD_201360 | JGI IMG/M metagenome (GOLD analysis project Ga0299913, IMG submission 201360) | Soil microbial communities from uranium-contaminated site in the Upper Colorado River Basin, Wyoming, United States - RVT155D38 (version 2) ... | reverse complement strand
CGTCAAGGCGCCGAAGAAGAGGACGACGACCTGATCGGGCGCCGCCCCCAGCTCCGCCCGCACCTCCGCGCGGTCTCGGGGGCGGCGAAGGGGGGTGAGGTCGATCCCGTTGGGGATGAGGACGCCCAGTGCGTCGAGCCGGTAGAAGTCGAACACCTCGTCGAGGGTCTGGCGGCTCACCCCGACGACGCCGTCGACCCGCGGCATGATCCAGCGCCGCATGTAGTGCTTCCGGGCGGGCCCTCGCACCCAGAAGACCGGGCTGTCGATGTTCCGGTAGACGAGCTTCCAGCTCCGGCCGGGCGAGAGGTAGGTGAGCAGGGCCGCGTACTTCACCGACCTGCCGCCGTTGGCCTGGACCACGTCGGGCCGCCAGCCGCGGACCAGGCGCCGGAGATCGGCGAGGAGGAGCGGGTTGCCGCACGGAAGCCGTTCGAGGAGCGTGTCCTGCTCGCGCTCCAGGCCGATGTCGTCGTCATCGAGCGCCAGCCGCCGGGAGCCCCGGTACCGGTAGAGGTAGGCGTGTCGCACGTCGTGCCCGGCACGCTCGAGCCACTCGCCGAGCTGCACGGCGAAGACCTCGGCGCCGCGGCGCTGCGGCTTCTGGGCGATCTGGAGGATCTTCAGCGTCGACTCGCCGCGCCTGCTGTGGGTCCCGGCCCGATCATCTACGAGCATAGAGTTTCACGAAGCCCGCGGTGCGGCCGAGCGCGAACGCTTCGACCTCGCCGCGCTCGAGCCTCCAGAGGTAGCTCCGGTGCTGGATCGTCCCCCGTAGCTCGATCCCGTCGTCCTCCGCGCGCAGCTCCCTGGCCACCGTCGCACTAGAAGCCGGCGCGACACCGCCCTGACCGCGCCTAGACCCGACCGATCGAGCCAGCGCGTCTTCCGGTCCAGATAGACGAGGAGCTGCGGCAGATCCATGGCGAGGCAGGCTACCAGTAGCTGCCGACGCTGGTCCTGTCCTATCTCCGTGTGGGCACCGTTAGAGCTGGTCCTTCAAGCCGAACAGATAGCCCGCTACCGCACCGAGTATCGCCATCGAGGCGGAGGCGTCTCCGGTCCATAGAGTCACCACCGTCGCGAAGGTGGCAACCAGCACCATCCCCACCGCTCGCAGGTTGAACGGTCCGAAGCCGCTCCCGGGCTTCACCAGCTTCATCACCACAAGCAGCGAGGCTAGGCCGAAGCCAATGACGAAGGCGTAGATCCACCACTGGTCAGCCGGAATCCTGTCCATTCTCGCCCCCTCTCTGTTTCAGGCGACTCTATCGCCCCCTCCTGTAGACTTCCCGCCTCAGCTCAGCTTCAAGGCGCGGCTAGGAAGTCGCGAGCCGAACGCCGGTTCCCGCAGCCGGCCCGCCGCGCCTCGTTGCTTCTCTGCGGGAGCACCTTTGCGGGAGGTGCGGTGCCAGAGATTGAGCTACCGGCCGACACTCCGTTGCCTGGAGCCAGTACGTATAGCTTCCCGGTCCTCTCTTACATGCTCTATCCCCGTCTAGCGGACGCTGAGAGGCGACGCAGCTGGTTGGCCGCCGCTATGGCCGGAGCGTACGTTTGGTGGCGCGAGCAGGAGGGGGTTACAGGCCCCTTATTGTGGGAGTTTCATGGTTGGATTGCAGATCTTTGGCGCTTGAAAATCGCTCCGAAGCAGACCTATGAGAACGGCCTGATTCGTGGGCGTCGCGCGAGTTGGAGTGCGCAAATGCTGGCCTACCTGCTGACACTCGATCGCTTCCATCCACGCCACGTTCGAGTAGAAAGGGCAAAGATTCTGACTCACGAGATAAGCGTGAAGAAAGGTGCTTCGGTTAGCGAGAGTCAGCTTGAAAAGGTCTGGGCCGAGTTCAAGCCAGTCTCCCACCTATGGCTGGCTTACCGGCAGCTTGGCAGACCGGGAGGAGCAGGGAACGAGGAGGTTATAAAGCGACTCGCATATGCGGAAAGTCTCCGTCTACACGCTGAGGATAGAAGGATTTTCGACCCTGATGAGGTATGGCGAGCGGCGAGTGATCTGCCTCTTGATCTGCCGGATATTGAGATTAAACCTCTAGCCTCGGACGAGGCTCAACTGCTTGACGCATACTACCCTGACTAAAGCAATTCAGACCCCCGTCTGAAGCGAGGGTTCATGTCCCGGTCTGAACCGCATCTTCAGCCCACTCTCTGAATTGTGCGATTCCTGGCTCTCCCTCAAAACTGAGACGCCGCCGAGGTCGGCGGCGTCGGTCTCGAACTGGCGCAGGGTGCCGGTCCGAGCAAGCAGGTAAAGTGTACCTCGACAGGCACCCTGCCCGCAACCTCGATGGAGGTGCAGCATGCGAGCAGGTTGTACGCCCCCGCCCCGATCCTCGGTCCAGCGCTGGCGCCCATGGTGGAAATTGCTCCCCCGTAGCCTGATACGCCTATCGTTTCCCTAGCTCCTGCCGCGCGGCACGGAGCAGTCGGTCCCTGATCCAGTTGGTCAGCGTGCCCCCGAGTGCTCCGCTGCCGTGCGGATCAACTCGTCCTGGTCAGGAGTGAGGCGGATATGGATTTGCGCGGTGTGCTTCCGCTTCTCGGCCATGCGCCGAGTGCGGGTCTGCACGTCGCACGTCGAGCGGCAGAACCTCAGCATGCGGATGGAGGTTCGGCGGCTGACCCGGCTCACGAACGCCTGGAGCCGGAAGTGAGAGAACCTACGGGCGGCGCTGGCGCTCCACTTCGCTCACTACAACCTGTGCCGGTTCCACTCGTCGCTCAGGATGACCCCCGCGATGAAGGCGGGGGTTGCTCGGAAGCCGTGGGGGGTTGCGGAGCTGCTGAGTGCGTAAATATGAACTGCTGCCTCAAGTCCTCAAGGTCGTCGGGGTGGACAGCGAAGCCAACGCCAGTAAAGGTGCACTGATAAAAGTGGCAGCGAACCGTAACCACGCAACCCTGTCGCTTATCATTCGGCGCAATCCAGGCCACGTCCTCGAACGCCCCGTCGATTCCGCAAGAGTTGATGTAGCAGTGGTGCATAGATAGCACAGCCGGGCCGACGATTTCGCAGTACTCAAATGCCTTGCTCTCAATCGCGCCACCGCGAGCCCCGGAGAAAGCAGCGATGGCGACAGTCGCATTGCGAACGACGGCAATGTCCAGCTCTAAGTCATCGCCCCCGTCGAAAAGCGTCTCCCGAGACCGCGCCAGTAGAAGCCACGCCAAGGTCGCAGCCAATACGGCTAACACTGCTATTGTCGCCAGAGACGCTTCTAGGAGCGACAAGGGCCAACGCCACCAGACCACGGTGGCAAGCATGCCCGAGGCTCCCACCCAAACCAGTACAAGTCCTAACGTCCTGTTGAGGTAGCCGCTCATTCTAAGCCCGACCGCGACCACGCTCAGGGAAAACGCCAGGCCGAACATCATCACCTGCGCCGTCGTCACCGGAGCCTGCTCCACCCAGGAAGTCTATACGTCGCCATTCACGGCCCGCCGCTCCCCGACCTTCCGGCCGCCCACACGCTGTTAGGACAGTACCCGGGCGGGACGGCCGATCCCGCGTGGTACCCTCCGGTCCGGACGCCGGATCCGGCTCGGGACCGCTCGCCTCGCACATTCCATGACCCAGATCGCCGTCCGCAGGTCTTTCGACGAGTACGCCCGTCGGCTGCGGCGGCGGCTGCGCCACTACCCGGCCCTCCAGCCGCTGATCAACCGGGTCGGCCTGTGGGTGTGGCGCCAGGATCTCCGCCGGAGGAGCCGCGCCCGGACGATCGACGCGGACGCCGGCGAGCCGATCGCGATCGATCCGCGGAGCCTCCGCTCGCAGATCCCCTGGTTGCACCTGCCGTTCGACGCCCCCTCTCCGAGAGAGGTGGTCGGCTCGACCCGCGCCGGCGACTGGGATCGACAACCCGTCCCCCTCTCCGACCACCCCGTGATCGCCGGGATCGAGGAGCGGTTCCGCCAGGGACTCGCGTGGGAGGCGACCTCCCTCTACGCGGCCGCCCGGCGCGAGCTCGACGCCGGGCGGCCGCTGTGGAAGTTCCGCTCGGAGGCCGACCTGCCGAGGCTGTTCGAGAAGATCGACGAGCTCCACACCTCGATCTCGGCGGGCGGCTATCGATCCCAGCGCGAGCTCGGAACGAACCGACTGTGGGACGAGGCGCTCGTCGCCATCGACCGCGACGGGCGGCTGCACATGGTCGACGGGGCGCACAGGATCGGCGTCGCGCGGGTCCTCGATCTCGAGGCGATTCCGGCCCTGGTCGCCGTTCGCCACGCAGAGTGGAGCGAGTTTCGCCGCGAGGTCTTCCAGTACGCGCAGGACCGGGGGGTCGGGACCTACCAGCGGCTCGAGCACCCCGACCTCGCGACGGTCCCCTTCGTCCACGGCGGGGGCCGATGGGAGCTGATCAGTCCCCGGCTGCCGGCCCCTCCCGGCCGCGCCCTGGACATCGGCGCGAACTCCGGCCTGTTCTCCTTCCGGCTGGCCCGGCGGGGCTACTCGGTCACCGCCGTCGAGCGCTCCCAGAAGGAGTCCTACATCCTGGGCAGGCTGGTCCGCGCGGCCGGCGAGGACATCGATGTCCGCCGGGAGTCGATCTTCGACGTCCAGCTGGCGCCGAGCTACCGGGTCGTCCTCGCGCTCAACATCTTCCACCACTTCTTCAAGGAGCGGGAGAACGTGCGGCGTCTCGAGGAGCTGCTCGCCCGCCTCTGGACGTCGGCGCTCTTTCTCGAGACGCACGCGCGGGGCGAGCGTCAGATGTCCGGCGCCTACTTCGATCCCGCTCCCCACGACTACGCGCGCTGGGTCGCCGAGCGGGCCGGGCTGCAGTCCGTCGAGCGGATCGGCGAGCCCGACGGCCGCGCGCTCTTCCTCCTCTCCCGCATCGGCCCGGCGACCTCCGGATGAGCGGGCCGGGCGCTCCTCGGACGGTCGTCTTCGTCTCCGCGGTCATCGGCCACGGGGGCCCCAACGCGAGCCTCCGCATGATCGTCCCGCACCTGGCGGGCGTCCAGCCGGTGCTCGTCGGGCCCTACGAGGAGGGGGAGCGCGACGAGTGGCAGAGAGAGGGGGTGGAAGTTGTACACATCCCGAGACCCCGCGGCCTTCGCAAGCTGGCCGCCGCCGCGTGGAACGTCTTCCGCGCCCTCCGGAACGCTCCCCGCGACCGCGTCGTCGTCGCGAACGGCCTGACGGAGGCCGCCCTCGTCGCGCCGAGTCTCCTGCTCCTCCGGGTCCGCGGCCTCGTGTGGATCCACAACTACGCCGTACCGCGACCGGCGCGCGCTCTGGCGCCGATCCTCCGCCGGCAGTACGAGCGCGGACGCTGGCGGTTGGCGGCGGTGTCCGAGGTCGCCGCAACGGTCGGACGCTCGGTGTTCGGGCCGGGAGCCGAGTTCGCCATCGTGCCGAACCCGATCCGGCCGGTCGACGACACGTCGCTCCGTGCTCGGGCCCCGGCCGCCGGCGGACGGCTGCGGGTGTCCTACGCCGCCGGCACCGACCGGCCCTACAAAGGGTTCGATCTGCTGCCCGACATCATCGAGCGGACCGACGACTGCGGGTTCGACTGGCGGATCGTCGCGGCGGTGGGCAACCAGCCGCAGGCCTGGAGCCGGCTTCGTGAGGTCTCCGAGAGACTCGAGAGCTCGCAGGTCGAGATCCGCGGCCGGACCCGGCGGATCGAAGAGCTCTACGACGGGGTCGACGTCATCCTGATCCCGTCGCGGCAGGAGTCGTTCTGCCGGGTCGCGGCGGAGGCCATGGCCTTCGGGGCCGCGGTCGTGGCGGCGAGGCTGCCGGCCATCGAGGAAGTGTGCGGGGACGTCGCCTTCTACTTCGCGCCCGGCGACGCCGAGGCGGCGGCGCTGACGCTTCGCGAGGTGGCGGGCTCGCCTGGGGCGCTCGCCGAGGCTCAACAACAAGGCAGGCGGGTAGTCCAGCGCTTTACACCGTCCAAGGTACTGGATGGTTTCGAAGGAATCTTGCAGTCCGTGCGCTAGCTTAGCAGTTAAGCCAGAGACGACGAGCTTCCGGTCCTGTCCTATCCCCGTGTGGGCGGCGGGAATCCGCCCGACCGGCGCGGCGGCCGTGACTAGCCCGGCTCCCTGTACACTCTTGCGTGCGCGGCGTGGGGTCGCGCGGCACGTGGGGGTGCTATGGACTCTAGACGAGAGTTCTCGGCGGCGTTGGGCGCGACTCTCATCGCGGGTGCAGTATCCATGATCGGGGGGGCAGCACAGCCGATCGTCGCCGTCATCATGTTTGCAGGCGCTGGCTTGATCCTTACGTGGGGCTGGTGGCCGGCGATGCGGACTGGGCGAGTACCTATCCGATGGTCGCTGATTGCTGGCGCGTTATTTGTGGCTGCTCTACTGGCATCGGTCTGGAAGATCGCCGCAGACGCTGGATTTGCGGAGGCTCAAAGGGTTGCCAAGGAGAGCCTCGGAAGCGCGACGATCGAGGTTCCGGTACACAACTTCTCCCTAGGCGACGCCGTTGTGGTCAGTTCCGACGGCAGTTGGAGTAAAGCGGTAGCTACCGACGCGGAATCAACCGCAAGCGCAATCGTAGGGGGGCTCTCGGGATCGCAGGTTTCCCTGGTGCGATCCGGATTCGTGGCCGTCAGGCACACGCTGGGCGAAGCGGGGGAGATTCTGTACCTCTCTCAAACCGTCGCCGGTCAGTTGACTGCCGTCCCACCGGAGTCAGGTATCAGCCAACCGCTAGGGATGGTCATCGGATCGAATCTGCTGCTCATAGATGTCGGAGAACCGTGGGATTTGGACGCCGATGTGTTCATGACTGGAAAGATCCGACCTCAGCGGGAGTCGGATTAGGCGGTCAGTAGCTCCACAATCCCCAACGGTCCCTGAGCGACTCCCGCCTTCATCGCCTGGGTCATCCTGAGCGAGGAGTGGAACCGGCACAGGTTGTAGTGCGCGAAGTGGAGTGCCAGCGCGGCCCGTAGGTTCTCCCACTTCCGGCTCCAAGCGTTCGTGAGGCGCGTCAGTCGCCGGACCTCCATCCGCATGCTGAGATTCTGCCGCTTGACGTGCGACGTGCAGACGCGCGCCGGGTCCGGATAGCGGCTCATGTACCGCTTCTCAGAGCCTATTATCCGCGGCGGGCTGTACCGCCGCGCTCCCTCCGGGTCGGTCCCGAACTGCTTGATGAGCTGCGCGTAGTCCACGCGTGCGAGTGGTCGATGTTTCCAGCGAGGACAAGGAGGAGGAGCACTTGGTCAGCCGAGCCGGGCGCTGATCCTCACGCCTCCCGCAGCCGCGCGTCATCGGCATCCGCTGCCAGGTCCTCGCGCACCATCTCCCTCGCAACCTCGAGTGCTTCCTCGGGGTCTGAAGCTCGCCGAGCGAGGCTGCACGTGGAAGTGAACGTGCGGTGAAAGCGGGTCACCTTGCCGAACCGGTTGTCGAGCAGCACGTGCGGGATGCCGAGGAGGAGGCTCAGCACATGCCCGTGGAGGCGGTCCGTGACGACGACCCTGCCGCGACTCAGGATTCGCAGGCCGCGCCGGAGCCGACGCTCGGCGAGTTGCTCGAACGCAACACCCAGGAAGGGTGTCAATCCCCGACGAAGCGACGGTTGACGCTCCATCAGTGTGGCCATCGCCCGCCGCGAGCGGACGGTGACGGCAGCCCAGCCATGGGACCAGGGTCGGCCCGGTTCACCTCGCAGCCAATCGACGACCTCGACTCCGCCACCATTCGGGGCAGGTCGTGGCGACGCGGCCTCGTGATCGGTGCGCGCCAACCACAGGATGTCCTTGGCCGGCGGCCGGCGCGCGAGGGCCCCGAGGGCGAATGCCATGTCGGGGCAAGCGACGGCGCGGAGGCCGAGCCTGCCGGTGGCGACGCCGAGGCTGTCGTGATCCCGCACGAGCGCGACGAAATCGCGGTGCGCGCCGAAAACACGCCGCGCGCGCTCGAGCGACGGCTCGTTGGTGAAGTCGACCGTCTGCGGCAGCTGGACGATTCGATGCTGGGGGAAGTCGCTCACCACGCGCTCGCGGAACGCCTGATGTCGTGGCCAAAGCGAGCCGAAGCTTCCTCCACCGTGGAGCAGGATGATGCCGTCGTCGAGCCGCGCCCGGAGCGCGTCGGCGCAGAAGCTCGACAGGTCGCAGACGTAGGCGATCTCGGCTCCCCGGCGCTCGAGATAGGCGAGCTCGCCGAGCCAGATCGCGTTGTCGCCGACGTTGTTGTGGTTGGGAAAGTCGAGCAGGGCCACCCGCGCGCCGGCAGGCACGAGGGGTGCGAGGGTCGCGTCGAGCAGCTGGTTGAGTTCCGCGATCAACTCGACGGCGGTCAGCGGTGCCGGCGCGCAGCTCACCGTCGGATCTCTCCCCGGGAGGCGAGGTCCTCCAGGGCGGCCTCCACCCGCGCGATCTGGTGGTGCCACGTCCCCGAGCGCTCCATCAGCTCGCGACCGCGGGTGCCGAGAATCTGCCGGAGATCCGGGTCGCCCGCGAGATCTCGAAGAGCCCCCGCCAGCGCGGGTTCGTCGCCCGGTGGCACCAGGAGAGCGGCTCCCGCGTCTCCGAGGAGCTCGGCGAGTTGACCCGAGCGCGGGGCGACGACCGCGAGACCGCAGGCCAGGTACTCGCGGACCTTGAGTGGCGAGTAGTGGAACTCCGCGTGACCGGGATCGACGACGACGGCGACGTCCATCGCCGCCATGTGCGAAGCGACCTCGGTGTGGGGAACCGCGCCGGTGAAGACGGCCGGGGTCATCCCGAGCTCGGCGGCGATCCGCTCGGCCTGGGGCCGCTCGAAGCCGTCGCCGACGAGGAGGAGGGCGAGCTCCGGGTGCGCTCGTTGGACCTGGGAAAATGCTCGCAGGAGGAGGTCGACACCGTGGAAGCGACGGAAGCTGCCGACCCAGCCGACCACCGTCCGTGCGCCCAGGCCGTACCGCTCGCGCACGCCGTGGCCATCGACCTGCGGAGAGAACGTCTCGACGTCCACGCTGCAGGGCGTCACGAGGACTCGTTCGGGCCGTGCCCCGAGCCGGATCGCTTGCTGCGCGACCTCCTCGGACACGCAGGCGACGAGATCGGCGGCGCGCAGTTGGGGTGATTCGCCGAGACGCTCGAGCAGCCGTCCCCAGCCCGGCCGGCGGACTCCCCACTGGGCCGCCTCCCAGACCAGTGGGGCATCGACGAAGAGGACCAGTGGCACGCGCGCCGCTCGCGCCGCCCGGAAGCCCGCCCTCTGGAAGATCTCGTGGTGCTGGACGACGAAGGCGAGTCGGGCGGATGCCCACGGCCCGTCCAGCGCGGCATCACGGAAGCGCCAGGCGCGGAGGAGGTCGCGAAGGTCCTTCTTCGCGGTACCCAGGAGGGCCGGGACGCGACGCCGCCAGCCCTGCCGCGGCCGGGCCGGCGGGCGTGGAGCCGTCGCCAGTGCCCGCGCCTCCTCCGGACCGAAGGTCCCCTCGGGCGTGACCAGCCAGGCCTGGCCCCACCTTCTCCTGGCGGCTTCCGCCCAGCCCGCGGCGGTCAACCACACCGCAACCGGGCCCGTGGCGCCGGTCGCCGGCGTCGGCATGACGACGAGGACGGCCTCCCCACGAAGCGTCACGTCAGCCTGGCACCGGGTCGAGCGCCACTGGAGCCGGCGTCTCGAGATAGTCGGCGGCGCGACCGCGGACCGCCCAGGCAGCCCATCGATGCAGGTCGCCGTTGTCCGCGGCTTCGGCCAGCGATCGGGCGATCGGGACCAGGTTGCGGTCGAGAGGGTGCCGGCCGTCGCGCGGGAAGTCATGACGAATGGCGAAGGACCGGGCGACCCACGGTCGCAGCTCGAACAGCGCGTGCGCATAACGCCGCGCCCGGACGACCTGGCCTTCGCCGAGGGGGGCGAGATGGTCGCTCACCCGCGCCAGGCATTCCAGGTACTCGCCGGGGCTGCTCGAGTCGATGGTGAAGCCGAGGCCGCTGTAGTGGCCCGAGCCGGCGGTGATCACCGGCTTGCCGAAGCACGCCATCTCCAACCCGGCGGTGCTCCGGACGGTGATGCCGACATCGGCGTGGCGGAAGAGCGACAGCGAGCTGACGGTCGTTTCCGGGAGGACGAGTCGGACGTGCTGCGGGAGGTCTCGCAGGCATCCTCGGACCACCTCCACTTCCGCTACTGGGCCGCTGACGTCGCCGTGACGGAGGCGGAAGGCGTTCGAAGGGTGCGTCTTGATCAACCAGTTGACGGCGGGATTGGCCGCCGCTGCGAGGATCGTCGCCTCCAGCCAACGTCGGTAAGTGAGGAACAGGTCCTGGCCATAGAAGAAGGAGGCGTCCCAGAGCACGTGCGAGAAGACGACGGCGATCGGGAGGGTCGGATCGAGCTCGAGCTCCCGGCAGATCCCCTCCCGCTCGACTGGGCGCGTCGTCGCCTGGTACATGCGCTGGATCGCGGAGTCGCCCCCGTACCGCCGCTGGAGCTCACGCGTCAACTCCGCGTCCTGCGCAGGCGTCCAGGGCGTCTCCGACAGGAGCTCGAGCGTCGACCTCGACACCGAAGGCGCTGTCTCCCTCCCGAGCTCGGAGCTCATCCGCTTGAAGACCAGTGTCCCGTCACGCAGGAACGGCGTCACCTCAAACACCTCGGCGCCGCGGGCCAGAGCGACGTCGACGAGTGGCCCGTTGGTCAGGTAGCCGGACTCGTCGGCGAGGAGCCAGCGCGGCTCGATCGCGTCGAGGATCCGCTCCGCCTGACGATAGTTCACGAGGGCCTGGACGACCAGGCGACCCAGCCTCTGGTGAATGGCAGGGTCACCGAGGTCCGGTTCGCCGTCGAGTGTCTCGCGGATCAGCGTCGACAGCACCCGCTCTCCGAGCGGCTGACCCCCGTGGGTCCAGGCGAGAACGGTGCTGAACTCCGGCTCCTCGGCCATCAGCTCCGCACGCCGGGCCGTGATCTTGGCGGTCTCCGCCGCAGAGAGCGGGAAGTCGCTGCGGAAGTGAAGGCTGTCCACCCCGAAGGCGCGGGCGTAGCGGAGGATGCGCGGCACCCGGTGGTGATTGGCGAGGACGACCGGCTCGACGCCCTCGAGCTGGAGCGCCGCTCCCAGCATGAGCCGGGACTTGATGTCGAAGAGGTCTTCCCGCCGCAGGACGAAGAGGGCTCGAGGAGCGCCTGGCGAGGGCGGCTCGACGTCGCGAAGCCATCGCAACCTGCGGCGTGCCGCGAAGTCGTCCCGCCAGATCGCCAGCTCCCATCCCGGGTGCACGAGGAAACGGTACGCATCGACGAGGAGCGGAAGCCGATCGGCGAGGCGGACGGCGATGGCGCGCGCCGGGGAGCGTGCCCGCATCGAAGGCTCGACGACGGGGGCGGGCGATCGCGGGCTGCTCACCAGGCGACCCAGCCGCCGTCGACGACGAGGACCTGCCCGGTCACGTAGCGGGAGAGATCGGAGCCGAGGAAGGCGAAGGCACCTTTGAGGTCCTCCTCGGTGGCCATTCGGCGCAGAGGTGTGCGTTCCTCGTAGCGGCGTCGGAACTCGTCGACTTGGCCGCGGGCGATGCCGCCCGGCGCGATCGCATTGACCCGCACTTCGGGCGCGAGGGTGGTCGCGAGCCAGCGGGTAAGCTGCTCGAGCCCTCCCTTGCTGGCGGCATAAGCGGCCGGGTTGCCCATCGACAGGCCGCGGTAGAGGGCGGGGTCCGGGCCCACCCGCCCGTAGATCGACGAGACGTTGATCACCGTTCCCGCGCCCGGCGCCCGGCGGAGCAGGGGAGCGAGCGCCTGAGTGAGAGCGAACGGTGCGGTCAGATTGACCTCGAGGGCCCGTCGCCAGGTGACGACCGACTGGTCGGCGAAGTCGGTCGCCCACCCCGCCAGCTCCGACGTGCCGACGAGGGCGGCGGCGTGGACCAGCACGTCGAGCCGTCCCGCCCGTTGCTCGACCTCCCGGGCGACGGCCGCCACGGTGTCCTCGCGCTCGAGGTCGTAGGTGAGCGCCCGCACCTCCACCCCGTGACGCGCCCCCAGGTCCTCCGCGGCACCCCGCGTCGCCGCCGCGTCCCGATCGAGGAGGAGCACGTGTGCTCCGAGCTCGGCGAAGGTCTCGCCCGCGGCGCCGCCGACGTGGCCGGCACCGCCGGTGATCAGGACGACCCGTTCGCTGAGGTCCATCAGCGCCCTCAGCGTTCGCCGCGGGCCGTCCTCGTCGGCTCGGGAGGTCATCGATCTCTCTGCTCGAGAAGCCACCGCACGATCTTCGCATCCAGCGGCGAGTCGATGTCGATTGAGCGCTCCTTGGGCATGACGAAGAGCAGCGTGTCCGGGTTGAAAGGATGCCTTCTGCGGAAGAGGCCCTCGCGCGTCCACACGTAGATCGACGCATTCATATCGAAGCAGGGAGGGGCGTCCTGGCGCCGCGTCACCGGCGGCTCGCGTTCCACGACCAGCCGTACCGTCCCGTCGCGCCCGAGCTCGACCACGTTGAAGTACGGCGAACGGCGGGCCGGCGTGCCGGTGATCACCTGCGAGACGCCACGCGTCTCGAGGAACTCGACGGCGTCGCGGATGTCGTCGACGATACGCAGGGGCGCGGTGGCGTCCAGGTCGACCAGCGTGTCGAAGCGCTCGCCGACCAGGAGCTCGCTCGATTCCACCGCGTGCTCGATGACCTGGAGCTTGGGCGCCGTGTCCGTCGCCAGGGCCGCGGGTCTCTCGACGACGAGGTCCGCTCCCCATTGCATCGCGATGTCGAGGATGCGGGGCGAGTCGCTGCTGACTGCGATGGTGGTGAACAGACCGCTGTCGCGTGCCTGCTCGAGCGAGTGGGCGAGGAGCGGCTTGCCGGCGATCTCGAGGAGATTCTTGTCGGGCACGCCCTTCGAGCCGCCTCGCGCGCAGATGGTGCAGAGGCGTCTCACCGGACGACCCAGCGGCGGTTCGTCATCGCCTCCTCGAGGGCCGCGACCAGGTGGAGCACCGTGAGTCCCTCCTCGGCCGAGCAGAGGTCGCCGTGGCGCCCGTCGAGGACGGCGCGGTGTTGGTCGCGGTAGGTCTGGTCGCGCTCGATCGCGAAGTCCTCGATCTCGTCGCCGTGACTCGACGTGCGGCGGAGCCGGCCGCCGACCAGGTCGAGCTCGAGGGTTCGCCGCTCCCCGGTGACGAGGATCGAGCGCCTTCCAACGCGATCGAGGTAGTTGAGCTGGACAACGACGCGAGGGCAGCGCTCGAGCTCGAGGAGGGCGACCACAGAGTCTTCGCAGTCGACTTCGAGAGCGCCCGATCGCCCGCCCGATGCCGCGACGGCCCGCCACGACCCGAGCATCCAGGTCAGGTAGTCGAGCTCGTGGCTGAGGTCGCGGAGGACGCCGCCGCCGGCGCTCCGTGAAGCGGAGGAGCTGGTGCGGTAGTCACGGCCCGGGCGCCAGTCGGGGAGATACTGCCCGGCATAGACCTGAACCGTCAGCACCCGATCGTCGGCGATCAGGGCGCGCAATCGTCTGAGTGCGGGGTGGAAGCGGAGGTTGTACCCGACATAGAGGCACTCGAAGGGCAGGCCGGACACCTCGCACGGCGCCTCGCACAGCGGCTTTTCCACCAGAACCGGGCCGGTGTGACCCGCTACGGCGAGCTCGGCGAGCGACGCCCGGTGCTCGGTCGTGCGATTGGCGATGACGACGTAGTCGGGGTGGTGACCGACCACGGCGTCGGCGATCGAGGCGTAGGCGTGGCGATGCTCGAAACGGTGCCGGCTGACGACGGCGAGGTCGCAACCCTCCTCCTCGAGGATCCGACTGTGCCGCGCGCCGATCGACCCGAACCCGACGACGAGCGCCTTCACCCGCGAGCTCGCGTAGTCGGTTGCGAAGCAGCCGGCGCGGCTGGGTCTTGGTCGCCGTCGGCGACTCGATCGGCGAGTCGGTCGGCGCCTCCCGGTCAGTCTAGCAGCGGGTAAGACTGGTCCGGGGGGGACCGAACCGTTCTCGAGGGAGCTGCAGAGCGGAAACCCGCGCGTGCCGGTCGCGAAGTAGGCTCTAGCTATCCCATCGTCAGCTCGGTGATTAGACGCCCTCATTTCGCCTCGCCGCTTTGTCGAGGGTCTGCCGCATGATCGCCCGCATCAGGTGGATGCCCACGAGCATGCCCTGGTCGTCGACGACGGGCACCTGCGCAACCCCGCTTCGTTCCATGAGTGCCGCCAGCTCCTGCGGGCCGTCCTTGGGGGTCGCGGTCACCGGGATGCGATTGACCGCCGGCTCGACGGCGTCGTCGAGGTGCGCCCCGGCGAGGAGAGCGCGCCGAACATCGCCGTCGCTGACGCTCCCGACGAGTCGGCCGTCGAGGTCGGTGACGAAGGCGATCTGCGCGCCGCCGCGCTGGATCGCCGCCAGCGTTTCTCGAAAGGTCGCACCGGGGTCGAGAGTCATCGCCCCGAGCTCGACCTGACGTTCGTGCCAGTCGACCAGCGGTTTGCTGCGCAACCGGTCGAGCGGGGTGTCGAGGAGGGCCTGAACGATCCGTTGGCTCGCCCGGCCGTCACCGTAAGGGTTCACCAGGCGGTCGAGTCTCCGCCGGAAGCTCGGCGCGAGAGCCTCGCGGATCGCAGCCTCGACCGCCTCCCGCTCCTCCGCAACGTGGATGACGTTGGCGGGCCGCAACCGCCCGCGCTGCCGCTCGCCCACGTCCACCACCGGTAGCCCGAGCGAGGCCGCCTCGATGATGCCGCTCGACGAGTTGCCGACCAGGACATCGGCCGTCCGGAGGATCCGAGGGTACTCCTCGCCGAGGTTGGGGCGGGCGACGAGGCCGGGGTGGCGGCTCACCGCTGCCTCGATCTCTTGGATCACGGCCTCGCTGCCCGGATCAGCTCCGGGGTAGAGGAGGAGCGCGGCGGCGAGCGTGGCAGCGCAGGCGTCGTAGACGGCGCGCGCTCGTTCGGCGACCCGGTCTCGGTTCACCGTCGGCGGGTGGTAGACGACGACGCCGAAGGGGTGCACGAGCGGCCTTCCGAGAATCTCCGCGAGCCGACCCTGCGAGAGCGGCTCGACCGCCTGGAGCCGGTCGAGCCCGGGTGCGCCGGTGACGACGATGCGCCAGGGCTCTTCGCCGAGGTGGCGGATTCGCCGGGCACTGTCCTCGCTGGCACAGAGGTGGAGGTCCGCGAGTTTCGTGATCCCGTGACGGATCCGCTCGTCGATCGCGCCCTCGGTCGTCTCCCCACCGTGGAGGTGGGCGATCGGGACGCCGTGGAGAAGGGCGGCGCCCGCGGCGGCGAGGAGCTCCCAGCGATCACCGAGGAGGACCAACAGGTCGATGCGCTCGGCGTCCAGGATCCGCGATGTTCCCGCGGCGATGCGCCCATAGGTTTCACCGAGTTCGGCGGGTCGGGTGCCACCGAGACCAACGTCGAGGACCTCGAGACGGCTGCCGGCGGAGAGCCCGATGTCGTCCAGCCGTCCGCCATACGCCTCGACCATGTGCGTCCCGGTGGCGATCACCAGGAGCTCGATGCCTAGCTCGGCGTCGAGGGCATGGACGACCGGGCCGAGCGGTCCGAGGTCTGCGCGGGAGCTCGTGAAGACTGCGATGCGCCGCCTCACTGCAGGTCCTCGGCCACCAGGGGCTGGCCGGCAGCCACCGGCCGACGCAGGACGCGGCCGACCACCTGTGCCCTGGGAGCCAGGCCGGTTGCCGGGCGAAGCAGCTCCACGTCGCTCGCTCCGACTCGCTTGCCTGCACCCAGGTCGCGGGCGGCGTGGTAGCTGCGGCGGGCGAAGGGCAGGTTCTCGCGCTCGATCTCGGCCGGCCGTTTGACGCCGTCGCCGAGGCTGGCTTCGACGGCACGCACGGCCGCGATGTAGTTCGCGAGCTCGTGGGGCTCGGCGGAGGCGGCGTGGTCGGGGCCGCGACGACGTCGGTCCGACGTGAAGTGCTTCTCCAGGATCGATGCACCGAGCGTGACGGCGGCGACGGCGGTGACATTCCCTTCGGTATGGTCGGACCATCCGACCGGGGTGCCGAAGCGTTCGGCGAGGGTACCGATCGCCCGCAGGTTGCTCGACTCGACGGGCGCCGGGTAGGCGGTGACGCAGTGGAGGAGGGCGAGCGCGGGAGCGGTGGAGGTGGCCTCGACCGCGTCCGCGACCTCCTTGAGGGTTGCCATGCCGGTGGAGACGATGAGCGGCAGGCCGTAACCGGCGAGGCGGGTGAGGAACGGAAGGTTGTCGAGCTCGCCCGAGGGCACCTTGAGAGCCGCGACTCCCAGGGCGACGAGGAGGCCCGCACTCGCGATGTCGAAGGCGGTGGAGAGGAAGACGAGGCCGCGCTCTGCGGCGTCGGCGGCAAGCTCCGCCCACGCCGACTCCGGCAACGCAAGCTCCTCGAGCATGCTCCGTTGCGTGCGAGAACCCCGGCGCTCTTGGTACGGTGCCGCGGCCCCCGACCTCGAGACCAGGTTCTCCGGCCGGAAGGTCTGGAACTTGACGGCGTCCGCTCCCGCCTCGGCAGCGATCGCGATCAGCCGATGCGCCAGCTCCACGTCCCCGTCGTGGTTGACTCCCGCCTCGGCGATGACGAGGCAGGGTTGGCCGCGACCGACGATGCGAGATCCGAGGACGAGGGGCGAGCGCTCCGGGCGGCTCGGCATCGACCGCTCGGGATCGGAGGACATGGGTCGCAGTGCCGGCGGAGAGGTGCAGGGACTCGGGACGGTCGCGGGCTGCAATGTACCACGGGCGGTGGGAGTTACCCAGTCACCGCCGAGGGCCTGTACTAGGGTGCCGCGGTCCCGTCGGACGCCCGGGATCGACAGCTCGTGGCCCTCCAGCCCCCCAAGGCTTTTCCGCCGCTGCCACCCGACGTGCGGGTCGACAGAGCCGCGCCGGCCGCCGTACCGAGCGGCGAGATCGCGGCGGACCTCGCGGCGCTGATCATCACCTTCCAGCGTCCAGCGGACCGAGGTCGCCACGCGAGCTGATGAAGACGGCGACGCGGCGGCTCATTCCAGGTCCCGCGCCGTGATCGCCTGTCCAGCCGCGATCGGCTTCGCGACGACCCGTCCGATGACCTCGGCTCGAGGCGGCAATCCCTCCGCCGGTCGGAGCAGCGCGACGTCTGCCTCGGAGATCCTGTCGCCCGGCCGGAGGTTTTCGCACGGCGTGATGACTGCGCCGGGCGTACCGCAGGTTCTCCTTCTCAGCCTCGACCGGCCGCTTGATTCCATCGCCGAGGCCGGCTTCGACGGCGCGCACCGCGCTGGAGCCGATCGGCGCCGGATACGCGGTCACGCAGTGCAGCAGCGCCACGCCCGGAGCTTCCGTTGCGGCCAGGTCGAAGGCGGTCGACAGGAAGACCAGCCCGCGCTCCCGCGCATGGAGCGCCAGGTCTCGCCAAACGCTCTCCTCGAGAGTGAGCGATTCGAGCATCTGCCGCTGCGATCCGGAACCGTGTCGGCGCTGGTAGGGAGCAGTGGCAGCCGTTTCGGCGGCCAGGCCTTCGGGTCGAAAGGTCTGGAACTTGATAACGTCGGCACCGGCCGCTGCGCTGACCTCGATCAGTTGGTGCGCACGATGCGGGCCGCCGTCGTGGTTGACGCCCGCTTCAGCGACGATGAAGCAGGGCTCCCGGCGCCGATGCGGCGCTCGCCAAGTACCAGCGCACCCTGGGCGACGGTCGTGGGGCCAGCAGGCGTCTCCGGGCTGCTAACCATACGCTGAGGGTCTCGGATTGCGCGCCAGCAATTCTGGCCAAATCTAGCACGCGACCGCCGAGGAGCCGACAGTGGCGCCGAGTCGCGTCGACCCGTCCGGTAGACTTCGCAGGCTTGCTCAGCCAGCCCGTGGACCTGCACGACCAGCCAGGTCGGCAACTCCTCTCCGCCTTCGGGCCGGAGCGTTGGCTGCTGGTCGTTCTGGTCGCGGCCCTACTGGTCGGCTCGCTCGACTGGGGCCTGCCCAGTGCCGAGAGAGTCGAGGTGCTGCTGTCTGCACATCGATTGAGCGAGGAGGACGAGGAGTCGCTCACGGTACTTCGCGAACGGCACTACTCTGGCGGGCAGGTCGACCGCCCCAGCGGTGCCGAGCTCAGCGGGCCAGAGCGCATCGAGGCTCTCCGGGCGTTTCTGATCGGCAGCGCGGCGGTCGACGAGAGGAAGCCCTATTCGGCGCTGTCACGGATGGATCCCTGGCGCCTGGACCTTGATCCCGGCATCTACATCTACGGGGGCTCGTTCCTCTATCCGATCGGCGGATTGATTGTAGCGGCCGATCGTCTCGGCTGGCTGACCATCCATCGGCAGCTCCATCGCTACGTGGAGCGCCCGCAGGATGCCGCACGCCTCTACCTGATCGGGCGTGCCGTGAGCACTGCCGCATACCTCGGAGTGCTCGTCCTCTTGGGGCCCCTCGGGGACCGGCTGGGTGGCAGGATGGCAGGTTCCTTCGCGATGCTCACGTGGTCGTTGTCGACCGTGGCCCTCAACCAGGGGGTGGTGACGAAGCCACACGTCTACGCGGCCTTCTGGTCCTTGCTCGCGGTGGGAATCCTCATCGGTGCAGAGCGAGGCAGCCTGCGTAGGGTGATGCTGGCGGGCGCCGCCGCAGGCTTGGCTGCGGGTGCGTCCCTGGCTGCCGGCGTGGCGGTGGTCATGCTGCCGCTCTTGATCCCCGACCGCGACACGCGCTGGGCTCGGGCGCGCCGAACGCTGCTGCTGTGGGGCGCAGCGCTCGGCGCCTTCCTGCTCTCCAATCCCTATCTGCCCTTCGTCACGACCCGCTTCGCCGCCGAGCTGGTCACTCACGGATCCGCCGACGGCTGGGGCTATGCGAACGTGGTCCTGGCGAAGCTGCCCGCGTACCTCGCGGAGGTGGCCCGAGGCTATGCCGCGCCGCTGTCGATCCTCGGGCTGGTTGCCGCGCCTTTCGCCCTGTTCGCCCGATCTCGGCAGGTTCGCAGGCTCGGAGCCTTCTTTCTGCTCCATCTCCTGGTGGTCGGGCTGTCGCTGGCCAATCTGCGGATCTCGCTGTTCCTGGGACCGATTCTCTGCCTCTTCGTTGGGCTGGGGGCCCGCTGGCTGTGGCGAGCGATCGCAGCCCGGAGCGGATGGGTCGCGTTCCTCGTCCTCGTGCTGCTCTCTCTGCCCGGGATGTCGTTCGCGGCCCTCTTCGCCAGGGACACCCTTCGCACACCGACCTGGGCACCGGGAGAACAGCGCTGGTTGCGAGACGTCGCTGCCTCGGAGGAACGGTCCTTCGGGATCTATCCGCCGCTCCATCCCGTCAAGGTCCCTCCCTTCCCGTTCGTGGATTCCCGGGTCGTGAGACTGGATCGGTTCGAATCGCCGGTCGCGGCACCGCGCTGGGTCGTCGTGGGGAATCACGAGGGCGAGAGAGACCGATGGCGGTGGGAGCGGCACCCGCTTCGCAGCCGGTACGACCTCGTGTTGGTGATCGGTTCGGCGCCGCTCGGCGAATGGGCCAGGTCGTGGCGAGTTCCCAACCAGGCGTACAAGGTCGCTTGGGTCTACCAGAAGCGCTAGGAGCAGGTGCGCTGTGGTAGCCGCCGCCGCCGCCCCTCCCGAGCCGATTTCGTCCCCAGCGAAGACCGAGCAGATGGCGGCCCAGTCCTTCGACCACCTGGCCCGTCGGCTTCGCCGTCGCCTGAGGCGTTTGCCCGTACCGCAGGCGCTGGTCAACCGCGTGGGGCTGTCGCTGTGGCGGCGCGATCTGCGGAGGCGAGCCGCATCGGGAGAAGCGGTTGCGGATGCGGCCGGTACGATCCGCATCGACCCGCGCACGCTCACGAGCCAGATTCCCGCCTCGGCCCTGCCGCTCGAGCGGCTCGGCCTGCGCCGCGTCATCGGACGAGTCGCGAGCGGGAGCTGGGATGCGCACTCCCGACCCCTGGCGCACCATCCGGTGGTCGAAGGCATCCGCCAGCGCTTCGAAGAGGGTCGCGAATGGAAGGAGACCGTCCTCTATCGTGAAGCCCTGAGGGGGCTCGACGTCGGGCAGCCCCTCTGGAAGTTCCGCAGCCGGGCGGACGTTCCCCGCCTCCTCGCGAAGATCGACGATCTCCATCGGGCGATGGCCGCGGGAGGCTTTCGCACTCAGGCCGAGCTCGGCACACATCGTCTGTGGGACGAGGTTCTCGTCGCGATCGACCGCCGGGGTCGCTTGCATCTCGTCGACGGCGCCCACCGCTTCCCGCTGGCGCAGGTCCTGCGCCTGCCGGAGATCCCCGTCCTGGTGGCGGTGCGGCACGCCGAATGGGACGAGTTCCGACGGTCCATGCTCCAGTACGCGCGACCGCGGAGACGGCGTCTATCAGCGTCTGGACCACCCCGACCTCGCCTTCGTGCCGCACGTTCACGGGTTCGATCGCTGGCCGACGATCGAGGCTCACCTGCCCCGCGAGGGGGGGACGGCGCTGGACATCGGGGCGAACGCCGGGCTGTTCTCCTTCGCGCTGGCGCGGAGTGGATACACGGTCACCGCCGTCGAGCGGTCGGAGAAAGAGGCCTATGTCCTGCGGCGTCTCGTCGCCGCGTCCGAGCTGCCGATCCGGGTGATCAAGTCGTCGATCTTCGACGCACCGCTCGGCGACCACTACCGCGTGGTGCTGGCCTTGAACATCTTCCACCACTTCCTCAAGACGGAGCCGACGCTCCATCGCCTGGAGCGGTTGCTGCGGGATCTCGCGACCGATCATGTGTTCTTCGAGAGTCATGATCCCGAGGAGGTCCAGATGCGGGGCGCATTCTTCAACCCGGCGCCGCAGGAGTTCGCGGCGTGGGTGGCGGAGCGCGTCGGGTTGGATGTGGTCCGGCTGATCGGCCAACCCGAGGATAGATCCCTGTTCCTGCTGACGAGCCGAGACGGAGCCGCGGCGTGACAGCACCGGCCGCGTCGCAGCGGAAGCCGCTGCTCGTCGTCGTGTCCGGTGTCACCGGTCACGGCGGACCCAATGCTTCGCTACGGGCCGTCGTTCCGTTGCTCGGCTCGTTCGAGTGTCTCCTCGTCGGCCCGTACCGCTCTGCGGAGCGCACCCAGTGGACAGAGGCAGGCGTCCTGGTGGAGGCCGTGCCGCGCCCTCGCGGGCTCGTCGCCCGCACGCGAGCGGTGGCGCGCCTGTCGCGGCTCGTCTGGCGACTGCGCCATCGCCGGCCAGTCCTCTTCGCCAACGGCCTGACGGAGGCGGCGCTCCTCGCACCGATCGCCCTGATCTCCCGCCTCGTGCTCTTCGTATGGGTCCACAACTACGCCGTGCCGCGAATCGCCGTCGCACTGTCGCCTCTGCTCCGGCGCATCGCCGCGGGGCCCTTGACCGTCGCCGCGGTATCACGGATGGCGGCGCGGGTGGCCCGCGAGGTGTTCGGGGAGATCCCTGTCGTCGTGGTACCCAATCCGATCGACCGGTCTTTCTGGGACGTGCGACGGGAGCCGATCGGCGACCGGCGGCTCCGGGTGTCCTACGTCGCGGGCACCGATCGGCGCTACAAGGGGTTCGACCTGCTTCCGTCGATCGTCACCGCATCGGACGAGCTGGGCGTGGACTGGCTCGTGGTGGCGGCGGAGGCGACACAACCCGAGGCGTGGCGGGCGCTGCGGAGGAGCGCCGGCGCGTTGAGGTGGTCGTCCGTCGAGCTGCGCGGGCGGACCGACCGGGTGCAGGAGATTTATGCGATAACCGACGTGGTGCTCATCCCGTCGCGCCAGGAGTCCTTCTGCCGGGTCGCTGCCGAGGCGATGGCGAGTGGTGCGGCAGTCGTCGCGGCGCGGCTGGATGCCATCGTCGAGGTGTGCGGCGACGTCGCAGAGTACTTCCCGTCCGAGGATCCGGTCGCGGCGACGGCCGCCCTGCGTCGGCTGATCGCGGATCCGGACCGGGTCGAGGAGATGGGCCGCCGTGGGCGCGCGCGCGCCGGCCGATTCACGCGCGATGCCGTGGTGGCACGTCTGCGAGACCTGCTCGGCGATCGAGCCGAGGGCGCATCTCGGGCCGCACCTCCGCGCACCGGCGGCGAGCGCCTCGGAGGCCGATGAAGGATGTAAAGGGTGTTGCCGTGCCGCGGGGACGCATCGCACACGCCGAGCTCCTGGCCGTGCTCGAGCGCGGCTATCAGCGGCTCGAGCAATGGTCTAGTCGCACGGCCCGCTTCGCACGCTTCAGCCCCGTCTCCGGCGCAGGCCTGGACCTCGTGATCAAGGTGTGCGAGCGCTGGGACGCCGAGAATGCCGAGGTCTCGGTCGATCACGCGCTCGAGTGGGCTCCGCTCGGCGCCGGTGGTCGGGCGAGAGTGGTCACCTTCCTCGCGTGGTGTGCCGAGCCTCCGACACTGGTCAGCGAGCATGTCGGGGGAGAGGAGCTGCGGGACTACCTGCGGGACTCCGCTGGTCGCGAGGCTGCTGACTCAGTGCGATTGCTCGCGTCGATCGGTGCGCTCCTCGCGGCGATCCATCGAATCGAACCTGCGAAGTCATCGTGGCGCGGCAAGCGGAGACGACATCGCGTGGTCTGTGCCGGAGACTTCGCGGTCTACAACTTTCGCCTCGGCGAGGCGGGCGAGGCGGTCTACCTCGAGCCGCCAGCTGCCCGGCAGGTCGTCTCCCGTTTCCGTGACCTCGCCTGGTTCCTGGCGTCCCTGCGCCTTCGGCTGGTCCGGAGCAACCCGGAAAGGATGCTGCTCTCCCGGGCCTTCCTCGAAGGCTACCGTTCGGTTCTGGGGCCCGGTTGGTCCTCGTGCGCCACGCTGTCGCTTCGCGTCGCGCTGTTTCGCCGCGAAACCCTGCAGACTCTCCGTAGGTGGCGCCGTCGCTGGCGAGTAGCCCTCGGCGTTCTCCGTTCGCGGCCCCTGCCGGCCGGTCAAGTGCCGGAGGCGACCGCCAAGGCGCGAAAGTCCGGAGCCGACTCGAGCAGCTCGTCGTAGCTCCCACTCGCCAGCACCTCGCCGTGGGCGAGCAGGTGGATGCGATCGCTGGCGCGCACGGTGGAGAGCCGGTGCGCGATGGTGATCACGGTGCGCCCCCGGGCGAGGGAATCGACCGCCTCGAGCACCTGCTCCTCGGTGACGGTGTCGACCGAGCTCGTCGCCTCGTCGAACAGGATCACCTGGGCGCTGGTCATGGGTCACCGTCAGCCGCCTCGGGGCCCGCCTCGTCGCCTGCTTACGGCGTCCCGGCGGCGAGTCCTGGCGGCAGCTGCGCGCGACGCTCCGCGGCCTCGCCGACGGTTGGCGCTCGCGCCTCGGGCAGCGCGACTCGGGATGACCGTTCCGTCGCTCCTCGCCCGGTTACGTCTGCGGTTCGCCGCGCTGCCGCGAACACCGAGAGAGCTCGATCGCGGCCTGCGGTTGTGGGCGGCCTACCGGCGGCTCGGCTGGTTCGCCAGCGGTGCCCATGGCGCGCGGTTGGGGAAGGGCGAGCCGGTGCCGTGGTGGACCTACCCGGCTCGGCTCTGGCTGGCCGATCATCTCGCGGCCCTGCCGGCGGCTCCAGGGGCCTGCCTCGAGCTCGGTGCCGGCTCGTCGACGTCGTGGTTGGCTCGGCGGTTCGAGCGGGTGGTGAGCGTCGAGCACGACGAGAGGTGGTTCCAGAGGGTGCGGGCGGAGCGACCCCGAAACGTCGAGATTCGGCGGGTCGACGCGGCCGACCTCGACGGTTACCTCGCGGCGTTCGGAGAGCGAGAGCACTGGGACCTCGTGGTCGTCGATGGACTGCATCGTGCGGCCGCGCTGGCGCGTGCCGTCGCGCAGCTCGATGATCGGGGGCTGGCGTTGCTCGCGACTCGGATCGGCCGCAGTACGCCGCCGCTCTCGCCGAAGCCGGGCGTCGGGGCGTGGTCCGCACCGACTTCTATGGGTTCGCGCCCGGGTCGCGTCATGCGGAGGGGCAGTGCCGCATCGGGTCAGTCTAGCAGTGGCACGAGGTGACCGGGGTAGAGTCCCGGGACGTCGCCGACGCGGAACCGCCTCGTGCAGATCCTCGACCTCACCACGCTCGACCGGCTGCCGAGCGATCCCGGAGCCGGCTACGAGCTCGTCACGGAGTGGACGAGCCGCACGGCACGGCTGTCACGCTACCGGTCATCGACAGAGCGACCTGCCGACGTGGTCGTCAAGGTCTGGATCGCTGGACCGAGGTGGACGCCCGGATCTCTTTCGAAAGTGCTCGCCGTCTCGCCTCGATCGCCTCGACCGAGGCGCGCGTCATCGACTTCCTCGCCTGGGCCCCATCGCCGCCGACGCTGGTCAGCGAATACGTCGACGGCCGCGAGCTCAGCGTCCTCGTCAAGCGGCGGGACCGACCGGCGCTCGCCGAGCTGCGCGGTCCGGTCGCCGCAGCGGGTGCCCTCCTCGGGCGCGCCCACCGCCTCGAGATCCCCGCGACGGCGAGGCCGTCCGTCCCGCGCTGGCGTCTCCCCCAGGCCGGTGCTGTCGGCCGGAGACTTCGCCGCCTACAACCTGCGCCTCGACGGCTCCGGTCGCCTGATCTACATGGAGCCGCCATCCAAGCTCAAGGTGGTCGCCGCGTATCGCGACCTGGCGTGGCTGCTGGAGTCGCTGGGCGGCGCCGCCGATGCGTTCCGCCGAGACGTCGTGCGGAGCTACTCCACCGGCTCGTGACGCCTGTCGTGCTCGCGTCACCGATCCGCCATCGCCAGGAGCTGGCGAGCCAGGAGACGCGGTTCGGCAGGGGGGACCACCCATACCGCGACCCGTTCACCGCTGGCCACTGCCTCGGTCAGCCAGTCGTCGATCCCTGCCCCGGAAGCGAACCTCGGTCCCTGCGCCCCGAGGTGGATCACCGCGCTGACCCGCCGACGCAGATGGTGGACGTGCGGCCCGTGCTGCGCCGTCGACAGCGCGGTCAGTGGGCTGTCCGCGGGGAGGTCGAGAACGGCGACGGCCTTTCCGGCAACGGCCGCATCGAGCAGGAACGTCGTCCAGATGCCGACCACCACGTCCGCCGCCTCCAATGTACGGATGCGGTCGAGGTTGTAGTCGTCATCCAGGTCATAGGTGGCGGCACCGCTCTCTTCGTAGGCGTGCACGATCAGCCCGGAACAGGTGGCGGCGAGCCGATCGAGGTGACCGGTCTCTCCGATCGGGTGCGGCTTCACCTCGAAGCTCTCGACCTGGGTACGGATCCAGGCGTGGAGCTGCTTCACCGCCTCGATCTCCTCCTCGTGGCGGCGCTGGTGGAGCGTCGAACGGCTTGGAAAGGTGGCCATCGCGTAGAGGACGCGTACGCGGACGCCGGGTAGGGGCCGGAAGGGTGCGTGGTTCGACCGGTGCTCCAGTAAATAGGCGAAGCGGTACGGATAGGCGCCGATCACCTCGTCGCAGCCCTGGCGCCGCCGCCAGTCGTCGCCGAGGTCCGTGTTCCAACTGGCCACGACGCGGGTGCGATAGCCGATCGGGACCTTGGTCGGGTGGTCCCAGCCGTCGAGCACCGAGACGATGTCGTGACGCCGGGTACACAGCAGGTGTGGCGCGATCGGCATCGTCAGCGCCACGACCCGGCTGGTCGGGAAGGTACGCCGCCAGGAGAACGCCGAGAGGACGTTGGTCAGGAGGCGGTTGAGTCGGGGACCGTCGAGCTTCGGGGTGAGGCGCCGACCCATCCGCAGGATGTGGGACGTCGCCTTGCCACTCTGGACCGTCGAGTCGACGCGACGGCGGAAGAACGGCGAGAAGTCGCGGTCGGCGAGGAGGTTGAAGAGAAGCGTGTGGAGGCGGCGGCGCAGGTCGAGGAGGGGGCCGCGCGGCAGACGAGACACTGCCACCTCGGAACCCACCGCCCGCACCACGTCGTCGATCAGGTCGTCCGGGCAGAAGCAGAAGAGCCGAAGGCCGGGCTCTTCGGCGCGAAGGTCTTCCGCCAGGTGCCGGAGAGCGTTCAGATGCGCTCTTCTGCTGACGATCAGGGTGAGCTCCGCCGTCGAGGATCTCCCCACCGGGTCCCGAGCGACCGGTCCAGAGCCGACAGCCTCCGTCGGATGCGTGGCGTCCTCTGCCGTCGCCGTCATCGGGGCGGGAAGGATCGGGCTATGCTCTCACTCTCCCGCGCCAGCAGCCAGTCCGCCAGCTCGAGGTCGAAGGGCTCGTCGATGTTGACGACAGGTCGCTCGATCTCGACCGCCACGCAGTCGTCCTCGAGGAGCGTGCCGGCGTCGACGACCGTGCGCCGTTGCGCCCCGTAGCAGTGACCGTTGAGGTGGAAGTACGGCGGAATGAGCTGGCGGATGCTCTGCGTCCGCTCCGCAGGCAAATACGATGCGAGGACACGTTCGCGGGTGACGGTCAGGGTCTTCTCCGGAGTGAAGTGGCCGGGCGTCCGGCTGACCGTCGCCGCGGCGAGGTGGTCGCCGTCGATCAGCGACGCGATCGTGCGCTCTGCGTCCTCCGCCGTCCGGAGCGGGCTCGTCGGCTGCAGGAGCAGCGAGACGTCGAAGCGGTGCCCGGCCTCTTCCTCGGCGGCGAGCCACGCGTGTCTCCACACCTCCACCGAGCGTACCGTATCGGTGGCAAGCTCGACAGGCCTCAGGGTCGGCACTTCCACACCGTGTCGGCGGCCCTCCTCGGCGATCTCCTCGCTGTCGGTGGAGAGGACGACCCGGTCGATCCACTCTAGCTCTCGAGCGAAGTGGAGGGCGCGACCGACGAGGGTCGACCCGCCGACGACGCAGAGGTTCTTGCGCGGAATCCCTTTGCTGCCGCCGCGCGCCGGGATCACCGCCAGGACCGAACGTCCCGCCCAACTCACCGAACGCCTCCGGCCACGAGTTTCTCGATCGACTCCGTCGCCATCTCGCACCCGCTCAGTAGGAAAGGATCTTGCGAATCGTCAGCGGCGCGCTCGCCAAATGGTCGGCGATCCGCTGTCCGGCGGAGCCGTCGCCATAGATCGGGTCGCTCGGGTAGCGCCCGACCGAGGCTTGACGGTCGAGAGCCTCGGCGATCGTGCCGCGCCGGTAGCCGACGTCGACGACGTTCGCTCCGCGCTCGCGCCCTGCCTGCCGGGAGCCGATGTTGACCGCGGGGACGCCGAGGAAGGCTCCCTCGCGGATCGCCACGCTGGAGTTGCCGACGATCGCGCGGGCATCGTTCAGGAGACGGAGGAAGTCGATCGGCGAGACGTTCTTGAAGAAGTGCAGGCCGTGGGGGGAGTGCAGCTCTCGGAATGCCCGGATGCCCTTCGACGTCCCGTCCGACCCCGCGTCGACGTTCGGCCAGAACCACAAGGCCGGCAGCGGTTGCTCCACCACGGCCCACAACGTCTCCTCGACGTGAGCTCGTGCCTCTTCGTACTCGGTGGTCACCGGATGTTGGAGGACGATCACGTACCGTTCGGAGAGGTCCACCCTGTCGCCGACGCCGCCGTAACGGGCGAACGGATCGAAGTCCAGAGGGACGCCGCGTGACACCTCGGCCGCCAGGTCGATCGAGGGGCAGCCGGTGACGAAGACGGCATCGGGGTGCTCGCCCATGCGCCGGAGACGCTCGCCGGCGAGCTGCGTCGACGGGAAGTGCAGGTCGGCCAGCTTGGTGACGGCGTGGCGGACCTTCTCGTCGATCGAGCCGCTGACCTCTCCGCCCTGGACGTGAGCGAGCGGGATGTTCATGTAGGTGGCGGCGGCCGCGGTCGCCAGCGTCTCGAAGCGGTCCGCGATGGTGACGACGACGTCCGGGCGAAGGTTGTCGAACACCGTGGCGAGCTCGAGCATGCCGAGCCCGGTGGTCTTCGCCATCGCCGTCGGGTTTTCGCCTTCGAGGACCATGTAGACGCGAGCTGCGATCGGGAAGCCGTCCGCCTCGATCTGGTCGATCACGGAACCGTAGCGTTCGAGGAGCGCGGAGGCCGCGACGACGAGCTGGAGATCGAGCCGCGGATGAGCCTCGATCGCGCGCAGCGCGGTGCGAATCCGACTGTAGCTGGGCCGTGCGGTGACGACGACGCAGACCTTGCGCGTGCTCATCGAGCCGGTTCCAGGTGCTCGGCGAGGATCGGGTCGTCCTGCGCCAGGGCGTTACGTAACCGCCGGCCGACCACCGTCTCCAACAGGTCCGCGGGGATCCCGGTGCCAGGTTTCTTCAGAGCCAGGTCAGAGGCGCTCAGGACGGTGCCCGCGGCCAGGTCTCGGCGCGCGACCACGCTCTTCAGGAAGACCTGGCGCAGTGGCGCCATCTCGGCGGCCATTGCGTCCTTGTCGACGGGCGACCTCTTCATCGCCTCGACGAAGCGGACCCCTTCCACGAGCTGGCTCAGCTCCTGCGTGGTCAGCGACGCCGGCACGTCGGGACCGAACATCTCCCGGCTCATCGTGACGTGGACCTCGATCACCTCGACTCCGAGGGTCGCGGCGGCGAGGCCCGGATAGATCGTGCCGCTGTGGTCGGAGAGCCCGACCGCGCAGTCGAGCCGCTCGCGGAGGAGTGGAATGACGTTGAGACCCACCCGCTCCGGAGGGCAGGGATAAGCCGTCGTGCACTGGAGGACGGCGAACGGCACGGAGGACTTCCGCAGGACGTCGACGGCCCGGCCGAGCTCCCGCCAGGAGCTCAGACCCGACGACAGCAGCGTCGGACGGCCGGTCGCGGTCATTCTCTCGACCAGCCGGAGGCTGGCCACCTCGCCGGAGGCAACCTTCCAGACGTCGACGCCGACTCGTTCCAGCAGATCGACGGCTTCGAACGAGAAGGGCGAGCTGACGAACAGGAGGCCGGCGTCCTTCGCGTGCCGACTCAGTCCTCCCCACTGCTCCTCGGAGAACTCCATTCTCTTCCAGTAGTCGTAGCGAGTCTCGTCCTGGGGGCTGAACTTCACCCTCCACGGTTCCCTCGGAGTACTCTCCGCCGCGGCGATGTGTGTCTGGAACTTCACGGCGTCGGCTCCCGCGCGCGCCGCCGCCTCGATGTAGTGGTGTGCGAGCCCCAGGCTCCCGTCGTGGGCTTGCGCGATCTCCGCGATGATCAGGCAGCGCTCGCGTTCTGGTCGCCATGCCGGTGCGGTGACGGCTTCCCCCTGGGCGGTCACGCGCGGGACCATACCATCGCCCAAGACCCCGTGCGGCGCCCTCGTGAGCCGCGGGCTGGCTGGCCTTCCTGCGCAGCCGCTAAGCCCAGCGGGGTCCTAGCGTCCGCAGTGCGGCACGCGACGCTGCCGGAGGACCGCGCCGACGATAGGCGCCCTCGGGGTCTCAGCGGATCGCTGCGCTCGCCAGCTCCCGGAACTCCGCGCTGGAATCGAGGAGCTCTTCGTAACGGCCGCTGTCCACCACCTCACCAGCGGCGAGGAGGAAGATCCGGTCACACGCCCGCACGGTCGAGAGGCGGTGGGCGATCGTGATCACCGTGCGGTCGCGAGCGAGCTCGGCGACCGCCTGCATGACGAGCTCCTCGGTGACGCCGTCCAGAGAGCTGGTGGCTTCGTCGAAGAGGATGAGCTGGGGATCGTGGTACAGGGCGCGGGCGATACCGATCCTCTGACGTTGCCCGCCGCTGAGGCGCACCCCCCGCTCGCCCACCGCCGTCTCGTATCCGAACGGTAGCTCGCTCTCGATGAACTCATCGATGCATGCGGCACGCGCGGCGCGTACCACGGCATCCATGTCGACCAGGTCGTCGGGCAGGCCGAACGCGATGTTGCGGGCGACCGTGTCGTCGGCGAGGAAGATGCTCTGCGGGACGTATCCGAGATTGCGTTGCCAGTTGCGGAGGTTGTCGTCGTCGAGCACCACGCCGTCGATCTCGATCACTCCCGCGGTCGGCTGCAGCAGGCCCATGACCAGATCGCCGAGCGTGCTCTTGCCCGAGCCCGTGGCGCCGACGAAGGCGGAGGAGGTCCCGGCCGCGAGCTCCAGGTTCAAGCCGCGGAAGAGCGGCTCCCTGGCCGTGGGGTAGTGGAACCAGACTTCGCGGAAGCGGATCATTCCGCGCAGGCGCAGCGGCTCGACGGCCGGCAGTCGCCGTGGCTCGGCGCCGGACGCCGGGATGTACTGCATGAGGTTCTCGATCGCGGCGCTGTTGAAGCGGATGCTGGTCAGGCCGTGGAAGATCTGCTGCAGCGACGGCATCAGGCGGTAGCCGGCGATGGCGTAGAGACCGAGGGTCGGGACGATGGCCTCGAAGCCCTCGCCGCGGCGCAGCAGGTAGAGGACCATCACCAGGATGCCGCCGAAAGCGATCGTCTCCAGCGCGTAGCGCGGCAGTTGAGCGACCACGGCGTTGAGCGCGGTGGTCGACGCGTAGTCGGCCGAGGGGCGCTTGAAGCGCTGGACCATCGTCTCCTCGCGGCCCAGGAGCTTCACCTCCTTGATCCCTCCGAAGGTCTCCGCCAGCGTTTTAAAGCGATCCTTGTTGGCGGCCAGCCGCACCTTGCCGATGCGCCGCTGGTTGCGCCGGATGGCGAAAAAGATGACGCCGTAGGCCCCGCCCATGACCAACCCGGTGAGCAGCGCCAGGAGGGGGTCGACGTAGAACAGCAGGGCGAGGACGGCGATCACCGCGATCGTGCCGGACACCGCCTTCATCGCCGGCACGATGGTCCCCGTGACCACCTGGATGACTTCGCCCAGCAGGTTCTTGCCGAGCTCCGAGCTGTGGTGCTCGAGGAAGAACAGGTAGGGACGTGCGAGATAGCCGCGCAGGATGCGCACCGCGATCGTGTGGCTGCGCATCCACGAGAAGCGCAGTGTCGCCCAGGTGCTGAAGGCGGACAGCGCGTTGCTGCCGACGATGACGAGGAACATCGCGGCGCCGACGGCGAGGAGGAAGCTGCGGGTGTCGCCGAATCCGCCGAGGTCGTACAGCATACGCAGCTTGGGGTGTCGCTCGATGGCCCCCGGGTCGGCGACGATGGCCAGGAAGGGCACCACCGAGGCGATTCCTACCACCTGCACCAGAGCGGTGAGGACGAGCAGGGGCAGCAGCAGAACCACTTGGCGCCGCTCGCGCGGAGAGAGGATGCGGTAGAGATCGCGGAGGGTGCTCAAGGCGGCTTGATCCAGGGCGATTGTGGCGGAGATCCGCCTACCCGCAGCTTACCTACCGCCCCGGAAGCGGCGCAACGCGTCGTCGGCTCACGCCGGGACGGCCTGACCGCCCGAGTGCCGGTAGATACCTCGCGTGTCGACCACCAGCGGTGCGCAGCGGAGCACGAGCTCGTAGTCGACCGCGACGTGGTCGGTCACTACCACCACCGCGTCCGCATCCCGTAGGGCCTCCTCCGTCAGCTCCACCGACCGCATCGGCGGCAGGTCGGGCCAGCTCCGCATCGGCGGAGCTTGAGGAACGTGCGAATCGTGGTACGAAACCTCGGCTCCCAGATCGAGCAGTAGATCCATGATCTCGAACGCCGGGCTCTCGCGAGGGTCGGCGACATCCTTCTTGTAGGCGAGGCCAAGGAGGAGGACCCGGGCGCCCTTCACCGGTTTGCCGCGGTCGTTGAGCGCTGCCTGCAGCTTGCGGACGACGTATTGCGGCATCGCGATGTTCACCTCACCCGCTAGCTCGATGAACCGGGTCGAGGCCCCGTACTCCCGCGCCTTCCACGACAGGTAGAACGGGTCCACCGGGATGCAGTGCCCTCCCCAGCCGGGACCCGGGTCGAAGCGCATGAAGCCGAAGGGCTTGGTCTCGGCGGCGTCGAGGACCTCCCAGATGTCGATCCCCATGCGGTCGTACACCATCTTGAGCTCGTTGACGAGCGCGATGTTGACCGCGCGGAAGATGTTCTCCATGAGCTTGGTCGCCTCGGCGGTGCGCGCGGAGGAGACCCGCACCGTCCGCTGGACGACGCCGTGGTAGAGGGCCTCGGCGAGCTCGGCGGAGATCGGGTCCGCGCCGCCGACGACCTTGGGGATGCTCGAGGTCGAGAACGACGGGTTCGCGGGGTCTTCGCGCTCGGGCGAGTAGGCGAGGAAGAAGTCTTCGCCGCAGGTCAGGCCGCCGCGCTCGAGGAGGGGCCGGAGGAGCTCTTCGGTGGTCCCCGGGTAGGTGGTCGACTCGAGGACGACGAGCTGACCGGGGCGCAGGCGCTCGGCGACCTCGCCGGCGGTGGCCTCGACGAACGACATGTCGGGCTCGCGCTGCGGGGTCAGCGGGGTGGGGACGCAGAGGAGGAGGGCGTCGGGCTCGCCGAGGCGGTCGGCGTCGCCGGTGGCGGCGATCCGCCCGGCCGAGACGAGCTGCGCGAGCTCGTCGGAGGGGATGTGCTCGATGTAGCTGCGGCCCGCGGACAGGCTCTCGACCTTCGCCGGGTCGACGTCGAAGCCGAGGACCCGGAACTCCTGGCGGGCGAAGGCGAGCGCCAGGGGGAGGCCGACGTAGCCGAGGCCGATGATGCCGACGGTGGCGGTGCGGTCGTCGAGCCGGCGGCGAAGGCTCGCGGCGGTGGGGCTGGGGCGTTGGATGGACATGGGGTAACCGAGCCGCGGGAGGACGAGCCGCGCCAAGCCTACCGCCTACCGGAGGATTCCGGGCAGGGCGTCGGCGATCCTCTCGTTGGCGGCGAGGAAGCCCGGGAGCCAGGGCCGCGGCCGATTGAACGTCGGCGTGTCGCCGGCGGGCAAGCGCACCGCGCCCCCGGCCGCCAGCACCAGGGCCGCTCCCCCGGCGACGTCCCACTCGTTCTTCGGTCGGAGGGTCCAGGTCGCGTCGGCGAGCCCGGCGGCCACCAGGCCGAGCTTGTACGCCACCGAGCCGGTCGGCTCGACGCGGAAGACCCCGCCCTCGAACCGGTCCCACTCGCCGCGGCCGACCTCGCTGCGGCTGGCCAGGACGGTGGCGCCATCGAGGGTCGGCCGGCCGGTGACCGCCGCCGGCTCGCCGTCGAGCGTCACGCCGAGCCCCTCGGCGCCGAGGATCAGCCGCTCGGCGAGCGGGTTGTAGATGCCGCCGGCGACCGGGCGGCCGTCCTCGACGAGGCCGATCGACACGCACCACTCCGGGATCGCCGAGACGAACTCGCGGGTGCCGTCGAGCGGGTCGACGATCCACACCCGCCGGCGCTCGAGGCGGACCGGGTCGTCGGCGGTCTCCTCGGAGAGCCAGCCCTCGGGCTCGCCGGCGGGGGAGCCGGCGAGGAGCGTCTCCCGGAGCAGGGCGTCGGCGGCGCGGTCGGCCTCGGTCACCGGGTCGCCGGGCCGCTTCTCCTCGACCTCGAGGTCGCGGCGGGCGTACTCGGCGAGGAGGCGGCCGGCGGCGAGGAGCGCGGCCTCGATGCGGGCGAGGTCGCGGCGGCGGGACTCGGCGTCGGTCAGCGGGCCCCGATCCACGAGAGCTCCTCCGTCAGTCGCGGGCAGGATGGGCTCCGGTCATGGTTCGACGAGATCTCGCGACGAGCCGCCCGGGCGGACCGGGTGCGGCCGCGCGATGCTACCTGACCGCCGGGCCCGAACCCCCCGAGGAGCCAGGTTTCCCGCTACGATCTCGGCATGTCGAGTCCGTCCGAACGGATCCAGCTACCGGCGGGGCCCGCTCCGAGCGGCCGCTACGACGGGACGACGCGCGTGTCCGAGGGGGAAATGGTGTACCGCGTCTGCGATCTGTGCGGCTCGTCGGACGAGATCGAGCTCTTCTCCCCGACGTTCGACCCTCGAAGGGTCTCGGCGGAGCGATCGTTCGCCTCCTCTCGGCAGCGGGCGGTGCACGGCAGGATCGTGCGCTGCGCGGAGTGCGGTCTCGTGCGCACGAACCCGCAGGACTCGCGGCGCACGATCGAAATGGTCTACGGCCGGCTCGTCGACCCGCTCTACGAGAGTGAGAGCGCCAACCGGCGGGAGGCCGCCGCGAGGAAGCTCCGTTTTTTGCACGGTTCGGTCCGCCCTCCCGGCCGGCTGTTGGACGTCGGATGCGCCACCGGGATCTTCCCGGCGGTGGCGCGTGACGCGGGGTGGGACGTCCGCGGTCTCGAGCCGTCGCACTGGGCCGCCGAGCGTGCGGCCGAGCGGCTCGGCGCCGAGTCGATCCAGGTCGGCCTGCTCGAGAGCGCCGAGTATCCTCCCGCGTCGTTCGACGTGATCACTCTGTGGGACGTCCTCGAGCACGTGGTCTCCCCCCGCCTGGCCCTCCGGCGAGCGGTGAGCTGGCTGCGGCCGGGCGGCCGTCTGGCGATCAACGTCCCCAACGTCGAGAGCTTGACGGCCCGCCTGATGGGACGGTTCTGGGTTCTCCTGCTGCGCGAGCACCTCTGGTACTTCTCGCCCCGCACGGTGGAGGCCTTCTTCTCCCAGGCCGGACTGGACTTGACGCGGAGGCAAGCGAATCGGGTCCGCTTCTCGCTGCGCACCGTGTTGCTGCGCCTGGCCCAGCATCGTGGAGGCAGCGGAGCGACGACTCTCGATCGCATCGGCCGCCTGCGGGCGTTGGAGCGCCTCTCCCTGAGCTTTCCGATCGGGGAGCTCCTCGCCGTCGGGATCCGGGCTCCCGGATGAGCCGTCCGCTCCGAACACCTCTCCCGAGGCCGGCCGATAGGCGCGGACCTTCGCGCCGTGGATGCTCCACTCCCTCTCCAGCTTCGCGTGCCGGTCGAGCCACAGGGCGGGAGTCCGCGCGGCGCCGACCCGGTGGATCTCCACCAGGACCACCCGGCGGCGGCCCCGCAGCAGACGCTGCAGGTCTTCAGGCGCGGACCGGACGCCGAGCTGTTCGACCCAGCCGGCGACCAGCGTCGGCGCCTCGAGATAGCGGCTGACGCCGAGGATCCCCGAGGGGACCGACTGGATGAGGACGACGTCGTCGGGCTCGGCCCATCGGTCCGCGAGCTCGGCGAGGAAGGTCAGCGGGCGACCTCCCCGCGAGCTCATCGTGCCGATCTCGACGGCGGGCCCTGCCCAGCAGACGGCGATCGCGAGGAGGAGGGCCGCCCGCAGCCGGGCCGAAACCCCGGCCGCGGCCGCGGCGGCGAGCAGGACCGCAGCCGGCAGGCCGGCGAGGGCGTAACGCGACACGAGACTCGTGTAGGTCTCCCGGACCAGATCGAGAGCCATGAGTCCCGACAGCGACGACGCCAGCCACAGAGCGAGGAGCTGGATCCCGGGCTCGAATCCTCGTCGCCGGATGCGCGCGACGAGCAGCCCGGCGAGGACGAGGAAGACGCCGACGAGGACCCGCCCCAACCAGAGACCGACGCCCTCGGCCGCGAAATAGCTCCACAGGAGGCGGAGCGGCGCCAGGATCGCGGCGGGAAGGTCGGGGTAGCCGTCCAGCCATCCGCCGGTGATGCGCCAGGACGAATAGGTCGAGGGGACCCAGCGATACCACGGCAGGACCAAGAGCACGGTCAGCGAGGTGAAGAAGAGCATCCTCCTGACGCGCCTCGGCCGCCAGTGAAACGCCAGCCACGCCAGCATCGCCAGCCAGACGAAGAGGAAGAAGTAATGAGTCAGCAGGGCCGCCGCCCCGGAGAGCGACCACAGCCACGGCAGCCAGCGCGAGGGTTCGCGGTCCTCGCGAGAGCGGCCGAGCGCCAGCGTCAGCGCTCCGTGCGCCAAGCTCACCAGCATCAGGAGCGCGTACATCCTTCCTTCGGTCCCGTAGTAGATCGCCTGTGGCGAGAGCGCGAAGAGGATCAGCGCCGGCACGACCGCCCGTCGGCCCGCGACGGCCCAGGCGAGCCAGGCGAGGAGCGGCAGCGAGGCCACGGAGCAGAGGACCGAGAACGATCGGAGGGTGAGATCGCTCGTGCCGACCAGCCGTGTCCATCCGGCGAGCAGGAGGTAGTACAACGGCGGGCTCAGGTCGGACATGAGAAGGGCGCGCGTCAAGCGGCGAAGGCCGGCAGGGGGCTCGGAGTGCTCGAGATAGCGCTGGAGCTCCGAGGCCGGCACCGGCGCCGGCAGCTCGACGTAGTCT
>Ga0299913_10000149_pt1 | contig 35836 bp, 26 predicted proteins | sample RVTome_9_FD_201360 | JGI IMG/M metagenome (GOLD analysis project Ga0299913, IMG submission 201360) | Soil microbial communities from uranium-contaminated site in the Upper Colorado River Basin, Wyoming, United States - RVT155D38 (version 2) ... | reverse complement strand
CGCTGCGTGCCCTTCCCGAGGAGCCGCTCGTCGTCGTCTTCTCGCGCTGGAGCGACGACCCGGCGCACGCGCTCGCCGAGGCCGTCTCCGACGCCGTGGGCGGCTCGTCGAATGGCACTGCGCTCGAGGCGCTCGAGCATGCCCAGACGCAGCGCGACGTCTACCTCGTCCTCGACCAGGCGGAGGAGTACTTCCTCTACCACGCGGACGACGGTGGCCCCGCGTCGTTCGCCGAGACGCTGCCGGCCCTCTTCGCCACGCCGTATCGTGTCAACGTCCTCGTCTCGATGCGAGAGGACGCGCTCGCGAAGCTCGACCGCTTCACTGGGCGGATCCCCGGCCTGTTCGCAAACACGCTCCGCCTCGACCGTCTCGATCGCGACGCGGCGCGTGCCGCGATCGTGCGGCCCGTTGAGCGTTTCGCGGAGCTCACGGGAGAGGCCGTCGCCGTGGAGCCGGAGCTCGTCGAGCGAGTGCTGGACGAGGTCGGCGCCGGGCAGATCGAGCCCGCGCTGGGCGGTCTCGGGGCGGTCGAGGGAAGCGACGATGGAGCGAGGATCGAGGCTCCCTATCTCCAGCTCGTCATGCAGCGCCTGTGGGAAGAGGAGCGCGCCGCGGGGTCCGAGACGTTGCAACTCGAGACACTGGAGCGACTCGGCGGTGCGCACAGCATCGTCGAGGAGCATCTGGAGGGCGCGATGGCAGAGCTGACGCCGGCGCAGAAGGACGTTGCTGCTCGCCTCTTCAACCATCTCGTCACGCCGTCGGGCACCAAGATCGCCCATGAGGTGTCGGACCTCGCCGATTTCGGCCAGATCCCGCCCCTCGAGGTGGCCCCCGTTCTCGAATCTCTCGCCGAGCGACGAATCCTGCGCTCGCTCGAGGAAGGCGAGGAGAGGCGGTACGAGATCTTCCACGACGTGCTCGCGCAGCCCGTCCTGGCCTGGCGGGGGCGGCACCGCACGGAGCGGGAGGTCGAGCGCGAGCTCGCCGAGCGCCAGCGCCGGCGTTCCCGCCTGCAGCGTCTGCTCGCGCTCGGCGCGGCGGCGATCGCGATCGTCGCGATCATCGCCGGCTTCGCGGTCGTCCAGCGCGCGAACGCCAACGAGAACTCGCGAGACGCGCAGGCGCGTCGACTCGACGCCGCGGCGCTCGCTCTCCTCCCGGAGGACCCCGAGCTGAGTCTGCTCCTCGCGTCCGAGTCGGCGCGACGGTCGCAGTCGCCGACCGCCGAGGACGCGCTGATCCAGTCGCTGCTGACGTCCAACGTGCGGGCAACGTACGACGCGGGCAGCCCGGTCGAGTCGGTCTCGTATTCCCCCAACGGCCGGCGGCTCGCCTTCGCCGGCGAGGACGGTCGCGCGCACGTCTTCGACGTGCGAACCGGCTCCGCGATCCTCGTTCGCAAGGTCGGCGCGGGTGGTGATGTCTCATTCGGCGCGTCGGTGCTCCTGCGTGGCGCCAAAGGCCCCTTGAGGGTCGTCGATCCGCGGACGGAACAGGTGACGTGCGTGCTTGCGCGCGCGGCCGATGCCGTCGCCGTGGGACGCTTCGTCGCGCTCGTCTGGAACGGCATCGGTCATGTATGGGACGCGAGAACGTGCCGGCGGCTCCGCACCGTCGGAAAAGTCGGGAAGACGGCCGTCTCTCTCGTGGCGAGCCCGGACGGGACGCGCGCGGCATTCCTCTCGGGACGCGAGGCGCGAATCGTCGCGATTCCGGGCGGGCGGCCTCTCTTCCGGCTTCTGCACCGCGGCGAGATCACGAGTCTCGCGTTCAGCGGCGACGCGAGCCTGATCGTGACGGGAGGCCGCGACGGTGTGGCGCGGATCTGGAACGGGCGGACCGGGAAGCGCCTGCACGAGCTCGCCGGCCATGCCGGACAGGTCCTCGACGTCTCGATGGCCGCCCGCGGGACCGAGGTGGCGACGGCTAGCACCGACGGCACGGCGAGGGTCTGGGACGCGACGACCGGTGAGCTCGAAGCGCCCCTCTTCGGCCACACCGACTTCGTGCGGACGGTCGACTTCAGTACCGACGGGCTCACCGTCGTGACCGGAAGCGATGACTCGACGGCCCGTACGTGGGCGCTCAACGGGCGCCGCATCGCCACTCTGGCCGGGCATCGGGACGGTGTCGTGGATGCGGTGTTCTCGCCCGACGGACGGTCGGTCGCGACGGCCGGGGAGGACGGAACGGTGCGCATCTGGGATGCCGGTACGGCCCCTCAGCTGGTCTCGGCAGCGGTGCCGTCGCCGGCACGCCCTGAACCAACGGTGTCGAGCTCGGACGGCGCGACGGCGACGATCGACGGGAAGGAGGTTCACCTCGTCCGCGAGGACGGAACCACGACGACACTCAGCGGACATCGCCTCGCCGTGACGTGCGCGGGGTTCTCGCCGGACGGCGAGCGGCTCGTCACCGCGGAGCGAGACGGCGACCTCATCCTGTGGGACGTCGAGTTCGGCCGGGCACTCCGCACGCTTCGCGGCCATTTCGGCGCCGTCGCCGACGCGCGCTTCAGCCCTGACGGCCGCTGGATCGTCAGCGCGGGGCCGCGCTCGGTCGGCCTCTGGAGGGCGGTGGACGGAAAACTCACGCGGCTGCTGTTCGGCCCCGAAGGCCCGTTCACGGCCGTCGCGTTCCTCGACGACTCACGGACGATCGTGGCGCGCACGGAGGCCGGCGACGTGAGCGCGTACGACTGCCGCATCTGCGGCGACATACCGGAGCTGCTCGCGCTGGCGGACGAGCGGCTCGCAGGGACGGGGCGCGAGCTGACGCCCGAGGAGCGCGAGCTCTACCTCGGCTCGTAGTTGGTCGGACCGTCCCGCGTTGCGAGCTCTCCTCTCAGCGCGGCGGTGGGAGCCAGACCGGACTCGACTCGGCGGTCGCGGATCGCATGAGCCGATGTCGGCTCGTTCCGTTAGACCGGACGAGCCAGAGATCCCACGTGTCCTCCATGACGAACGCGATCCAGTCCCCGTCGGGGGCCCACGAGGGGTCGGATGCCGGCCGGGCGACGAGCACGTGCGCTCGCGTGTCCCCGATGCGTGCTAATCGAATGCCGGTACTGCCACCCCATTCGTCCACGGCCGAGAACGCCAACGCCTGTCCGTCCGGCGACCAAGCGGGATCGGATGCCGAGCCGATATCGGCGAGGCCGTCGAGCGAGGTGTCGCCGCCACGCGGGTCGATCGCATCGATCTCCGCGTCGAATCCGTGGTCGCAGTCGTCGAGCTCGACGAATGCGATCACCTTCCCATCGGGCGAGGGAGCTGGGTCGGAATGGCACGTGCCGTGGTCCCACGGCTCAGGACTCGTCAGCTGCTGCATTCCGCGCCCGTCCGCGTGCACTCGGTACAGCGCCGCTGCATACGAGAAGTCTGCTCGCCTCGAGAACCGGCTGAAGTAGATGTGATCGCCGTTCGCGGACCACGCCGGCGTGGTGTCCTCGCCTCCCGACGTCAGCCGTCGAGCGTTCGCGCCATCGCGGCGCATGACCCAGATCGATTGCGACCGTACGAAGGCGATGCGCCGTCCGTCCGGCGAAACTGCAGGATGCGTCGCGTTCGTTGCAAGCAACCGAAGTGATGTTCCGTCGCTGTCGACGACGTGAATCTCGTCGTCGTTTCCGGTGTAGATATCCGGATCGCGGACGAAGACGATCTGCGCCTTCGGGACCGAGGGCATCTCCGGCTCGACCGCGTCGCGCGTCCCCCCACACGCTGCGATGGACACGACGGCCATCACGAGGCCGAGCGTCCCCGCCATCCTGCTCACCATCAGCATGATCCGAGCGTCGCCGCGCTCGTTCAAGAACGACTCAAGATGGATGCTCGACGCGGCTACGCTAGCCGTGTGCTTCGGGAGTTCGCGACAACCGACGCCTACGCTCCGCTGGGCGACCAGGAGACAGCCATCGCCGAGATCGCGGCGTCAGTCCAGGCGGGGAACCGTTTCCAGACGATCCTTGGCGCCACCGGAACGGGCAAGACCGCGACGATGGCCTGGACGATCGAGAAGCTCCAGCGGCCCGCCCTCGTCATCGCGCACAACAAGACGCTCGCGGCTCAGCTCTGCAACGAGTTCCGCGAGTTCTTCCCCGAGAACGCCGTCGAGTACTTCGTCTCCTACTACGACTACTACCAGCCGGAGGCGTACATCCCGCAGGCCGATCTCTACATCGAGAAGGACTCGTCCCGGAACGACGACATCTCGCGGCTGCGGCTATCGGCGACGTCCTCGCTTCTCACGCGGCGCGACGTCGTTGTCGTCGCCTCGGTCTCGTGCATCTACGGAATCGGCTCGCCCGAGGAGTGGCGCGAACGCGTGTTGATCCTCGAGGTGGGGGAGGAGCACGACCGCGACGAGGTGCTGCGCAAGCTGATCGAGAGCCAGTACGTGCGGAACGACACCGTCCTCGGGCGCGGGCGCTTCCGGGTGAAGGGCGACGTCGTCGAGATCCAGCCTGCGAACCTCGAGACCGCATACCGCGTCTCGTTCTTCGGGGACGAAGTGGAGCAGATCACGCACTTCGACCCGCTCTCGGGGGAGGTGTACGCGCGGCTCGACAACCTCGCGATCTGGCCGGCGACCGAGTACGTGACCTCGAAGCCGACCGTCGACCGCGCCATCGACGAGATCAAGGCCGAGCTCGAGGAGCAGGTCGCGCGGTTCGAGGGCGAGGGGCGCATGCTCGAGGCGCACCGGATCCGGCAGCGCACCGAGTACGACATGGAGATGTTGAAGGAGCTCGGCTTCACGAATGGGATCGAGAACTACTCGCGGATCCTGGAAGGCCGCCCGCCAGGCTCGCACCCGTTCACGCTCATCGACTACTTCGGCGACGACTTCGTGGTCTTCGTGGACGAGTCGCACCAGACCGTCCCCCAGCTCGGCGGCATGTACGAGGGGGATCGCTCGCGCAAGCAGACGCTCGTCGACTACGGCTTCCGCCTGCCCTCCGCGCTCGACAACCGTCCGCTCCGCTTCGACGAGTTCCTCGGCAAGGTGCAGCAGCTCGTCTTCGTGTCCGCGACACCCGGCCCGTTCGAGCTCACCCGCTCGAAGGTCGTCGCCGAGCAGCTCATCCGCCCGACGGGCGTCATCGACCCGGAGGTCGAGCTCCGCCCGACGAAGAACCAGATCGACGACCTCCTGAACGAGATCCGCCGGCGCGAGGAGGCGGGTGAGCGCGTCCTCGTCACCACCCTTACGAAGAAGATGGCCGAGGACCTGACCGACTACTTGCTCGAGGCGGGGGTCCGCGCGCGCTACCTCCACTCCGAGATCGACACGCTCGAGCGGATCGCGATCATCCGCGAGCTACGGCTCGGGGAGTACGACGTGCTCGTGGGCGTGAACCTCCTGCGCGAGGGCCTCGACCTTCCCGAGGTGTCGATGGTGGCCGTGCTCGACGCGGACAAGGAGGGCTTCCTGCGCGGTCGCACCTCGCTGATCCAGACGATCGGTCGCGCCGCCCGCAACGTCAACGGGAAGGTGCTCCTGTACGCGGACAAGACGACCGAGGCGATCAAGGAGGCGATGTCGGAGACGAACCGCCGCCGCGCGTACCAGATCGCCTACAACGAGGAGCACGGGATCGTGCCCGAGTCGATCGTCAAGGGCGTCTCCGACATCGCCGAGCTACTCGCGCTCGAATCGCCGCACGTTCCGGCGTCGCGCCGGCGTCGCGGCAAGGTCGAGGTCGAGGGGATGGGGCCCGATGAGCTCGAGAAGCTCGTCGTCACGCTCGAGGAGGAGATGTACCTCGCCGCCGAGGAGCTCCGCTTCGAGTACGCGGCGAAGCTGCGCGACGAGATCAAGGAGCTCCGCCGCGAGCTCGTCGCGTTCGGTCAGCCGGACGCCGAGCCGACGGCGGAGCCGACGGGACAACCCACGGGATAGGAGAAAACGCCCATGTGCAGGAACATCAAGACGCTCCACAACTTCGAGCCGCCCGCGACCGACGAGGAGATCCGTGCCGCCGCCGAGCAGTACGTCCGCAAGGTGAGCGGGTCGACGAAGCCGTCGCAGGCGAACGAGGCCGCGTTCGCACGGGCCCTAGAGGAGGTCGCGGCAACGACCACGTGGCTCCTCGGCGAGCTCGTCACCAGCGCGCCGCCCCGCGACCGCGAGGTCGTCGCCGCGCAGGCTCGTGCGCGCGCCGAGAAGCGCTTCGGTCGCGCGGCGGCCTAGCGAGCCGAACGGGCTAGCGCCCGGTCGACTTGTGCGGGAACCGCGCCTTCAGGCTCGTTCCTGCCGCGTTCGGCCGGTATCGGACGAGGTGCCAGCGCCGTCCGCCGGCATGGTGCGCCCAGTGCGCGCTTCGTTCGCCGACGCGATTCGGCTCGCGGGCGAGCGCGTCCATACCGAAGCGCCGGCTAAGCACGGCAGATCGCGTAGGCCGCAGGTGTCATCGTGGAACCTCCCTCGACGTGGCCGCAACCACCTCATGCTGGAAGGGCAGGCGGGCCGTCACATGACCCGTTCGGGGTACTCGGGTGGCTGACGGGCCCTAGGCCGCGGCCAGGGCGCTGAGCTTGCCGCGCAGATACGCGAGGTACGGCTCCGGGTCGATCGGGCCGCCGACCACGCGCTCGATCGTCTCCGCGGGCGTCAGCTTCCTGCCGAGCGCGTACAGGTTGTCGCGGAGCCATGTGTGGAGGTCGGCGAAGTCGCCCCGCTCCATCTGCTCGTCGAGATCGGGAAGGGCCTCGCGCGCCTTCTCCCAGACCTGCACCGAGAGCACGCTGCCGAGCAGATACGTCGGGAAGTAGCCGAAGCTGCCTCCTGCCCAGTGGGAATCCTGGAGCACGCCGAGCCGGTCGTTCGGCACTTCCAGCCCGACGAGCTCGAAGAAGCGCGCGTTCCAGGCTTCCGGGAGGTCGTTCACCGCGAGCCTGCCGGCTACGAGCTCCTGCTCCAGCTCGAAGCGGAGGATGACGTGGAGGCCGTACGTCGTCTCGTCGGCGTCGACGCGGATGAAGCCGCGCTGGGCACGGTTCACCGCACGGTGGAAGCGCTGGAGCGAGGTGTCGCCGAGGCGTTCCGGGAACGCAGCCTGGACGCGCGGGTAGAACCAGCGCCAGAACGGGAGCGAGCGTCCGACGACGTTCTCCCAGAGTCGGCTCTGCGACTCGTGAAGCGCGGACGACGCCCCCGTGCAGAGGGGCGTCCTGTCGAGCGACTTGCTGACGCCGTACTCGTAGAGGCCGTGGCCGCACTCGTGCATCGCCGTGAAGAGAGAGTTCAGGTCGGCGTCCGAGTAACGCGTCGTCAGCCGGATGTCGCCGGGGCCGAACGGCACCGCGAAGGGATGAACTGTCAGATCGAGCCGCCACGCGTCCCAGGATCCGCCGAAACGCTCGATGAGCTCGCGCGAGAGCGCCTCCTGCGGCGGGATCGGGAACGGGCCGCTCATGAACTCGTCCCCGTCCGCGGCGGCGGCGTGCTCGGCCACGAGTGCGGTGATCTCCGGCTGGAGTCGCGCGAAGATCGTCCGCACCTCGTCGGTCCGCATGCCCTCCTCGAAGTCGTCGAGGAGCACGTCGTAGGGATCGTCGTAGGGCGCGAAGCACTCGACGAGCTGAAGCTTCAGCTCGAGCATCCGCTCGAGATGCGGGCGGAACCGCTCGAAGCTCGACTCCTCACGCGCCGCGACCCACGCCTGGTACGACTCGGCCCCTGCACGGGCGAGCTCCGCTGCGAGAGCGGTCGGGATCCGGCGCAGCTTGTCCCAGTCGCGCCGAGCGACGCGGATGAGACATGCGTCGTCGGCGTCGTGGGGGAGCGAGGCAGCGTACGGCTCGAGCTCGTCGAGGAGCTCGCCGATCCGCTCGTCGACCTGGCGGGCATGGATGATCGCCTCGAGCGTGGCGAGCTGTGCGGCGCGCGCATCCTGGCCCCCGGGCGGCATCCAGACCTCCAGGTCCCAGTGCTGCAGGGCCTGGATGCGCAGGAGGTCCGTGATCTCCCCGAGCCTCTGCTTCAGCTCCCCGAGCGCCGCAGTCACCGCGCGGGACTCTATCTTCGCGGGAAGGCTCGCCGCCCGATTTCCACGAACCCGTGGCCGTCCCAGATCCGGGTGGACACGGTCAGTGCTTCCGGGTCGACGTCGTAGACGTTGACGCCGCGCGTCTCGCCTCGCCTGCTCGGGCGCGGCCGACCGATCCCGGGTCCCGACGCCAGCACGAGGGACTGCCGAGAGCCGTCCTCGAGCGCTTCGAACTCACGGCGCTCGGCGAGCGCGGCCTGATGCACGTGCCCGCTCAGGACGAGCTCCGCCCCGGCCTCTGCCAGCGCCCGCAGCACCTTGTCGCGACGTCGGATCGGCTTCTTCCGCGGGGAGGGCCACGGCGGCGCGGCGAGATGATGGTGCAGCGCGACCACTCGATACGCGCCTGCCGGTGCGTCCCGCAGGCGCGCGACGGCGCGCGCGAGCTGCTCCGTGCGGAGCGCGCCTCCCTGCTGGCGCCACGGCCGGACCGAGTTCAGGCCGGTGACGACTAGCGAGTCAGACGTGTGGAGCGGCTCCGTGTCGCCGTACGCGCGCTCCCACTCGGTGAATGTCCGCGTGAACCGCGCGGGAAACGTGTACGGGATGTCGTGGTTCCCCGGAACCGCGAGCAGAGGAAGCCCGAGGTCGCGCAGGACCTCCGCCGAGCGCCGGAGCTGCTCCGGGCGTCCGCGGTGCGTGATGTCCCCGGTCACGACGAGAAGGTCGGGCCGGAGCTGGGCACCCAGCTCGCGAACCGCGAAGAGTGGCACGAGATCCTCTCCCCGACCGATGTGAGGGTCGGAGACGTGCAGGATTCGCGCGGCCACGGCCGGGGGAGGCTATACACTCGAAACGTGGCGAACGAGTCGCCGGAGCTCTTCGACGACGTCTATCTCGGCCTCCGAGCGGGTGGCGCGGCTCGCAAGCAGCGCCGCGGGGAGCCGCTCTCCGCGGAGGAAAAGGAGGCGATCGGGCGCTGGCGGCGACTTTCGCTGTGGCGGAAGTTCATCGCGGTCGGGGCGTTCGCGATCGGCACGTTCGGGCTCGGCTTCACCGTCGGCGGCCTCATCTTCGGCCGCTGGCGCACGGCGAAGCGCTAGCGGCTCAGATACACGGCTCGGGCGTGAACGCCTGGTGACCGCGGCCCGGTTGGCAGCGTTGCGCCCACCGCGCCGCCGTCAGCACGTAGGTCTCTCCGTCCGGCTCGAAGTCGAGCGTCCAGCGCTCGGCGCGCACGGAGTCGTCGAAGAGGCCGTCGAGCGTCACCACGACCGTCTCGGTCCCGCCGCCCTCTCCCGGCGCGGTCCGATCGAGCACGAGGCCGGACGACTCCGACTCGTCCAGTCGAAGGAATTCCGCGGCAGCCGTCGCGGAGGAGCGCTCCCAGGTGCCTTCGACGTCGGCCTGATGCGCCGCGAACTCCTCGACCGAGACCGATCCGTCTGCTGCGGGCTCCGGTGGGCCGGCCCAGGACGCCTCGTCGCCGCTCCCGCCGTTGCCTCCGTCGCACCCGGCGAGACACGCGCCCGCGACGAGAATCGCGGCGGCGGGCAGGAGGCGCACGAGGCCGTTGTACAGGTTCCCAATCACCGCGGTCGTAAGGATTTTCCGCCTGTCGCGTGCATCGAACGTCTGTTCGCTCGGCTAGACTTATCGCCCGCATGAGTGCCGAGCAGCTGACCGTCCACGGGGGGCGCGAGCACAACCTCAAGAACGTCACCGTGAGCGTCCCGCGGAACGCTCTCGTGTGTGTGACGGGGCTCTCCGGCTCCGGGAAGTCGTCGCTCGCGTTCGACACGATCTACGCCGAGGGGCAACGCCGCTACGTGGAGTCCTTGTCTGCGTACGCGCGGCAGTTCTTGCAGATGATGGAGAAGCCCGACGTCGACTCGATCGACGGGCTCTCGCCCGCGATCTCCATCGACCAGAAGACGACCTCGCGCAACCCGCGCTCGACGGTCGGCACGGTCACGGAGATCTACGACTACCTGAGACTGCTGTACGCACGGGTCGGGCGGCCGCACTGCCCGGTCTGCGGGCGGCCCATCGCCGGGCAGTCGCTCGACCAGATCGTCGAGCAGGTGCTGCGTCTCGACGAGGGGACGAAGTTCACGGTCAACGCGCCGGTCGTCCGCGACCGCAAGGGCGAGTTCAAGGACGTGCTCGAGGAGCTGCGGCGCGACGGTTTCACGCGCGTGAAGGTCGACGGCGAGCAGCGGCTGCTCGAGGACGAGATCGAGCTCGACAAGAAGTTCAAGCACACGATCGAGGTCGTGGTCGACCGCCTCGTGATGAAGGCCGACCTGCGCCAGCGGCTCACGCAGTCGATCGAGACGGCGACGTCCATCGCCGAGGGCCTGGTCGTCATCGACGTCGTGGACGGCGAGTCGTTGACCTTCTCCGAGAACCTCGCCTGCCCGGATCACGGGGTCTCGCTCGCCGAGCTCGAGCCGCGCGTGTTCTCGTTCAACTCGCCGCACGGCGCCTGCCCGCGCTGCACCGGCCTCGGCGCGCAGCTCGAGATCGACCCGGATCTGCTCGTCCCCGACAGCTCCGTCTCCATCGACGAGGGCGCGCTCGTGCCGTGGACGATCGGGAGCCAGAGCTTCTACGACAGCGTCATCGAGGCGATCGCAGAGCGGTACGAGATCTCGCTCGACGCGCCCTGGCGCGACCTCACGCGCGAGCAGCAGGACAAGTTCCTGTACGGCACCGGCGGCGACAAGATCTTCGTCACGTACCGGAACCGCATGGGCCGCAAGCGGCAGTACACGATGGCCTTCGAGGGGCTCGTGAACAACCTCCAGCGCCGCTACCGCGAGACCGACTCGTCGCAGCAGCGCGACCGGATCGAGGAGTACATGAGCTTCCGCGCGTGCCCCGAATGCGGCGGCGCGCGGCTCAAGCCCGAGGTGCTCGCGGTCACGATCGGCGGGCTGTCGATCCACGCGTTCACGCAGATGTCGGTCACGCGCGCGCTCGGGTTCCTCGACGAGCTGGAGCTGACGAAGACCGAGGAGCTGATCGGGCGGCGGATCGTCAAGGAGGTGCGCGAGCGGCTGACCTTCCTCGACAACGTCGGCGTGGGCTACCTCCAGCTCGACCGGGCGGCGAAGACGCTCTCGGGCGGCGAGGCGCAGCGGCTCCGGCTCGCGACGCAGATCGGCTCGCAGCTCGTCGGCGTCCTCTACATCCTCGACGAGCCCTCGATCGGGCTCCACCAGCGCGACAACGGGAAGCTGATCGCGACCCTCGAGCGGCTGCGGGACCTCGGCAACACCGTGCTCGTCGTCGAGCACGACGAGCAGATGATGCGCTCGGCCGACTGGATCGTCGACCTCGGCCCAGGGGCCGGCGAGCACGGGGGCCAGATCGTGGCTGACGGGACGGCGGACGACGTCGCCTCGACGCCCGGCTCGGTCACGGGCCAGTTCCTGAGCGGAGAGCGCCGGATCGCCGTGCCGCCGCGGCGCGGCGACGACGGCCGCGGCTGGTTCTCGATCCAGGGCGCGTCCATGCACAACCTCAAGTCGATCGACGTCGACTTCCCCGTCGGGCGCTTCGTCGCCGTGACCGGCGTGTCCGGCTCGGGCAAGTCCACGCTCGTGAACGAGATCCTCTACAAGGCGCTCGCGAACAAGCTCAACAGGATGCGGATGAAGCCGGGCGACCACCTCGGCGTCGAGGGGATCGAGTGCTTCGACAAGGTGATCGACATCGACCAGACGCCGATCGGCCGCACTCCGCGGTCGAACCCCGCGACCTACACCGACCTCTTCACGCACGTGCGGGAGCTCTACTCGCTCACCCCGGAGTCGAAGATCCGCGGCTACAAGCCGGGTCGCTTCTCGTTCAACGTCAAGGGCGGGCGCTGCGAGTCGTGCAAGGGCGACGGCACGATCAAGATCGAGATGCACTTCCTCCCCGACGTGTACGTGCCGTGCGAGACCTGCCACGGGCGGCGGTACAACAAGGAGACCCTCGAGGTGCGCTTCAAGGGCCGCTCGATCGCGGACGTGCTCGAGATGTCGGTCGAGGAGGCGCTCGAGTTCTTCGCGAAGATCCCGAAGATCCGGCGGCGGCTCCAGACCCTGCACGACGTCGGCCTCGACTACGTCAAGCTCGGGCAGCCGGCGACCACGCTCTCGGGCGGCGAGGCGCAGCGCGTGAAGCTCGCCGCCGAGCTCTCGAAGATCGCGACCGGGAAGACGCTCTACATCCTCGACGAACCCACGACCGGGCTTCACTTCGCCGACATCGAGAAGCTGCTCGAGGTGCTCCAGCGGCTCGTGGACGCCGGAAACACCGTGCTCGTCATCGAGCACAACCTGGACGTGATCAAGCAGGCGGACTGGATCGTCGACCTCGGCCCCGAGGGGGGTGAGGCCGGGGGCGAGGTGATCGCGACCGGCACCCCGGAGGACGTCGCCGAGATTTCGGAGTCGTCGACCGGTCAGTACCTGCGCACCGTGCTCGCCGAGCCCGCGGCGGCCGCCGCCTGAGCGACGCGCGGCGCGCGCCGGTTCATCGTTTCCTTACAGCCGATTCGGCTTCCCGTGCAGCCTGACGGTTGTCCCGACGCGTCTCCACCGGATGTGCGATAAGACCGCCATCCGGGAGGGGAGAGTTACGTCACCCGTGCCGACCGCCCGCGTCGACCGAATCGGGACGCGGTTGCGCTTGCACCCGTGCATGAGGGCGCGGAGGGCGTTCGTGCTCTTCCGAAACGATTCTGCGGAAGACAGGAGGGAACACGCGTGAATCGATCACGAGGCCTCAAGGCCTTCGTCGTAGCTCTCACGGCGCTCGGCCTTTCGATCGGGCTGGCGAGCGCTGCGTCGAGCGCAGACGCTCAGGGGAACCCGAACGGTCCACCGCCGGGGCTGCTCAAGAAGCTCCAGGACGAGGCGCGCGGGTCCGTGGCCGCCAGCACAGAGGACAGCACGAAGTACCACGGCTTCATCCGTGTCGGGAAGGGCGGCGATCTGCTACCGGGCAACAGGGGTAATGCACAGGCGAAGGCGCAGGCCTTCTTGACGGAATACGGTGCGCTGCTCGGTATCGGCGATTCGGCGGGAGCACTCGTCTCCGCCGGGACGGCAACCGACGAGCAGGACGCGACACATGTGACCTACAACCAGGTCTACAGGGGCGTGCCCGTCTTTGGCGGCACGATCAAGGCGCACGTCGACGCCGACGGCAATCTCACGGGCGTCAACGGCAACGTCATCCCCGACCTGAACGTCAACACGTCGCCCAAGCTGAGCGCCGCGCAAGCCGGTCAGCGGGCGATCGCGCAGGTCATCGCCGACCCGCCTCGCGACCACAACGGCGACGCGCCCGGGTTCCTCACGGCGGCCGATCTCACCGCATCGGCCGAGCTCCTCGTGTATCGCGTCGGCCTGGTCCGGGGTGTTCCCGGAACGAGCCAGCTCGTGTACGAGGTGGAGGTCACGGACGGCAAGACCGTGCGCGACTTCGTGTACGTGCACGCCCACGCCGGCAAGATCGTGAACCGCTACTCCAGCGTGAACACCGCGTTGCATCGGCGACTGTTCGAAGGTCGACCGCCGGTTCAGGTGTGGAACGAGGGCGACCCGTTCCCTGGCCTCCTGAACGAGGACCAGCAGAACATCGTCAACTTCAGCGGCCACACGTACTGGCTCTTCTTCAACGCGTTCGGCCGTGACTCTTGGGACGGCGCCGGCGCGGAGATGCAGTCCATCAACAACGACCCGGCCATCGCGTGTCCGAACGCGAACTGGAACGGCGCCACGACCAACTACTGCGCGGGCGTCACCGGTGACGACACGGTCGCCCACGAGTGGGGGCACGCCTACACGGAGCGGACCCACAACCTCATCTATCAGTGGCAGCCGGGCGCGCTGAACGAGGCGTACTCGGACATCTGGGGCGAGGTCGTGGACTTCCTCAACGAGGCGGGCACGGACAGTCCGGGCGGGCTTCGGACGGTCGGGTCCTGCTCGACGCATGCGGGCAACCCCGCTGTCGTCATCAACTCACCCGCCTCGATCGCCCGCGTCTGCGAGGCCGGCAGGGCCTTCTTCGGGCCGGCAGTGGACGAGGTCGGTGTCACCGGCGACGTCGTCCTCGTCGACGACGGCGTCGGGGTGACGTCGGACGGGTGTGAGGCGCCGTTCGTCAATGCTGCGGCGATCGCGGGCAACGTCGCACTCATCGACCGCGGTGTCTGCGGCTTCGTAGTCAAGGTCAAGAACGCGCAAGACGCAGGCGCCATCGCCGTGGTCGTCGCCAACACCGTGGACGCCGTGCAGGGGATGGGCGGCGCCGATCCAACGATCACGATTCCCTCGCTCCTGATCTCGCTGTCGAACGGCGACGCGATCAAGGGAGAGTTGGCGTTGGAGAACACCGTCAACGTGTCCCTGAAGGAGGTGCCCGAGGACGGGGCGGAGGACTCCTTCCGCTGGCTCTCGGGTGAGGACGACCCGGCCTTCGGCGGAGCGATCCGCGACCTGTGGACGCCGACGTGCTTCGGCGACCCGGGCAAGGTCACGGACGCCGAGTACCACTGCGACACGAGCGACAACGGCGGCGTGCACTCGAACTCGGGCGTTCCGAACCACGGGTTCGCGCTGCTCGTCGACGGCACCCGCGGGGTGGCGTACAACGGCCAGAACGTCGATGCGATCGGTCTGACCATGGCTGCGCATCTGTACTTCAGGGCGCAGTCCGTCTACCAGACGCGGGCGAGCGACTTCGCGGATCACGCCGACGCTCTCGAGGCGTCGTGCGCCGACCTGATCGGCGAGCCGCTGGAGGGTCTGAGCACGACGTCCACGGCCGCTGGTCCGTCCGGTGAGACGTTCGACGCCGGCGACTGCGGGGCGGTCACCGCGATGATCGCAGCGGTCGAGCTGCGGACGGATCCGACGGAGCAGTGCAACTTCACCCCGCTCCTCGATCCGAACACTCCGTCGCTCTGCCCCGAAGGTCAGGACTCGCGCCGGCTCTATCGCGAGGACTTCGAGCACCCGCGGGGTCTCCGCGGCTGGACGCTCACCAACCAGGGCGTGTTCTCCGGCTGGCCGGACCTCGACTGGGTGCAGGACGCATCGCTGCCGGGCGGGAGAAGCGGCCGCGCTGCGTTCGCGGAGGAGCCGGACATCGGGGACTGCGCCGGCGGGGATGGTGACATCTCGGGTGTGATGCACCTCGAGAGCCCCGTGATCCGCATCAGGACGACGCCGAACACCCAGGGCATCAAGTTGTCGTTCGACCACTACGTGGCGACGGAGCTCGGGTGGGACGGCGGCAACCTGAAGATCAGCATCAACGGAGGCCCGTACGAGGTCGTTCCGGCCTCCGCGTTCACGTTCAACCCGTACAACATGACGCTCCAGACCGCCGCGGCCGGCAACACCAACCCGCTCGCCGGTCAGCCCGGGTTCACCGGGACCGACGGCGGTCAGGTGACGGGGAGCTGGGGCACGTCGCACGTCGACCTCAGCGCACTCGAGGTCGGAGGCCGCGACGAGATCCGTCTCCGGTTCGACTTCGGCATGGACGGGTGCACGGGCATCGACGGCTGGTACGTCGACGACGTCGTCGTCTCGGCCTGCGAGCAGCGTGGGCCCGCGAGGTCGACGGCGGCGGCGATGAGGAGGCCGACGGGCTAGTCCGCTCGAACGGCTGACGTCGTCAGCATCGTCGGAGAAGGGGCGCCGGGAGACCGGCGCCCCTTCATTTCCGAGCCTTACCTCAGGCGATGGGAGGCGAGCGCGAGCTCGCGCGGCCCGGCGATCGTCAGCTCGACGATCTCGACCGGTCCCAGTCGAGGCACGAACGTCATGGATTCGAGCCCTGCGTCTGCGATCGGCGCCTTGGCCGCGAAAGTGAAGCGCGTACCGCGGCGTGTGCGTCCGCGGTCGTCGGTGACCCGCGCGCTCTTCGACGCGACGGTGACCACGACATTCCGCCAGAGGAGCGTGTCTCCGAGGCGAACGAGGTAGCTCTCGCCGGCGCGCTCGCCGAAGCGGAAGAGTCCCTCCCAGCGCCTGTTGCCCGTATCCCAGACCTGAATCGTCGTCCCCGACGAGCGAACCCGCAGCGGCCTCGCGCCAGGCAGCCCATGCAGGACGAGATTCTGGCCCTGCTTTCGCACCGACATGATTCTCGTCACGTTGGTATCGATCCCATCCAACGTCCAGCGGTTGCCTTCCGCGAGCGGAAACGGGCTAGGGCGAGGCGCGGAGTACCCACCGGCCACCACCGTGCTGAACATGAGGATCAGAAGTCCGACCGTGATCCACCTGGCCATAACACGGACTCCTCTTCGACGACGTCCCCGAAACTGTAGCGCTCAGGAGGCGAGGACGGCCTGCGTCTGCGTCACGCGGGCGACGTGCTTGCCGGCCGCGTCGCGCAGGTCGGTCTCGACGACGATCGTCGTACGGCCGCGATGCAGCGGGCGCGAAGTGGCGTCCACGTGGCCGTCGCTCACGGCGCGGAAGAAGTTCGTCTTCGACTCGATGGTCGCCGTACCGGTCGAGCTCTCGGGGAGGTTGAGGAAGGCGCAATACGCGCCGGCCGCGTCCGCGAGGGACATGAGCGCGCCGCCGTGGAGGATCCCGCCGGCCGTGCAGAGGCGTTCCTGGAACGGGAGCCTCGCGCGCACCTCCTCCGGCGAGGCGGCAACAATCTCGAGCCCGAGCGTGTCGGCCAGGGGCATCGAGGCACGGGCGGTCTCCGTCAGGGCTGTGTCGACCTCGGTCATGCGGGCACCTTCGTACTCGAGCCGACCTTCTCTGAGCGCTCGAGCCACGGCGCCGCCTCGAGTCGTTCGAACGTCTCTCGCGCTTCCGCGAGCAGGGGCTCGGCGTCTTCGAGGCGACCACGACTCGCGAGCCACTCGGCGTGCTCGAGCTGCGTGACCGCGAGCCAGAAGGGGAAGTTGTACTCGCGGAAGCCGCCCGCGGCAGCCTTGAAGCCCTCCTCCTCGTCCGCCATGCGCGCGCGGAAGCGCTGCGCATGCGCCTCGAGGAACGGCGGCCGGATGCCCGGCTGAAGCTCCTCGACCATGGCCAGAAGCTCGTCGGCCCGGCCCAGTTCCCCGAGCGCGAGCGCAGACTCGACCGCCCAGACGAAGCCCTGCTTCACGGCTTGACTGCCCATGCCCTGGGTGGTTGCCGTCTGGACGGCTGCCAGCCCTCCCTCGAGCGCATGCTGATACCTGCCCTCCGCGTACTGGAGCGCCGCCCGCGCGGCCCCATAGATCGAGCGGTCCTGGACGTCGATCGACTGCTCGAGGTGGCCGAAGATGGACAGGAACGCTCGCGCGTCCTCGACGCGACCGCGATGAAGGTCGATCTCCACGAGCCCTGTCAGGACGCTCGCGAGCTGGCCGGTCACCCGGAGCTGGTCCTCGGGAATCTCGGAGCCTGTCGCGAGGGCTTCGTCCCAGCCCCCGGTCATCGACAGCGCATAGCTCGTCTCGCTGAGCCCGTAGAGCTCGCCGCGGCGATCCCCGATACGCCGCACCAGCGCAAGCAACTCGGCGAGAGCGTCAAGCGCCTCGCCGTAGCGGTCGCCATGGAAGCACGCGTCGGAGAGGTTCCCGTAACCGGTGGCGACCTGACGGGGAAGGTCGTGCTCGAGCCCAAGGGCGATGACGTGTCGGAGAAACGCGAGCTCCTCCTGGGGACGCCGATGGCCCCGTGCGATCATCGACTTCACGCCGAGCGCTCGAGTGAGGGTCTCCGGGAGCCGGAGCGCCTCCGACAGGTCGAGCGCGAGCTCGGCGGGCTCGACGGCGCGCTCGAGCTCGCCGGCGAACGCGTATGACTGAGCGAGCCGCGAAGCGAGCTCGGCGATGTCGGCGTCCGGCTCGTCACCGGCTACGGCGGCGAATGCCCTCTCGAGGCGCTCGAGCGCCTGGTCGGGGCGCCCGGCTATCTGCTCGACGTAGGCAAGTCTCCCGGAGACGCGAGCCGCGGCGTGACGCTCCCCGGCGTCCTCGAGCAGCGCGAGCGCCTGGGCGAACGCATGCTCAGCGGGCTCGTACTCCGTCGCCGCGAGCGCCATGAAGCCGGCCTGCTCCAGCAGCCGCGCGCGCTCGAGCGGCTCGTCGGCGAGCTCTGCCGCGCGCTCGAAGGAGCGGCGTGCCTCTTCGACCGCGGCGAGGGAGCCCGCCCGCTCGCCGGCTCGGGCGAGGTGCTCGCGCGCCTTCGCCTTGATCTCGGTCGCGTCGTCGGCGTCGGGCTGTGCCTCGTACGCGGCGACGTAGTGCGCGGCCACGACCTCGACGATCTCCTGCTCGGCGGCGCCGAAGCTCTCCTCGAGCTGGGCGGCGGCAGCGAGGTGGCGCGTCTTGCGGTCGCGGCGGGCGAGCGTCTCGTAGGCGACCCGGCGAACGAGGTCCTGGAGGAAGCCATACTGGCCACGCTCGGGGGAGCGCGGGTCGGCCTGAACGCCCAGCACCTCCTTGCGGACGAGACCGGAGAGCAGCGGGTCGAGCTGGGCCTCGCCGAGGCCGGAGAGCGCTCCCAGCGACTCCTTGGTAAAGGTCTTGCCGAGGACGGACGCATCCTGGAGGAGCCGGCGCTCCTCGGCGGCGAGCCCGTCCAGGCGCGCGGCGATCAGCCCCTGCAGCGTCTCAGGGACCTCGAGCTCGGCGACGTCGCCGGTAACGCGGTACACACCCTCGTCCGCCACGAGCAGGCCGCGGTCGAGGAGCATGCGGACGGTCTCGACGGCGTACAGCGGCACGCCTTCGGCGCGCGCGAGGATGCGCTCGCGAAGCTCCTCGGAAAGCCCGGGGACGAAGCCGTCGAGGAGCGCTCGCATCGCCGGCTCGGAGAGGGGGGCGAGCGAGAGCGTCGTCTGGTGGGAGCCCTGCCCGAACTCGGGGTGCCGTCCCTGGAGCTCGGGGCGAGCGAGACAGAGGACGAAGATCGGCTGCTGCCTAGCCCATTCGAGGAGGTGGCCCACGAACTCGACGAGGGCAGCGTCGGCCCACTGCAAGTCCTCGAAGAGGAGCGCCACCGGGCCCTGCTCGGCCATGCGCTCGAAGAAGAGGCGCCAGGCGCCGAAGAGCTCCTCTTTGCTGCGGGCGGGGCCGTCCTCGAGGCCGAGTAGGTGCAGGAGTCGCGGTTCCACGAAGCGCCGTTCTTCGGCTTCCAAGACGAACTCCCCGACCGAGGCGCGGAGCTTCGCGGCGGCCGACGGGGGCTCTTCGCCTTCGACGATGCCGGCCCGCATCCGGATCATCTCCGCGAGCGCCCAGAAGGCGACGCCTTCCCCGTATGCCAGGCAGCGGCCGCGGTGCCACCACACCCCTTCCTCGAGACCGTCCATGTACTTGAAGAACTCCCACCCGAGCCGCGACTTCCCGATCCCGGCGATGCCGATCACGGACACAAGCTGTGCCCGGTGCTCGTCGGCCGACGCGTGGAAGAGCTCCTTCACGAGGCGGAGCTCGCGATCGCGCCCGACGAAGGGAGGCTCGAGCCCGACGGACTTGAGCGCGCCGCCGCGGCCGGCGGTCACGCGCAACGCCTGCCAGAGCGGCGTGGGCTCGGCCTTGCCCTTGAGCTCGTGCTCGCCCGCGGAGGCGTACGCGATAGCGGCTTCCGAGGCTCGCTTCGTGGACTCACCGACGAGAACGGTGCCCGGCTCGGCGGCCGACTGAACCCGCGAGGCTGTGTTGACGAGATCGCCCGCGACCATTCCCTGGCCCTCGGCGCCGAGCGTGACCGCGGCCTCGCCCGTCAGCACGCCCGCGCGGGCCTGGAGCGCCGAGTCGAGCTCGGGGACGGCGGCGACCAGGTCGAGCGCTGCGCGGACTGCCCGCTCGGCGTCGTCTTCCTGCGCAACCGGGGTTCCCCAAACGGCCATGACGGCATCGCCGATGAACTTCTCGACCGTGCCGCCGTACCGCTCGACGAGCGTGCGCGCGGTGTCGAAATAGCGGGAGAGGAGCTCACGCGTGTCCTCGGCGTCTCGTTCCTCGGACGCAGTCGTGAACCCGACGAGGTCCGCGAAGAGGACGGAGACGAAGCGTCGCTCGGCGGCTGGTGAGCTCGGGGTCGCGATGGCGGGTTCCGAGGTCGAGGCATCGAGCGCCGTCCCGCACTCGCCGCAGAACTTCTCGCCCGGCTCGTTCGCCGCGCCGCAGGAGGGGCAGGCGACCGCGAGAGAAAAGCCGCACTCGGAGCAGAACTTGCGACCGGCGCGATTTTCGGCGCCGCAGGTCGCGCAAGTCACACTGAGACCTTTTCGTCGCGGCCGGCACGATCGAGCTCCTCGATCCGCTCGAGGAGCCGGGTCCAGCGCAGCCGCTCGGCGATCTCGCGCGCCTCTTCCAGGAGCGGCTCGGCATCGTCGCGCCGGCCGTCGGAGACGAGCGACCACGCGTAGTCGACGAGGATCTCCCCGACCCAGGCGACGTAGTCGAGGCTGCGAGCGGCGGCGAGGGCCACGCCGAAGCGGTCGGCGGCGTCGTCGTACTCGCCCCGGACGGTCGCGAGCACGCCGTCGAGCCGCCCTGCCGCCGCGGTCACCGCCCGCGGGGCATCGATGTCGAACTCTTCTCGCGCCGCGGCGAGCGCGCGCTCCGCCGGTGAGGGGTCTTCCACGAGCGGCACGAGCGAAGCCGCTGCGTTCAGCGCGACCGCGATGAGCCAGTCCTGCTCCCGATCGTCGAGGCTGTCGGCGGCCTCTTCCGCTGCGGACTGAAGCGCGACCTCGAAGCGGCCTTCCACGACGGAGCTGATACGACGACGGGTGAGAAGAATCTGCCGCCACTGCCGGTCACGCGGGTCGCCCGTTGCGGTGGCGATGTGCTCGAGCCAGCGCCTGCTGTCGCCCGCGTGGCCGCGCTGCCACGCCAAGAGTGCGAGGTCGCAATGCGCTTGGAGGGAAGCGACGTCGTGTGTCGAGGGTGCGTAGTCGACCGCGAGCTGCTCCATCTCGTCCCAAGTGCCCTGCGGGAGGCCGTCGCTGATCGCGGCCGCAATGAGCTGTTCGAGCCACTGGCGGTCTCCGCGGCGGCGGGCCAGGGCGAGCGCCTCGTCCAGCACCGGACGGATTTCCTCGCTTCGGTCCATCTGGTACAGCCCGACCATCAGGTTGTTGTAGGCGCGGAGGGCGTCCCAGACGAGGTCGTGCTCGAGCGCGATGCGCAGTGCCGCGTGCACGAGCGCGTACGACTCCTGCGGGCGATCGATCGCGTAGAGCATCGACTTCGTGTTCAGCGCTGAGGAGAGCAGCGCCATGTCTCGTGCCTTCTCGGCGACGGCGAGTGCGCTTTCGACCCGCACGATCGCCTTGTCGTAGTTCCCGACGAAGAAGTGCAGGCGGGCGAGCTCCGCTGCCAGTGCAGCGCCGTTCCGGTCGAGTTCCTCCGCGCCCAGAACTGCGTAGGCTTCCTCGGCGAGCCGGATTGCTTCCTCGGTTCGACCGTGTGCCCAGATCGCCCGCGCGATGCCGACCGCTGTCCGCGCCGCCCCGTGCGAGTCGCCTGCCTCGACGTACGACTCGCGCGCTCGGGTGAACAGCCGCTCTGCGTCGTCCATGTGGTTGCCCATGCGGGCCATGGAGCCGGCGCGCTCGATGAAGCGTGCTCGCTCGACGGGGTCGTCGGCGAGCTCCGCTGCCGCCTCGAAGGCCCGCTGCGCCTCTTCCGCAGCCGCCAGCGAGGTCGCGCGCTCGGCCGCGCGCTCGAGCCACTCGCGGCTGCTGGCTCGGATGTCTCCGGCGTCGTCGGCGTCCTCGTCCGCGCGGAAGGCATCGAGGTAGTGAGCCGCGACGACCTCGGCGATCTCGTCGGGGTCGACTCCCGCCATCTCGGCCAGATACCGCGCGGCCGCGAGGTGCTTCGCCTTCCGATCGCGCCGCGAAAGTGTGTCGTACGCCACACGTTGCACGAGCGCCTGGAGGAAACCGTACTGGCCGCGCTCGGGCGAGAACGGGTCGTTGTCGAGGTAGAGCAGCTCCTTGCGGACTAGGGCATCGAGGTGCGGTTGGAGCGCCGTCTGCTCGCGATTCGAGAGTGCGGCGAGGCCGCGTGCGGTGAACGTCTTTCCGAGGACGCTGGCGTCCTGGAGGAGCGCCCGCTCGTCGGGGTCGAGCGAGTCGAGCCGCGCGGCGATCAACGTCTGCAACGTCTCGGGGACCTGGAGCGACGCGAGGTCGCCGGTCACGCGATAGCCCGCCTCGCCCCGCTCGAGCAGCCCGCGGTCGAGCAGCATGCGAACAGTCTCGACGGCGTAGAAGGGCACGCCCTCGGCGCGCTCGCGGATCCGCTCGATCGCGTCCTCTTCGATCCCTGGGACGAGCCCCCGTAGGAGCGCGTCGATCGCGTCGTCGTCGAGCGGATCGAGCGTGACGGATGTGAAGGAGCGAACGCGCGCCCCCCAGGCCGGGTGGCGATCGACGAGGTCGGGGCGGGCGAGCGAGAGGACGAAGATCGGATGTGCGCGCGACCGCTCGAGCAGGGCTTCGACGAACTCGAGCAGGGCCGCGTCCGCCCAGTGGATGTCCTCGAAGACCATGACCACCGGGTTCTGCTGAGCCATGCGTTCCACGAAGAGACGCCAGGCGGAGAACAGGTCCTCGCGGTCGGGCGCGACGCGCTCCGTCAGCCCGAGCAGGTGCTGGAGCCGCGGCTCGATGAACGCGCGCTCCTCGGCGTCCTCGACGGCCCCTGCGATCGCCTCCGCGAGCTTCGGGATCGCCGTCTCCGCGGGCTCGTCCTCGGCGATCCGCGCGCGCATGCGAACCATGTCGGCGAGCGCCCAGTACGCGACGCCTTCGCCGTATGCGAGGCAGCGGCCGCGATGCCAGAAGACCGTGTCGACCAGTCCGTCGATGTACTTCTCGAACTCCCACGACAGGCGCGACTTGCCCATGCCCGCCGTCCCGACGATCGAGAGAAGTCGTGCGCTGCTCTGGTCGACGGTGGCGTGGAAGAGTTCCTTCGCGAGCCGAAGCTCGCGCTCGCGGCCAACGAAGGGCGACTCGAGGCCGGCGGAGCGGCCCTCGCCGCCGCGGTTCGCGATGACGCGGAGCGCCTGCCAGAGCGGAACCGGCTCTGACTTCCCCTTGAGCTCGCGCTCGCCCGCGGCTGCGTAAGCGACAGCAGCCTCCGTCGCCCGATGAGTCGAGTCCCCGACGAGCACGGTTCCGGGCGCCGCGGCGGCCTGGATTCGCGATGCGGTGTTGACGAGGTCGCCCGTGACCATGCCCTGACCCATTGCGCCGATCGTCACCGCAGCCTCCCCCGTGAGCACTCCCGCCCGCAGCTGCAGCTCGGCGGCGCCACCCGTCCCCATGGAGGCGACCGCGTCGACGAGCTCGAGCGCCGCCCGTACGGCCCTCTCGGCGTCGTCCTCGCGCGCGACCGGAGCGCCCCAGACGGCCATCACCGCGTCGCCGATGAACTTCTCGACCGAGCCTCCGTAGCGCTCGATCACGGTGCGTGCCGTGTCGAAGTAGCGCGTCTGGAGATCCCGCACGTCCTCGAAGTCGCGCCCCTCGGACAACGCCGTGTAGCCGACGAGGTCGGCGAAGAGAACGGAGACGAGGCGGCGCTCGGCAGCCCGAGCCGGCGACGATTCGTCGGCCGCCGAAGGGGCTCGCGCGTCGAGCGGCAGCCCGCACTCGCCGCAGAACTTGACCGAGGGGGCGTTGGCCGTGCCGCACGACGGGCATGCGCGCGCCAGCGGTGAGCCACACTCGCCGCAGAACTTCCGGTCAGCCCCGTTCTCGGTCCCGCAGGACGGGCACGACACCGCGTCCCCCATCACGCGCACTCTAGTGAGCGCTCCGGCAACGCTCAAATCGCGTGCGGCTAGGCTCTAGCCCGTGGCGTTCCTGGACACGGCAGGACCGCGGGACGGCTTGTCACCCGACCGGGCGTGGTGGCTGCGGGTGCCGGCGGTCCTGTTCAGCCCTCGCCCGGTGTTCTTCGCGCTACGCGAGGAGGACCCGGACGACGTCGTCGCGCGCTCGGAGCCCGTTCTCCTGCTGGTCTGGCTCGCCGGCGCCGCCTCGGTGCTCGCATCGCCCACCGCGAGCGGGCTGCTCGACAACCCGGACTACGACCCGGCCCTGCTGGCGGTCTGGACGTTCATCGCGGGGGGCCTCTACGGCGCGGTCGGCTACTTCGTTGCCGGCTTCTCTCTCTACTTCGGGTCGATGCTGCTCGGGAGCACGGGAAACTTCCGGCGCGAGCGCCAGATCCTCGCGTTCGCGCTGGTGCCGCTCGCGCTGTCGTTCCTCCTGCTCGTCCCGGTTCGGCTCGCGCTCTACGGCGGTGACACGTTCCGCGACGGAGGCGCGGACGAGGGGGCTGGGGAGATGGTGCTCCTCGTCGCCCAGCTCGGGTTCGGCGCCTGGTCGGTCGGCCTCCTCGTCGTCGGCATGCAGGTCGTCCACGGCTGGAGCTGGCCGCGCTCCCTCGCCGCTGTCGGAGCTGCCCTCGCGCTACTGGCGGCGGTCGTGGCCGTGTTCGCGTTCGTGTTCTGACACGCCGGCGAGCACCTGCTCGAAGATTGCGAGCTCCTCGTCCGGCATGGAGTACGTGTGCTGCTCCTCCGGGAAGCGTCGCTCGCGCACGTCGTCGGCGAACGCCTCGAGGGCGGTGCGAATCGTCTCGCCGACGTCGGCGTACCGCTTGACGAAGCGCGCTGCGCGGCCTTCGTACAGCCCCAGCAGGTCGTGCCAGACGAGCACTTGGCCGTCCGTGTCCGCGCCCGCGCCGATCCCGATGGTCGGGATATGGAGCTGCTCGGAGATTCGTCTGGCGACCTGGGGGGGCACCGCCTCGAGCACGAGCGAGAAGCAGCCGGCGGCCTCGAGGGCGCGCGCGTCGGCGAGGAGTGCGAGCGCGGCCTCGGCCGAGCGCCCCTGGGCCTTGAAGCCGCCGAGCTTCGTCGCCGACTGCGGGGTGAGCCCGAGGTGACCCATGACGGGGATGCCGGCCGCGACGATGCTCCGCACGCGGTCGAGCATCGCGCCGGCGCCCTCCAGCTTCACTGCGTCGGCGCCCGCCTCCTTCACGAAGCGGATCGCGTTCCGGGTCGCGTCCTCGTCGGAGACCTGGAACGAGCCGAAGGGCATGTCCGCGACAACGAGCGGCCGGTCCGCCGCGCGCGTGACGGCGCGCGTGAGGATCAGCATCTCCTCCATCGTCGCCGGCACCGTCGAGTCGTGTCCGAGGACGGTCATCGCCGCGGAGTCGCCGACGAGGACGAGGTCGGCGCCGCCTTGGTCGGCGAGCCGGCCTCCGGGTGCGTCGTAGGCCGTGACCATCACGATCGGCTGTCGGCGCGCCTTCATCTCCTGCAGCTCCGTGATCGGGAGCTTCCCGGGCGCGGGCGTGGCCGGCGCGGGGCGCTGCGGGCGGATGCTCATTGCTCTTCTCCTTCCAGGGGCACGTTGTCGATGAGGCGGGTCGAGCCGACGCGGACAGCGCCGGCGAGCACGGGCGGGTCGAAGTCGGCGACCTCGACGTAGTCGACCACGAGGCCGTTCGACTCGGCGAGGATGCGGCGAGCCGCGACGGGGTCGCGCGTCGCGAGAGCGCGCGGGAGGGCGAGGGCGCGCTCCCGCTCGGCACGCGTGAGCAGCGCGTTGCGCGAAGAGAGCGCGAGGCCGTCGCAGTCGCGCACGGTCGGGAGCACGCGCAGCTCGATCTCGAGCGCGAGGTCGCGAATCAGCTGCCGGATCACCTCGGCCTGCTGCGCGTCCTTCTGTCCGAAGTACGCGCGATCCGGGCGGACGATCGTGAAGAGCTTGACGACGATCGTGGCGACCCCGCGGAAGTGGCCCGGCCGGTGCTCGCCTTCGAGGATCGAGCCGAGCTCGGTCACCTCGACCCAGGTCTGGAAGCCGGGCGGATACATCTCGTCCGCGCTCGGCGCGAAGACGAAGTCCACGCCCTCGGCGGCCGCGAGCTCGAGGTCGCGCTCCTCGTCGTGGGGGTAGGCACGCAGGTCGCCCTCGGTCGTGAACTGCGCCGGGTTGACGAAGAGGCTCATCACGACCGTGTTGCACTCCTCGCGCGCAACGCGCAGGAGAGAAACGTGTCCTTCGTGGAGCGACCCCATCGTCGGGACGAGCCCGATCGACCCGTGGCTTCGCCGGCCGAGAGCTCTCCGAAGACCCTCGACGGTGCGGCAAACCTCCATGTGTGGGCGCGTGTCGGGACTTTGTGGCTCTGAGCCACTAACTCGTTCGGGCAGCGCCCGCCCTGCAATCTCGGCGGTCGCGCGTGCGAGAACGACGTAGAGCTGCTCGAGCTCGGGGCGCTCGGCGCGGACCACGTCCAGGTGGCGCGCGACCGTCTCCCAGTCGCCCCGTGCGATCGGGCCCGTCAGCTCGAATCCGCCTTCGACGACGCCGCGCATGAGCGGGTCGAGAGCCTCCGGGGGAGCACCCGCGGCTTCGAGCAGCGACCCGGCTGCGCGGCGCAGCGTGACGAGGTAGTTCGAGGCGACCGCGGCTCCCGCGTGGTACGCCGCGCGAGCGGCGTCGTCGAGCTCGAAAGGACGGAGGCCGAGCATCTCCGCGAGCTCGAAGCCGACAGCGCACGCCTCATCGCTCTCGCCGCTCACCGCTGCCCAGGCGCCGTCGAGCTGTTCCGGGCCGCGGCTCTTCGAGAACGACTGGAGTGGATGCATGACGAAACGCCGCTCGTGCGGAGCGAGTGCCGATAACGGTGTCGCACCGCTCACGTGCGCGATCCACGGCCCTGCGGCGATGCCCGAAGCCACCTCGACGATAGCCCGGTCGGGGACGCAGAGAAGGACGAGATCGGGATCGTCGTCCTCGAGACGGACACCACGCTCGGCCAGGCGAGCGCTCACCGTCGATCCGACGCGTCCTCCCGCGCCCACGATTCTCACGCTGTCGATCATCGTCTCGTGCTCCAGCTCCGTCTCCGGATGCCGGGCACTCCTGAGCGTACCACCCCGCAGCTAGCGCCCGAAAAGCCGCTCCTCCAGCCCTGCGCGTACGACCGGCCAGTCGTCGTCGGTGACGCTGTACCAGGCGCTGTCGCGGTTCTCGCCGTCCCGGACGAGCATGTGCTTGCGGTGGATTCCCTCGAAGGTCGCGCCGAGAGCCGCGAGCGCGCCGCGCGAGCGCTCGTTCAGGGCGTCGGTCTTGAGCTCGACGCGCCGGCAGTCCCAAGTCTCGAAGGCGTGGCGGAGTTGGAGCAGCTTCGCCTCGACGTTCGCTCCCGTGCTCCAGGCCGACGGATGCAGCCACGTCCACCCGATCTCGACCGAGCGGTGCTCGGGCCGGAGCGCGAGAAACCGGGTCGAGCCGACGATCTCCTTGTAACAGACTGTTGCCAGCGGAATCTCGGTTCCGTCTCGGGCGGCGGCGAGCGCTTGCGCGATGAAGGCGCTCCACTCCTCGCGTGTCTGAGGCTGGACGACGCTGAGCCAGCGCCACGTGCGGGGATCTCGCGATGCATCCCAGAGCGCGTCCTCGTGCTCGGCGGCAAGCGGCTCGAGGCGGACGATGCGGCCTTCGAGGACCGGGACGGTCCACCTCTGTTCTCCGGCCACCGGCGCTGACAGTACACTCGGCGCGTGCCCATCTACGAGTACGCCTGCATGGAGTGCGAGTCGCACTTCGAGGAGCTCGTGCGCAGCTCCGAGCAGACGGTGTCGTGTCCCGAGTGCGGAGCGGCGAAGGTGCTGAAGCAGCTATCGACATTCGCGGTCCACGGCGCCGCGGTGAGGACGAGCGCCTCCTCGGGGCCGGCGGTCTCCGGCGGCGGCGGCGGCTGCTGTGGTGGCGGCTGCGGCTGCGGCTAGGCCGAGTCAAGCGGCGCCCCAACACCCGAGTAGGATTCTCCCGGAAGGGAGAAGCGTGAACCGGAGGTTTGCTCGGGATGGTCGTTGCCGCCGCGGGCCTGGTCCTCCTCGTTCTCTCCGTCTTCGCCGACTCGATCGGGATCGGAGACGGGGGCGGGTTCGGGAACAAGCAGCTCGTCGGAAGTGTCGTCGGAGGCGCCGCGCTGGTCGCAGGGCTGGCCGTGATGTACGCGCCACGTCGCGGAGAGGTCGAGCCGGGGCCTGAGACGTAGATGCGGGCGCATCCGGGCGTCGGCGTAGACTGGCGGCCGATGGATGCCGTCGAGCGCGCAGCGGCGCTCCGGGAGTACGCGGAGCAGACGAGCTCGTGCACGAAGTGCGCGCTCGCAGAGGGAAGGACGCAGGTCGTCTTCGGCTCGGGAAACCCGAGTGCCGACCTGATGTTCGTGGGCGAGGCGCCCGGTTTCCACGAGGACCAGCAGGGCGTTCCGTTCGTCGGCCAGGCGGGGAAGCTCCTCGACAAGCTCCTCGCGAGGATCGGGCTGACGCGCGCGGACGTCATGGTCGTCAACGTCCTTAAATGCAGACCCCCGGGGAACCGCGACCCGCTGCCGGAGGAGATCGCCGCCTGCGAGCCGCATCTCTTCCGCCAGATCGAGCTCATCGAGCCCAAGCTCGTGGCGACGCTCGGCAACTTCGCGACGAAGCTCCTCTCCGGCAAGCCCGCCGGCATCACTCGAGTCCATGGCTACGAGCAGGAGGTCACGCTCGGGACGAGGACGGTCGCGCTGTATCCGCTTTACCATCCGGCGGCTGCGCTCTACACGCCCTCGATGCTGAAGGTGCTCGAGGAGGACTTCGCGCGAATCCCGGCGCTCCTCGACCGTGTGCAGCCGCCCGCGCCGCCGCTCGACCCCGAGCCGGCGTCCGAGCGTGAGCCCGAACCCGTGCAGCTCGGCCTTTTCTAGTAGTGCCGCTGAGGATGGCCACGGCCTCCGCTGAGGAGACCGAGGCGCTCGCCGCGCGTGTCGCGCGACGACTGCACGTCGACGACGTGGTCACGATCTCGGGCGAGCTCGGTACCGGGAAGACGACCTTCGTCCGTGGAGCCGCTCGCGCGCTCGGCGTCACGGAGCCCGTGACCAGCCCGACCTTCACGATCGGCCACCGGTACGCGGGAGACGTCGACGTCTCGCACCTCGACCTCTACCGCTTCAGCGGCCTCTCGCCCGCCGAGTGGGGCGATCTCGAGCCGTACTTCTCGGAGGCGATCGTCTTCGTGGAGTGGCCGGAGGCCGGTCGCGACGCGCTCCCGCCTGCCCGCGTCGTGGTGCGGCTCGAGCACGCCGGCGGCGACGACCGGCGCATAGAGCTGGTCGCCGTCGAGACGGCGCTGCTACAAGGAATCATGGAGCTCCCATGACGCTGGTTCTCGCGTTCGACACGGCCACGGCCGTCGCCACCAGCGCGCTGCTCGACGACGGCCGCGTTCTGGGCGAGCGGGGGTCCGACGCCAGGGCGCTCCTCGGAGCGATCGACGAGCTTCTGCGAGATGCCGGCGCCGCCCCGGCCGACGTTGGCGCGCTCATCGTCGGTACAGGGCCCGGGAGCTTCACGAGCACGCGGATCGGGCTCTCGGTCGCGCAGGGCCTCGCGCTCGCCCTCGATCTTCGGGTCGCCGGCGTTTCGACGCTCGACGCCCTCGCCGCTGCCCACGAGGCGGCGCTGCCCGTGATCGATGCCCGGCGTCGCGAGGTGTTCGTCCCCGGGCCGAGGGCGGTCGCCCCGGACGACCTCGAGCTCGAGCCGGGGGTGGTCTGCATCGGCAGCGGCGCTGTCCGATATCGGCACACGCTGGAGGGCAAGGGCGCGGTCGTGCCACCCGACGAGGACGCATTGCACGTGCCACACGCGCGCCTCCACGCCGCGCTCGCGCGGGAGTTCGGCCCGGCCGAGGCCGTGCAGCCGATCTACGTGCGCGCTCCGGACGCGAAGGTGAGGAGCGTGGCGTGACGAACGCTCGCCCCCGCCTCGCGTTCGCGGGGGAGACCGTGTTTCCGCATGCCTTGCCGCGACGGGAATCCGCAGATGCGGATTCCCGTCTGGCGAAAGGCGAGGATGTCCCGTTCCTCTCGAGAGCGTGGGGAACCTCCCGGCTCCCCACTCAGAGGCAGAGAGCCGGCCGATGAGCCTCGACCTCCGGCGCCTGCGTGCGGACGATCTCGACACGGTCGAGGCGATCGAGCGCGCGTCCTACCCGACGCCGTGGTCGCGCTCGATGTTCGCCGCAGAGCTGCGCAAGCCGAGCGCGCTCGCGCTCGGCGCTTACCTCCCGAGCGGTGAGCTCGTCGGCTACGCGTTCGTCTCGCGGTACGTCGACGCGTGGCACGTGATGAACGTCGCGGTCTCGCCCGACCATCGCCGGCGAGGGATCGCGACCGAGCTGCTCGAGCGATTGTTCGAGGTCACCGCGAACGACCGGCGCCGCGGCTACACGCTGGAGGTGCGCGTCTCGAACGCGGATGCGATCCGGCTCTACGAGAAGCTGGGGTTCCAGTCTCGGGGCATCCGCCGTGGCTACTACACCGACAACCGCGAGGACGCGGTGATCATGTGGCGCGAGTCTGCGGCCGCTGCGCACGAACGTGAGGAGCAGGTTTCTTGATTCATGCGACCGGAACATGGGCGACGTTCGGGCCGGAGGCCGGCTTCGCCGGCAGGGAGGCCCCGCACGACGCGCTCGTAGCCAAAGAGCCGAAGGAGGGGGCTCGTGGGGGAACCATGGTTTCCCCCACGCTGAACGGCGAGGACGCCGTGATCATGTGGCGGGAGTCAGCCCCCTCGGCACTCGAGCGTGAGGAGCAGGCCTCGTGATGGGAATGCCCGCGACCGGAACATGGGCGACGTTCGGGCCGGAGGCCGGCTTCGCCGGCAGGGAGGCCCCGCACGACGCGCTCGTAGCCAAAGAGCCGAAGGAAGGGGCTCGTGGGGGAACCATGGGTTCCCCCGCGCTCGTTCTCGCTGTCGAGACGTCGTGCGACGAGACCGCGGCCGCCCTCGTCTCCGACGGACGAGTGCTCTCGTCGGTCGTGTCCTCGCAGGCTGAGCTTCACGCGCGCTTCGGTGGGGTCGTGCCCGAGGTCGCGTCGCGGCGCCACCTCGAGCTCGTGACCCCCGTCGTGCGCAAGGCGCTCGACGAGGCGGACGTGTCGCTCGACGATGTCGAGTGCGTCGCGGTCACGCAGGGGCCGGGGCTCGTCGGGGCTCTTCTCGTCGGTGTGTCTGCGGCGAAGGCGATCGCGTGGGCGAAGAGGCTCCCGCTCGTCCCCGTGGACCATCTCGATGGCCATGTCGCCTCGCTCTACCTCGATCCGGAGCCGATCGAGCCGCCGTTCCTCTGCCTGCTGGCGAGCGGCGGTCACACCCAGCTGCTCGCGGTTCCGGAACGAGGCCGTTCCGATCGGCTCGGGACGACGCTCGACGATGCCGCCGGCGAGGCATTCGACAAGGGATCGCGTCTGCTCGGTCTCGGATATCCGGGAGGCGCCGAGATCGATCGGCTGGCGCGGGAAGGAGATCCGGAGGCGTTCGCGCTTCCCGTGGCGCGCGTCCCCGGCCTCGACTTCTCGTTCTCCGGCCTCAAGACGGCGTTGCTGTACGCGGTTCGGGAGCTCGGCGACGAGGAGACCGAGTGCCGGAGAGCCGATCTCGCCGCCTCCTACCAGCGCGCGATCGTGGCCGCGCTCGCCGGGCGGGCGAGGGAGGCTGCAGAGCGGACGGGGCTCGAGCGCCTCGCAGTCGTTGGGGGCGTCGCGGCGAACTCCGGGCTCCGGGACGCGCTTCCGGACGCCCGCTTCGCACCGCTCGCGTTCTGCACGGACAATGCCGCGATGATCGCCTCGGCGGCTCGGTACGCCGACCAGGTCCCGTATCCGGGCTACCTCGACCTCGATGCCTATGCGTCGGCCGCGTAGCGACGGTGCCGTCCGCGCCGCCGCGGCGGCGGCGATCGCGCTCGCGGCGCTGCTCGGAGTGGCCGGAGCCCGCGCGCAGGAGGCGCCGGTGACCTCGATCGACGAAGCCGGCTGGCAGGGCGTGCTCGGGGTACGCAGCGCGATCTCGACCGCACAGCGCTTCGTCGTCCTGCTCGACGAGCCGTCCGTGGCGGCCCGCGTCCGCACGGAGGGAGGCACAGCGACCGAGACGCAGATGCGCTCGTGGACGTCGAGCGCGATCGAGCGCCAGGAGCAGTTCCTCGCGCGCATGAACGCATCGGGTGCACGCGTCGTTCCGGAGCACCGTTTCGTCCGCGTTCTGAACGGGTTCGCCGCGAGGCTCGATCCGACCTCGCTCGCTCTGCTCGAGGGCGACGAGGAGGTGACCGGGGTGTATCCCGTTCGCATCGCGTACCCCGCCCAGACGCGGGACATCGCGAACGTCACGCCCTCGGGGGTGACAGGTCTCGACATACCCGGTCTCGACGGGACGGGTGTCACCGTCGCGCTCCTCGACACGGGTGTCGACCCCGCGCACCCGTACCTCCGTGGAAGCCTCCTGCCGGGTATCGACCTTCTCAACCCGGGTAGCGGCGCGGTAGCGCAGCCCCATCCCACGATTCCGGGGCGACCGGAGAGGCACGCGACTGAGCTCGCCGGCATCGTGACCGGCGCCGAGGGCCCGGGGGGGCTACACGGCGTCGCGCCGGGCGCATCGATCCTCCCGATCCGCATCGCAGGCTGGCAGCCGGATGCCGAGGGTGGCTACACGATCTACTCGCGGACCGACCAAATCCTCGCCGGGCTCGAGGCGGCGGTCGACCCGAACAGCGACGGTGACATGCACGACGCTGCCCGGATCGCGCTGCTCGGCGTCGTCGAGCCGTACGCCGCATTCCCCGACGGCCCGATCCCGCGGGCGATCGCGGGCGCGACCACGCTCGACACCCTCGTCGTCGTGCCCGCCGGGAACGACGGGCGCGCGGGGCCGAGCTTCGGGAGCATCAGCGGCCCCGGCGGCGCGTCGGACGCTCTGACAGTCGCGGCCACCGACGGACGGCCGGACGCTCCGACGGTCCGGGTACACGTCCGCGCCGGGCTCCGCGTGCTGTTCGAGGGTTCCCTGCCGCTGGGCGGAGCGCCGCGGCAAACCGTGACAGCCGACGCGCTGCCGGTGACGAAGGCGCTGGCGTCCCGCGGGATCGCCGGGCTGTTCGAGGAACGCGGCGTCAGCATCGTCGCGGGGCGCGCCGTGCTGCTCGCACGAGGGTTGCTCTCGGAGGAGACGGTGGAGGAGGCCGCGACCGCCGGCGCCCTCGCGATCCTGGTCGACGGCCGCCTTCCGGCCGGCGCGTTCAGCCTCGACGTGCCCGCGGGCGTGCCGGTCGTCGGGCTGCCCGCCGACCTGGTGGGCGTCATGCGCTCGCTGATCGCAGCCGGCATTCCCGTCACGGTCGCCGTCGGCGCGGTCGACGTGGAGGGCAACGTCGCCGGCGACGCGGTCGCCGCGTTCTCCTCGCGCGGGCTCGCGTTCGGCGGCGGGCTCAAGCCCGACCTCGTCGCCGCCGGGGTCGCCGTTCCCACCTCCGAGCCCGGTCGCGGGGAGGAGGGCGAGGTCCGCTTCGGCACCGTCAGCGGCACGAGCATCGCAGCCGCGGTCGCCGCCGGAGCTGCTGCGCTGCTCGCGGAGGGTCGGCCCCGCGTCGACGCGACCGGGCTCCATGCGCTGCTCGTCGGCTCGGCGCAGCGCCGCGATCTCGACGCGGCCGCCTCGGGCGCGGGGCTCCTCGACCTGCGCGCGGCCGTTCAGCAAGAGGTCGTCGCCGTAGCGCCGTCGATCTCGTTCGGCGCGCCCGTCCGCGACACGCTCGAGCTGGAGCAGGCGGTGCGGGTGAGAAACGTCTCCACGCGGCCGCTCGAGCTCAGCGTCCAGTCGATCGCGCTCGCTCCTAAGGGAGTCGAGATCACGATCGATCCCGATGAGCTCGAGCTGCAGCCCGGCGCGAGTGCGACCCTCGTCGTGCGCGCGGACACGAGCGCGCTCTCCGACCGCGCCGGTGCGGCGACCGGAGAGCTCGTCCTCGTGGGCTCCGGGACGGACGTGCACATCCCGTGGGCCGTCGCCGTTCCCAGGCCGAACACGGACCTCCTCGACGGCGTGGCGCTGAAGGAGACCGGTGGGCGCGTCTCCGACGCGACCCCGGTCGTCCTGAGCCTCGTCGCCGGCGCGATCGTGCCCAGGCCCGGCCCGCAGCTCGTCCCGCTCGAGGTTCTCGAGGTGCAGCTGCGCAGGGGCGACGAGCTCCTGGGCGTCCTCGCCAGGCGACGCGAGCTTCTGCCCGGGCGGTACACGTTCGGTCTCACGGGACGCGGGCCGGATGGCGAGCGGCTCGCCCGCGGAAGCTACGTCGTCCGCGTCGTCGCGCGGCCCGTCGGCCGCCAGCGGCCGCAGGCCGAGGACGTCGAATACCGCGTGCGGTGAGAGCCGCCAAGTAACAGGCTGTTACCTGGCGATGAGGGTCATATACTCCGGCCGCGATCAACCAGGAGGCGCGCTCGATGAGCACAGCTGACACGGTCTCCCATCTTCGCGAGAACCCGTACGAGCTCGCCAAGGCGCAGCTCCGGCGCGTGGGGGAGATCTTCGCGCTCGACCCGGACCTGATCCGCGTCCTCTCGAAGCCGAAGAAGGCGGTCGAGGTGTCGATCCCGGTGCAGATGGACGACCGCTCGATCGAGGTCTTCACGGGGTACCGCGTCACGCACAACATCGCGCGCGGGCCGTCGAAGGGCGGGATCCGCTACCACCCGGGCGTCACGCTCGACGAGGTGAAGGCCCTCGCGATGTGGATGACGTGGAAGTGCGCACTCATGGGGCTTCCTTTCGGGGGAGCGAAGGGCGGCGTCGTCTGCGACCCCAAGATCCTCTCGGCGTCCGAGCTCGAGCGCATGACACGCCGCTACACGAGCGAGATCATCAACGACATCGGCCCCGAGCGGGACATTCCGGCGCCGGACGTCGGGACGGACAGTCGCATCATGGCCTGGATCTTCGACACGTACTCGATGAACAAGGGCCACTCGGTGCTCGGCGTCGTGACGGGCAAGCCGCTCTCCGTGGGCGGCTCGCTCGGCCGCGAGGAGGCGACCGCGCGCGGCGCGCTCAACTGCATTCAGTCCGTCTCGGTGAAGCAGGGGAAGCGGGTCTCCGAGTACTCGGTCGCGATCCAGGGCTTCGGGAACGTGGGCGCGAATCTCGCCCGGCTCCTGCACGGGGAAGGCGCGAAGATCGTCGCCGTGTCGGACTCGCAGAGCGGCGTCTACAACGCGGACGGCATCGACGTCCTGGCGACGCTCGCGCACAAGCAGGAGCGAGGGACGCTAGAGGGCCTCGCGAACGCGGAACGCGTGACGAACGAGGAGCTCCTCGAGCTCCCATGCGACCTACTCGCGCCCTGCGCGCTCGAGCAGGTCATCACCGAGGAGAACGCCGACCGGATCAAGGCGAGCGTCATCTGCGAAGGCGCGAACGGCCCGATTACACCGACGGCGGACGCGATCCTGGAAGACCGCGACGTCCTCGTGCTCCCGGACGTGCTCGCGAACGCCGGAGGCGTCGTCGTCTCGTACTTCGAGTGGGTTCAGGGGCTCCAGGAGTACTTCTGGCGCGAGGACGAGGTGAACGCGAAGCTCCACGACATCGTCGCGCGCGCCTTCGAGGAGGCGTGGCAGGCCCGTGAGCGATACGACACGAGCCTGCGCATGTCGTCGTACGGGCTCGCGGTGCAACGTGTCGCAGAGGCGACGACCACGCGAGGCCTGTACCCGTAGTCACGCTCTACCACGCGCCCGACTGCGGGCTCTGCGAGCGCGCGCTCGAGGTCGTCCGCGACCTTCAGGCCGAGCTCGGGTTCGAGCTCGAGTTCGTGGACATCGCCGGCGACGACGAGCTCGAGCGCCGCTATCGCGTGGACTTGCCGGTGCTCGAGATCGACGGGGAGCGCGTCTTCACGTACTTCGTCGACGCC
>Ga0299913_10000148_pt1 | contig 35886 bp, 42 predicted proteins | sample RVTome_9_FD_201360 | JGI IMG/M metagenome (GOLD analysis project Ga0299913, IMG submission 201360) | Soil microbial communities from uranium-contaminated site in the Upper Colorado River Basin, Wyoming, United States - RVT155D38 (version 2) ... | reverse complement strand
TGGTCTTCATCAGTCGGCTAAACGCGGCCCTCACTTATTCGGGTTCCGGGTTGCGGGCGGGGGCGGTCAGGGAACCCGCCCGGCACACGGAGACCCCCTGTTTTCAACAAGTCAAGTGTCGCGCGTGCGCTATCCCCTGTCCAGGGAAAATCTGGAAAACCGGTCAGATCGAGGTCAGAAAGCCCGTCAGAGCATTGTTGAAGGCGTCGGGGACCTCCAGGGAGGGGAGGTGGGCGGTGTGGTTCAACACCACCGGCGCCCGGTCGCTGAGACGCTGGGCGAGGTATGAGGCCGCGATCACCAGATCCGGATAATCGTGTTCCCCGACCACTGCCAGGGTGGGTTGGGCGATGGCATCGAGCTGTTCGTTGGTGGGTGGTTCGAGAGTCTCAACGTACGGCTCACGCTCGGACTCGGTCGCCGCGGGCACGCGGTCCATGATCCGGAACAGGTCGACCAACCCTGTGTCGACTTCTTCGAGGGCACGTCCCGGCCCGGCCAGCCACATCTGTGCGTCCAGGTCGACGACCCGGTCCATGTCACCCGTCTTCGACGCGGCGACCGCCTGATCCCACAATGGATCGTCAGCCCAACCTCCATCGGGCTCCCAACCACCAGGTGCGGTGCCCACAAGCACCAATCCCAAAACCCGATCCGGGGCAACGAGAGCAAGCTGCATGGCAGCCTCGCCTCCGTTGGAGCAGCCGACGACCACAGCGGTGTCGACGTCGAGGTGGTCGAGAATCGCCAAGGCGTCGCCCCTGTTGGAGTATGAGCCGGGAACCCATTGGGTCTTACCGAATCCACGTTGATCGAAGGTGATCGTCCGATGACCCGGGAGGCCCATCTGATCTCGCCACATTCTGGAGTCGGCCACACCGGCGTGGATAAAAAGGACGGCGGGGCCTTCACCTGCAGCCTCTAAATGGATGTCACAGTTGTCCACCCTCACTAAGTCCGTTGTCATCGACTGGACAATACGTCGAGTTGCGGACGCCCCGAGTCCGGATAGAATCGGCATCGCAACTCCAATACCTCGGCCAAAGACCGTCGGTGTCCATGAGACTTAAAGGGTTCGCCCGCCTGCGCAGGTTCGCTTCTCGAAGCCCCTCCGTCTTTGCCGAGGGGTTTATTTGATGTCTAGGGAGACGCACATGGCGAGACCAGAAAAGGTCCAGGCTGTAACCGACATCCGAGAAGGACTTGAAAACGCCGAGGCGGTATTCCTCACCGAATATCGCGGGCTCTCCGTGCAGGCCGTCCAGGATTTGCGACGAGCCCTACGTGACGCCGGAGCCGAGTACAAGGTCGTGAAGATGACGTTGGCGAAACTCGCTGCCGGGGACGCCGGCATCGAGGGTCTCGACGAGTATCTGGCCGGCCCCACCGCGCTTGCGTTCGCAAAGAGCGATCCGGTCGCGACCGCGAAGGCGCTGAAAGACTTCTCGAAGGACCATGAGGTCTTCATTCTCAAAGCTGGATACTTCTCCGGGAACGTTCTGTCTCCCGAAGAGGTCTCCAGGCTCGCCGAGATCGAGCCTCGCGAAGTGCTGCTTGCCAGGATCGCTGGTGCCGCCAAGGCGCCGTTGCATTCGGCGGCAGGGATGTTCGCTTCCTTCACCAGGGACGCGGCGTCGATGTTCTCACAGCTTCTGGACAAGAAAGAGTCGGGAGAGTTCGTTGATGGAGGCGAGGCCGTAGAGGCGTCGCTCCCGGTGGACCAGCCCACGGAAACCGCGGCCGACACGGCCGAGGAGGAATGACACATGGCAAAGAAGACCACTGACGAGCTGCTCAGCACGTTCGAGGAGATGACCATCCTCGAGCTGAAGGAGTTTCTCGACGCCTTCGAGGAGAAGTTCGACGTGACGGCCGCCGCCCCGATGGCCGTCGCCGCCGCGCCGGCCGCGGGCGGAGGCGACGGCGCCGAGGCGGCCGCCGCCGAGAAGGACGAGTTCGACGTTGTGATCACCGGCGCCGGCTCCGCCAAGATCCAGGTGATCAAAGAGGTCCGGGGCCTCACCAGTCTCGGCCTCAAAGAGGCAAAGGACCTCGTCGACGGTGCCCCCGCTGCAGTGTTGGAGGGTGTCGACGAAGATACGGCCAACAAGGCCAAGGAAGTCCTCGAGGGCGCCGGCGCCACCATCGAACTCCGTTAGACCGCAACTCGAACCTAATGCTGTAGAGCCCATATATGGGCTCTACAGCGGCTGAAAAGGCCCCGGGGTCCGACCCGGGGCTTCTCTGTGCGAACGAGACGCTGTAGGGACCACATGTGGTCCCTACAGCATTAGGAACGCGCGAAGTAGTTGGTCACCGCTGGGGTTTCCCGTTCTCGCAGCGCGATGTTGGCGTCGAGTTTCTCCAGGTTCTGTTCGATGGCCCGGCCGGCTTCGGGGACAGGGTGCTCGGCGAAGTGGCCACGCACGCTGGCGGCCACTTCCGGTTGGGACAGAGCCGCCAGACCCTCCGCGATCCGGGTTCGGGTCATCCCGGGCATTGCGGCGAGCAGGTCGTCCCAGCGCTCCCTCGACCGCTCCCACACCGCCGGGCCGGCTTTGCCCATCAAAAGACGAGCGAACACCCAGAAGCCGTCCTGGGTGCGGACCTCGCCGTCGACCACCCGGTTCAGCGTGGCCAGAGCCTCAGGCTCGGTGGCAACAGTTGCAGCAGAACGCAGGTAACGCACCTTGTCCAATGGCGTGGTTGCCTCCAAGTACACCCGCCACAACGTGTCGTACTCCTCGAGACCACCGTTGCGGGCATAGACGGCCAGCGCGGCCGTGGCCATCTCCGGATCGAGGGTCTCGCCCACGAGGAGGTCGGTGACCAGTGACCGGCACCGCTCGATGGTGTCCATGTCCCGGGCGAGGTTGCCCATCGTCGCCACCAGGTCGCCGCGCAGTTTCCGGTCGAGGTCGCTGTCCGTGTCCCGGACCTCCCACCCGAGTCTGTCCAGAGTGGGGTTCACCAGCTCCGCCACATAGGACTCGAAACCAGGTCGAGCTTCTTCGGCCAGGGAGTGGTGCTCGACAAGACCAAGGCCACCGGTGATCACCGACCAGATCGCCTGTTCCTCCTCGTCCTTGAACTGAGAGGCGAGGTCAAGGAACGACGTGGACGAGACCTGGCCATTGCGGACGAAACCGAGGGTGTCCGACACCAAGGCGTGTCGCTCGTTGTCACCGAGGGAGTCGATGTTGTCGAGTAGAGCCGTGAAGAGGTCTTCGGCGTAGCTTGTGCGATAGAAGCCGTGGCCGCCGGCGTTGGCCACCACCCAATCGATGTCGCCGTCGATGGCGACAACGCCTTCATCACCGTCCAGCAGGAACTTGACGTCGAACGGATTCCCGTCGGCGACCCCACGGAGTTGGACGGGCACCTTCCAGATGGTGGTGTCGGTCTCGTCGGGGATCACCAGATAGCGACGTTGGGAGAGCCGCACGCCACCGGCAACTCGTTTCACGTCGATCTGGGGGAACCCGCGTTGGTAAACCCACGTGTTCATGATCTCGGAGACCGGGTACTCCGAGGCTCCATCGAGGCCCTCCCAAAGATCGCCGGTCACCGTGTTCGCGTATGCGTGCTTGCGCAGGTAGTTGCCGACTCCCTTGCGGAAGTTCTCCACTCCGACGAATTCGTCGATCATGTGCAGCACGGCCGATCCCTTGCCGTACGTGATGGCATCGAACATCTGGTCGACTTCCTCTGGAGCGGTCACCTCGAACTCGATGGGGCGGGTCGAAGCCAGCTGGTCCGTGCCCATGGCCCACGGCACCTCCAGGTTGGCGAACGTCAGCCACCGCTTCCATTCCGGTCTCATGGCATCCGCTGCCTTGAGCTCCATGAAGCTGGCGAAGGCCTCGTTGAGCCAGGCCCCCTCCCACCAGGCCATGGTCACCAGGTTTCCGAACCATTGGTGGGCGATCTCATGGCCGATGACGTCGAGACTGTTTTGCAGCTCGCTCTGGCTGGCCTTGGCCGGATCGATGACCAGATAGGCGTCCCGGTAGGTGATGAGTCCCACGTTTTCCATCGCACCGGCGGCGAAATCGGGAATGGCGATGTGGTCGAGCTTGTCCGCCGGGTAGTCGATCCCGTAATAGTCCGACAGGAACTCGAAGCAGAAGACCGCGTTGTCCATGGCGATGTCAGTGAGCTGCAGGTTTCCCTGAGGGACGATGATCCTGATCGGTGTCCTCCGGACCACCCGCGGCTCGGTTGCCTCGAACGGGCCGGCGATGAATGCCAGCAGGTACGTGGACATCTTCATCGTCTTGTCGAATCGGAACTCGATTCGCCCGTCCTCGAGTTTCACGCGCTCCAGTTCGGCTGTGTTGGAGTAGGCCTCCAACCCGTCGGCCACGACCATGGTGGTCTGATAGGTCGCTTTGAAGTCAGGCTCGTCCCAGCAGGGGAAAATCCGCCTGGCGTCGGTCGACTGACATTGTGACGTCGCCAACGTGTGCTCGACACCGGCTGCATCGCGGTAGACCGATCGGTAGAGACCGCGTAGCTGATCGTTGATGGTCCCTGAGTGCTCCACTTCGAGGCGGTACGACCCCGGCTCGATTGCGGAGCTGAGGTTGAGAGTGGCTCTCTCCATCTCGTCGTCATAGGCGATTTCGGTTATGGCGACTCCGTTGGAGAGTGTGGCTGACTTGATCTCGAGCTCTGCGGTGTTGAGCTCCAGCGACCCGCTGCTCTCTTTCAGGTCGATGTCTATTCCGACGGAGCCGGCGAAGGTAAAGGTCTCCAGGTCGAGCTCGAGACGGATGTCGTAGTGGTTGGGCGCGACGTGGCGAGGCAGCCGAAACGGATTGTCAGACAAAGGAATCCCTCATGTTCGGTGAACTAGTGGCCCGTCGCCTGACTGTGAGCGCCAGACCAATCGAAATACTACCGGTGTCGCCCCTTTGATGAAATGGACTTGGCAGGGTCTGGCCCTATCGTGTACGAACGTATGTCCGAACGGTCCACAATCCTGGTGAATGTGCACGGCCCCGATCAGCCCGGGATTTCGGCCGGGTTGATGGACGTCCTCACCGCGACCGGCGCCGAGGTCTACGACATCGAGCAAATCGTCGTGAGGAGCCGTCTCACCTTGAATGTCCTCATCGGGGTGGACGGTCACAAGGCGACCATCCGTGACCTGCTGCTCTTTGGGTGGGAGCAGCGTCTTCACATCGAATTCGAGGTCGTCGATCCGATTCCCACCCCGACGAAGTCGATGACCGTCGTCACCGTGATCGGAGAGCGCATCGGTCCCGACGACTTTGGTGCCGTGGCCCGGTCCATCGCCCAGGGTGGGGGGAACATCGAGCGAATATTCAGACTCTCCCGATATCCGGTGGTCTCATACGAGCTGGCGGTTTCCAACGGAGACACCGACAAAATTCGCGAACAGCTCCTGCAGACGGCGGCGGAGCGGCCCACGATCGACATCGCCATCCAACCCGAAGGTCTGGAGCGACGTGCCAAGCGCATGGTCGTGATGGACGTCGACTCGACGCTCATCGAGAACGAGGTCATCAACCTGCTCGCCGATGAGGCCGGTGTCAGTGACGAGGTCGCTCGGATAACAGCTGCGGCGATGCGCGGGGAGATCGACTTCGAAGGCTCGCTTCGTGAACGGGTCGCCTTTCTCCAAGGTCTCGACGAGGAGGCTCTACAACGTGCCGCAAAGCGGATCACGGTCACTCCCGGAGCACGGACATTCATCCGGACCCTGAAGCGGATGGGGATGAAGACAGCGATCGTCTCGGCCGGGTTCACCAGGTTCGCCAACGCTCTAGCCGCAGATCTCGACATTGACTACTCGTTGTCCAACACACTCGATGTGAAAGACGGTCTGCTCACCGGAAGATTGGCCGGTGAACTGGTCGACGGCCCGCGTAAGGCGACCTTTCTTCAGGATATTGCTGCCAGTGAGGGGATCTCACCCTCGCAAGTGGTTGCGGTGGGGGATGGGGCCAACGACCTGGAGATGCTCGCCGCCGCCGGCCTGGGGATCGCCTTCAATGCGAAGCCTGTGGTCAAGGAGCGGGCTGACACCTCGGTCTCGGTGCCGTATCTCGATGCCATCCTGTTCCTCATGGGAGTGCGTCGGGACCATGTCGACGCCGCCGACGCTGCAGACCCCGACTTCGAGCAGCGTCCGTTGCTCGATGTGCCGGGGATGCCGCCCGTCTAGTCCGTTCTGTGCGGGTTCACTGCGCGTGACGCGCGGTAGACCCGCACAGAACGGGTTTAGACCCACTCGTGGTGGAAGAACTCACCCCGCGGTTGGTCGACGCGTTCGAAGGTGTGGGCACCGAAGTAGTCGCGTTGCGCCTGGATCAAGTTGGCGGGTAGCCGGCGGGAGCGCATCCCGTCGAAGTAGGCGAGGGCGCTCGAATATGCCGGGGCCGGGATGCCTGCCGTTATCGCCGCAGACACCACTCGACGCCAGCCGGGTACCGCTTCTTTCAGTGCGTCGATGAAGAAGTCGGCGTCGGTGAGGTCGACGAGGTCGGGCGTCGACGCATAGGCCGTGGTGATGTCTGCGAGGAAGTCGGCGCGAATGATGCAACCCTCACGCCAGATGGAGGCGATGGTGCCCAGGTCGAGATCCCATGAGTGTTCTGCCGACGCCGTCTGCATCAGCCGGAAACCCTGGGCGTAGGAGATGATTTTCGAGGCATACAACGAGGACTCGATGTCGTCGATGGCGACGTCGATCGACCCCACAGGATCATCGAAAACCCCTGCAGACCTCTCTCGCCGAGTCGGATCCGAGCTGACCACGCGGGCATAGACCGCCTCCGCGACCAGCGTGGTGGGCTCTCCCGACTCCATTGAGGCGATAACCGTCCACTTGCCCGTTCCCTTCTGCCCGGCCGCGTCGAGGATCTTGTCGACTATCGGCTCGTTGTTCTCCGTGGTGCGCAGGATCTCGGCGGTGATCTCGATCAAAAACGAGCGGAGGTGGCCATCGTTCCAGCGAGCGAATACGTCGGCGATCGGCTCAGGATCCAGGTTCAGGCCACGACGCATCAGGTCGTATGCCTCGGCGATCACCTGCATGTCGCCGTATTCGATCCCGTTGTGGACCATCTTGACGAAATGACCGGCCCCTCCCTCGCCGATCCACTCACAACACGGCGCCCCGTCATCGGCCTTGGCCGCTATGCCCTTGAGCATGTCCTCGACAACCGGCCATGCCGCAGGATCACCGCCCGGCATGATCGACGGCCCGAATCGAGCTCCCTCCTCTCCCCCCGAAACACCCATGCCGATGAACCCGATACCTCGTTGGGACAATGACTCGTAGCGCCGCGCGGTGTCCGTGAACAGCGAGTTGCCGCCGTCGATGATGATGTCGCCTTCGTCCAGAACCGGTGCGAGGTCCTCGATTACGGAGTCGACCGGTTTCCCGGCCGTGACCATCACCAAGATGACCCGGGGAGCCTTCAGTGCGGCCACCACGTCTCCTATCGACGTGGCGGCCACCACCTCCTTGTCGGCGGCCTCACCGGCCATGAACTCGTCGGTTACGGAGGTTGTCCGATTGTAGACGGTCACCCGATTGCCTGCGTCGGCCAGGTTGAGAGCGAGATTGGCCCCCATCACCCCCAACCCGATCACGCCGATGTCTGATTGGATAGTCACCGCGCCGAGGCTATTACTTCAGGAGCGAAGCTCCTAACCTTCGACCCCGCTTGAGCAGGACATATTTGGGAATCGACGTTGGTGGATCGGGCATCAAGTCTGCCCTGGTCGACCTGACCGATGGCTCGCTGGTCAGCGAGCGACTCCGTGTCGACACCCCGCAGCCGGCGACACCGCAGGCATGTGCGACCGCGCTCGGCGCCCAGCTCTCCGAATACACCTACGACGGACCAATCGGGATCGGTTTTCCATCGGTCATCAGAAACGGCACGGTGGAGACGGCGAACAATATCGACCCGGCTTGGGTCGGTTACAAGGCGGCTGACTTCTTTGCTGAGGCCACGGGTCGGGACACCGTCGTTCTGAACGATGCCGACGCCGCCGCTCTGGCCGAAGCGGCGTACGGGGCCGCAGCGGGAGTCGATGGCATGGTGCTCACGATCACGTTTGGCACCGGGATCGGCTCCGGTTTACTGGTCGACGGCAAGCTGGTCCCCAACCTCGAGCTCGGTCAGATCGAACTGGAGGGTCATGCTCCAGCGGAGACGTACTTCGCAGCCAAGGCGCGTCGGCGCGAGGATCTCGAGTGGGATGAGTGGGGTAGCCGGGCCAACCGGTACCTGAGACACGTCGACTACGTGTTCAATCCGGACCTGATCGTCATCGGGGGCGGATTGATAAAGAACTGGGAGATGTTCGCACACTTGCTCGACGAGAAGCTTCCCGTCGTCCCTGCGGAGATGGGCAACAATGCCGGTCTGGTGGGAGCTGCGCTGGCAGCCAGTGGCACCAGTGGCACTGGTGGGGAAGCAGTCAGACGATCACAAAGTCGTTGAACCGAGCCAACGAGTACTTGGGAACCCGCACGTCGAGGATGGTGCCCTCGGCGTCGTGTTTCTCCTCGATGACCTCCCCGATTCGGTGAGCGGCGGCAACCACGTCACCACGGTCGTATGGGACGCTCAACGATAGGGTCACTAGGTCTCGGGCCAGGGCTTCGCCGATTGCGGCCTGCAGTTCACCGAGACCTTCGCCGGTTCGAGCCGAGATGAGGACCGCATCCGGCCACAGGTTCGCCAACCGACGACGGGCGCGATCGTCGACAGCATCGACCTTGTTGACCACCAACAGCTGCGGCACCTGGGAGGCGTCTATCTCCTCCAGAACCTCTTCGACCGCTTCGATCTGACCAGCGGGGTCCTCGTCGGTGCCATCGACGACGTGGACGAGGAGATCCGATTGTTGCGCTTCGGCGAGGGTCGACTGGAATGCCTCCATCAGATGGTGAGGCAAACGTCGCACAAAACCGACTGTGTCGGCAATGACGATGGGCCGGCTCTCCGGTAGCTCGAGTCGACGGACTGTGGAGTCGAGGGTGGCAAAGAGCTGGTCTTGTACGAGGGCATCGGCGTCGGTGAGTGCGTTCAGCAACGTCGACTTGCCGGCATTCGTGTAGCCGACGATCGACACCTGAGGGATCTGGGTCCGCTTTCTCTGCTTGCGCTGGGTCTCACGGTGACCGGCGCTTTCCTTGAGCTGACGCTCTAGCTTGGAGATCCGCTGGAGCACCCGTCTGCGGTCGGTCTCGAGCTTGGTCTCACCCGGGCCTCGCATGGTCGTGCCCACTCCAGCGCGCTGCTGGGCGAGCTGGGTGCCCTTGCCACGGAGACGCGGGAGGTTGTATTTGAGGAGGGCGAGCTCAACCTGGATGGCACCGACTTTCGACTTGGCGTGCTGGGCGAAGATGTCGAGGATCAACGCCTCCCGGTCGACGATGTCGCAGTGGAAGATGGCGTTCAGGTTGCGCTGTTGCGCAGGTGTCAAACCCTGGTCGAAGATGACCACGTCGATGTCGAGTGCGGTGGTCAAAGATGCCAGTTCTTTGGCCTTGCCCGACCCGATGAAGGTGCCCGGATCGATGCGATCCCGTTTCACCAGCTCGCGATCGACTGGATCGGCGCCTGCGGTGTCGGTCAGTAACGCCAGCTCGTCGAGGGAGCGCTCCTCAACCTCGGTTGTCATTCCGGGTAGTTGGACGCCGACGAGAAAGGCTCGCTGAATGGCGACCTCGAGGTCGGTGACGGTGGCGGTGAGGCGGCGTCCGGAGCGCGATTGATGGTCAGAAGTCATGAGAGAGAGATCAGCTCGGGCGAGCCATGATCGTTCTGTTTAGCAACTCGTGCGATGTGATTATTCCTCGTCGGCCGACGAAGAGGAGGAGTCGACGGAACAGAGAGACTGTCGGCGAAGCCGACCACTAAACGGCGACCTCGAGATCGCGGCTCAGAGGTATTGACCTTCGTCTCCGACGTGCTCGATCTCTTCTTCGGCGATGATCTGAGACTCCCGCACCGCGATCACGGGTTGACCGGTCGGTGGCCAAATGAATCGCCAGGCTCCGCTGGGGACAGCCCAGAATCGTTGCCCCGTCTCAACATCGAGTAAGGCGAGGGCATCGTTGCCGTCTTTGGTGCCGACAGGCACGAGCAGGCCGGATTTGGTGGTGGTGTCCTCGGGCGCATGGCCGACTCGCCAGCCGCCCATCACCTTGTATCCGTTGTCCACTGCTACCGGCAAGTCGGTTTCGATCACATCCCCAATTGTTCCAGGTTGTCTCCGAAACCGAAACCCGCAGGGAAGAGTCTCACCGACACCACGCGAAAACCGAACGGGACGCAGATAGATAAGGTTTACCCATGCCCTCCAAGCCGAAGTTCTCCGAAGCCCTCGAATATCACGAGAAACCACGGCCGGGCAAGATCGAGGTTCGTGCTACGAAACCGACTGCAACCCAGTCCGACCTCAGTCTCGCCTACACGCCCGGTGTGGCCGACCCTTGCCTGGTCATAGCCGACGATCCCGACGCCGCTTTCCGTTACACCAACCGGGGAAACCTGGTGGCGGTCGTCTCCAACGGGAGCGCAGTGTTGGGTTTGGGAAACATCGGCGCGTTGGCCAGCAAGCCGGTGATGGAGGGAAAGGGCGTCCTGTTCAAACGTTTCGCCGACATCGACGTATTCGATCTCGAGATCGCGGCCACCGACCCCGACGACGTCGTCAAGTTCTGCGAGCTGCTTGCCCCCACGGTTGGGGGGATCAACCTGGAGGACATCAAGGCGCCCGAGTGCTTCTACATCGAGTCGACCCTGCGTCAGCGTCTTGACATCCCGGTGTTTCACGACGACCAGCATGGAACCGCCATCATTGGTGGGGCGGCTTTCATCAACGCCGTGGAGATCACCGGTCGTGACATCACGAAGACCAGGGTCGTAGTTGCCGGTGCCGGAGCCGCCGGTGTGGCCTGCGCCCGGTTTTTTGTCGGGCTCGGTGTCGACCCGGCAAACGTGTTGATGACGGACCAGAAAGGTGTCATCCATTCGGGCCGTGACGATCTCAACGAAGTCAAGGTGGACTTCGCAGTAGAGACCGATGCCCGAACCCTCGAGGATGCCATGGTTGGCGCCGACGTGTTCATCGGTGTGGCGGTGGCCGGCATCGTCACCAAGGAGATGGTCCAGTCGATGGCAGCGAACCCAATCGTGTTCGCACTCGCCAATCCCGACCCCGAGATCAGCTATCCGGACGCCAAGGCGGCCCGTGACGACGTGATAATTGCAACCGGCCGGTCGGACTACCCGAATCAGGTCAACAACGTGCTCGGTTTTCCGTTCATCTTCCGCGGAGCGTTGGACGTTCGATCCAGGGGCGTCTCGGAGGGCATGAAGATCGCCGCGGCCAACGCTTTGGCCCAACTGGCCCGGGAACCGGTCCCCGATTCTGTGTTACGTGCCTACGACCTCCACCATCTCGCCTTCGGCCCGGACTACCTGATCCCGAAGCCATTCGACCCTCGGGTGCTGTGGACGGTGGCACCGGCCGTGGCACAGGCCGCCATGGACGAAGGGTTGGCCCGGGTCAGCATCGCCGACATGGAGGTATACAAGAGCGAGCTCCAATCGAGGTTCAGTGCTTCCTACGGTTTGGTCAATTCCATCACCACGAAGGCCATGGAACAGCCCAAACGGGTCGCCTACCCCCATGCCGACGACCTTCGCATCATCCGCGCCGCACGCCGTATCAAGGACGAGGGCATCGGAAGACCCGTGCTGATCGGGCCGGAATCCAAGATCACCGAGCTGGCCGAGGGCACAGGCATATCTCTCGATGGGATGGAAGTCATCGACCCGTCGGCCGAGAACGCGGAGCGGTCCAGGTATGCGCGAGTTCTCGAGGAACTGCGTCGTGACCGCGGTCTCTCCCTATACGAGGCAGAGCGGTTGGTTCGTGATCCCAACATGTACGCCTGCCTGATGGTGAGGGAAGGCGCGGCCGATGCCGTTCTCGGCGGTCTCACCACCTTCTACCCGGAGACGATCAGACCCGCTTTGCAGGTGCTCAAGGTGCAGGAAGGCCGGACGATCGTTTCCGCCACCTACATCGTGGTCGTCGGTGGTCGCCCCTATTTCCTCACCGACTGCGCTGTCAACATCGAGCCCACGGCCGAGCAGCTCGCCGAGATCGCTCTGGCGGCGACCAAGACCGCAGAGGAGGAATTCGATCGCGAGCCTCTAGTTGCTTTCATCAGCTATTCGGACTTCGGATCGGCCGGTGGTGAGGAGCCCGCCAGGGTGCGAAGGGCTCTGGAGATCTTCAGGGCGGCCCGGCCCGATATCGCCGCCGATGGGGAGATGCAGGCGGACTCCGCAGTGGTGCCTGAGTTGATGGCGTCGCGCAGTCCGGACGGGTCACTAGGGCGGGCGGCAAATGTCTTGGTCTTCCCCAACCTGACCTCGGCCAACGCCTCGTACAAGCTGCTCAACCGGCTCGGCGGCGCCGAAGTGATCGGTCCCATCCTCAGCGGTCTCTCCAAGCCGGTCCACGTCCTCCAGCGCGATGCCTCTGTCACGGACGTGGTGAATCTCACTGCTATCGCAGTAGCCGAGGGCCAACGCCTGGAGCGCGCCTAACTCGTTCTGCGTCCGAATGAGACGCTGTACGGCCCATATGTGGGCCCTACAGCATTAGGAACGCGGACGCGGTCAGCCGCCGAGGAAGCCGCCGAGCCCGCCGACCACTCCGTTGACGACCGACGTCACATCGTTGACGACCGTCTCCACGGTGTCGTTGACGGCTTGGGTGGTGTCGTTGACTGTGTTGACAGTGTTGTTGACTGTGTCATTCACGGTGCTCACGGTGTCGTCGACAACCTCTTCGACTTCATCGACCACGTCGGTGACAACGGTGTTCACGTCGGTGACCACGGTCTCCACGGTCTCCACCACACCGTTCACCACTTCCTCGACGGTCTCGACCACCTCGTTCACGACCGTCCCCACGTCTCCACCCTCAACTGGCTCGCCGACCTCACTCGACCCGGAACTGGCTCCGTCGTTGGTCTCGATCACCGCCCGGGCCGCCGGGGCCTCGGGCTCGGTAACCGTCTGATCGGTTGGGGAAGTTGGCTCTTCCGTGCCCGCTTTTGCGGGCGGGACGAGGTTGGGGCGGTTCGGGGCGATCGGAGCCACCCCAAAATTCGAAGTGGGCTCGTGGTCCACCGCCTGGGGGACGGTGTGCTCGGGCGGCTCGGGTTCTGCCACAACTGGAATGACCACCGGGGCTGCGGCTGGGATGCCGGCCCGGCGTTGGTCAGCCGCTGCCGGCTCGACGGTCGCTGTCGAGGCGGTGGCGAGGGCGGCGACCAATCCGATTTTGAGGATCGTTCCGGCGACGGTCGTGGTGGATGCCACCCCAGCGGCGATCGCCGTACCAGCGCCGGCAGCGGCGGTCTTGACCGTACCGGTCGATGTGGATTGGAGCAGCTCGATCCATTCGGCCAGTCCGCCATCGGCGGGAAGCTCGGATCGCAGTCCATTGAGAAAGGCAGGCACGAGGGTGATCGAGGGCATCGGGCCAGTCCGGGATTCCAGGTATTTTCTGACCTTCACCAGTGCCCGGGCCTGGATCACTCGCACGTTCCCGTTGGAGAGGCCGAGGACATCGGCGACTTCTGCAGGAGAGGCTTCCTCGATGATCCGCATCTCGATGACCTGCCGTTCCCGTTCACCGAGGATGTCGAGCGCTCGCATCGCCTCGGCGGCATTCTCGTGCGAGGTGAAGGCATCCTCGATGTCGATGCCATCGTCGGCCGTCGGCTGGTGATCAGCGACGAGCTCCTCCCGGCGGCGTTGTGGTGCCCGGTGCTCGTCGGCGACACGCCGATACGCCAGGGTGAACAGGAATGAGCGAAGCCCGGAGCTGTCTCCATCGAATTGGGGGAACCGTTCGATTGCGGTGGCGAAAACCTCCTGCACGATGTCGTCGGGGCTGGAGGAGCCACGCGATCGGGCGAAGGAACTGATAGCAGGTGCGAACTGATGGAATAGGTCAGGCCAAGACCATGAGGTCCCATCCGATGTCACGACGGCTGCCCCGGATCCGCCGCGGCTCTCGACTAGCGCTTCGAGCGTGACAGTCATGCTTCCTTACTCGGCATCTCGGTCTCCGGACTTTAACGACAGCGTGTCGGATCGTGTCATGGCTGTACGCAGAAATCCTGTCGAAAGGGCTAACCATCGGGCTTTCGACGATCCGCCCGTTCGTTGGTGTCTGGGCGAGTCTCGTGGCGACGTTGCGTGACTTTTGATGATTGCATCTGGCGAATCCAGGGCGACAGCACTTTGTCGTTTGGAAGCTTGGCCCTCAGGTATCGAACGAACGTCAGCAGCATCCCGCTTAGCAATCGCACGAGCGTTGATCCCGTTACAGGGGAGTTGAGCTGACCAGGTTGGACGGAAATTGTTTGTAACAGCACCTCGGTACGAGCGATAGCCATGCAGACGTGCGAATGACATGGCAATCGCGGCCGAGGACGAGACACCGATGAGGCGGGAGATGACGGCCCCCGCCGACGGAGGCGTCGCTGGAGGTTTTGACCACTTCAACCGTTTCGGGGGCGAGATCGATGAGGGGTTGTCCGGCACCGACACGTTCCTGTCGACCAACGGCCAGGGACGATGAGATCGCCCGTCGGCGGATCCGGCGTGTCCGGGGCGCACACCATTTCAGCGGTGATCGTCGACGTCGGGGCTCGCATTGTGTGCACGTTCATCGACGAGCCCCGGCCGCTCGATTCCGGTGGCGCCCCGGACCCTCGCAGACATGCCGATGTCGAAGACGCGGATGAACAGCTACCAAGCGAGACGGAGCGTCGCCATGTCCTGGATCCGCTGCTGCCGTCAGCAGGCGATCCGATCCACAACGATTTTCAGGGATTCCCCGGTGAGGTGGCCGGTCTCAGGCCCACGGGACTGGCCACCACCGGGGAGGTCCAGGGCCATCAGTTGGGAGCTTTCAACGGCGTCCGCCAGGACACCGCAGTTCCATTTGTCAGCGGCACAGAATTGATCATCTCCGGCTTCAGGAAGGTGGGCCAGGTGCGTGATGATTGTCATGGCCCTCAATGCGGGGGAGTGAGAACCAAGGACCTGGCTTCCGGTCTGCCCACTTCCACTCTCCCCCGTCCAAGGGGCACCGTGTCCAGTTTGGGAATCGAATCCTGGACAAGGACTTGATCGATGAGCAAGTTAGAGCGCGAGCGGTCTTCGGGGCCGCGCCAAACCGTGAATGGCTCCCGCTCCACCGTCACGGATCCAAACAGAGGCTCGGCCCCGAGCTCGGGCACCACGCGGGGGAGAGAGGGAGTTAGGGGCCCCTCCCCCGTGCGGAGCCGGTGAGAGGTCGAGGATGATGCGTCCGCTCCCTGGCGAAACTCAGCGGTCTTTCCAGTACTCCTCGTAGTGGACGTTGCCACGTTCCCGCAGATGGTCGATCTTGAAGCCACGCTCGTGGAGGATCTCACAAACGCCACGGAGCTCAGGGAAATGCATCGTGCCATCGTCGTCCCATTTTGGGAGCCCGATCATCGCCGGGTTGCCGCACAAGAAGACGTGAGTCGTCTCCGGGTCGAGGGAGGCTCCCAGCTCCTTTTCAACATCGCCTGACTCCAACATGTCCTGGATGTAGACCTTGTCGCCCTCGTTCTCCGGCTCCCGGGTGGTCAGCGTCACGTACCGGTAGGTGGGAAAGCGCTCCGAGACCGTCTTCTGCTGTTCGGTGTAGGCGAGGTCTCTGCGATATCGGACACAGACGACCTGGAGGATGCGGCCCTTGTGATCGTTGCGGAGCAGCTCCGCTGTCATCAGGTTCTGTGGAGCCTCTCCGGTTCCGGTGCTCAAGAACACGACATCGTCGTCGGGCTCGACCCCGTCGAGGGTGTACCTGCCAGTGAACTTGGAGCTCATGAAGATGTTGTCGCCCACGCCCTTGGTGAAGATGCGTGGGGTGAGGGCGGGGATCTCTTCCTCTTCTGGAGGCACCTGGACGATGTAGAACTCGATCTCCTCGGGATGAGGTCCCACGAGGTTCCCGTCCTCGTCGACGATCGAACTGGACACCGAGTACGAACGTCGGGCCATCTTCTCGATCTGGTCAGGGTCTTGATCGAAGTCCTCCAGGGCCTCGTCGGCGCGGGGCTCCCAGTAGCCGAGACCCAAAGTCGTGTATTGCCCTGGCTTGAACGGCTCCACCGGCTCGTGGGGCTTGATCCTCATCACCCAGAGGTCCGGGTTGTGCTCTCGTATCCAGGTGATCGTGGCGTTGTAGTTCTCCGTGCGGAGTCGGTCGATGCGTTCCTCCAGAGTCTCCACCACCCAGTGGATGAAGAGGTTGGCGATGATCTCAGAAACCGATTCAACGTCGTCCTCGTTCCAGTCGTGGCCATGATCCACCGACACCGTGTTGGAGAGAATGTGGACACTCTGGATGCGATTGTCTGATTCCCATAGACGTCTGGCCAGGGTTTCGGGAGGAGCGCTCCCCGGTGGCGACTCGAAGAAGCTCACCCCGTCCTGGCCGGTGAGGGATCGGTCGAGGTCGAACATGGCGACATTGCCCATTGGTACTGCGGTGACTGCGATTCTTTGACCCATTGGATTTGAACTTACCCGGGAACACGGCCCCCGACGTCGCGGTTGTGGAGAGCATGGATCGAGCAGTCAAGGAGGAGATGGATCGTGGCGGCATCGCCGATATCACCACGACCGGTCGCAAAACGGGGCGGTCTCGCCGCATCGAGATCTACTTCCACCAGTTCGATGGCGAGTATTACCTGACCGGTCGTCACGGAGCCAAACGTGACTGGGAGGCCAACATCATCGCCAACCCCGAGTTCACCCTCCATCTGAAGCGAGGGACCACCGCCGATGTCTCGGTCGTGGGAGAACCCGAGCCCGATTCGGCGGAAAGGGCACGGATCCTGCGCAGAGCCCTGATCGAGAGTTGGGACTCCCCGCCCGATCGAGTCGACAAGGCGCTACACAAATGGGTGGACGGCTCACCCTTCATCAGGTTTCGCCCGGTCTGACCTCGATCAGAGCTCGCCGGCCTTTTCGCCCACGTCGCGCATCCCGAAACCAATCAGAACGAACACGATCCCCATGAGGATGGCCATTCCCGCGACGCCAAACGCCACCACCGAGGTGAATAACGACGCTCGAAGGAACGAGGCGTTCATCGCAGTGGCACGCAGTGGGTCCTCGCGATCCAACTCTGCATAGGTGAGACCGCCGGTCGAGTCGAGGGCGTGTTCCTCGATGATCTGCGCCTCACAGTATGCGCTGAGGGGCCCGTTGACCTCGTCACCGGCGAGACAGCTCGCGTCGTCGGCGACGGTGATGTTCTGGTCGGCCAGCTCGGTACTCACGATGACCCAAGTTGTGACCCCCGCGAGGATCAGAATGATCCCCAGGATCACCGACGTGATGTAGGCGGTTTTCCTCATCAATAGCCTTTCCTGGTTGTGCAGTGAATCCTACGCGGCGAGATAGAGGTCTGAGACGGGCGGACCCTCGGGATGATCCGCCCGTCTCAGCACGGCGTGGGCTTCATCGCTCTAGGCAGCTTTTGGCCTTTCCTTGGCCAGGCTCTCGCCTTGGGCGATCAACCAGAGCCCGAGTCTCTGTTTGAGTTGGTCGTTCGATTGTCTGCTGATTGTTCGCCGTCGTATCTGTTCTGCTCGTTCAATACGGATGTCGCTCAGGACTTTGACGAGCCTGTGGTCTAAGTAATACATCGTGATTCATTCCTTGTCCTTATTCGAAGGTTTGGAGAGCTTGATTCGCCGCTTGGGGAAACGCATCGTCCCGAACGACAGCGAATCAAAAGAGACGTGTGGAGTGTCGAACTCACCCCGGGCGACGTCGGCTCGGGGTTAGCCGGCCAATGCGACTGGAAGCCAGACGCGACCGATCGACATTTCGGTAAGGAAGCAATGGGTCATGTCGATCACCTCCAGTCGGTCTGCGGAATCGTGATGTGGTGCGCCAAAGTACGAGGCAAGATCCTCGAGTGTCAAGGGAATTATCCAGGTCGTGTGCAAGTCTTCCCCCTGAGGGAGGAGGGATGCGCGCAGTCAGTCGTAATCCCGGCGAATGCCTGGTCGAATCGTCTTGCCCTCATCGCCAAGTTCGGACTTTCGCGCCCATGTGGGATCACATAGCCTCGATCTCCGTTGGATATGGGTGTTAGTCGGCGTCGTATTCGTGGCGGGCGACCACCCAAGGTGAGCCGGGTCCCTGTCGTGTGGCAACATGGCCCACTGGCAGCGACGCCAGTTCCGCCACTGATGAGTTCAGTTCGATGACGTGGCTCATATGAGATGCAAGGGTTGCGCCGGGCAGATTCGGGTCCGTAATCCCGTCCCCTACGACCCAGTTGTTTTCCTCATCGTGAATCACCTCCCGTGCTGGCTCCCGTCCGTCTAACACGGTGCGCTGGATAACCGCTCCTAGTTCGGTGGGGAACCGTCCATCGGGAAATGGGAACGGCATGTGCCGCACAATCTCTCTGTCCATATTGCTCCTGCCTGGCAGTGAGCGACGCAGTTTGACGTGTTGGCGCACCGATGCGTTCCTGTGTCAGGGCGCTCATGCGTCTCACGTCTTCAGTCCCCGAGGATCTCCAACGATGAGCTAGGCGAACCGCCGGGCGACCTTGAATTGCGAAAAGGTCGGAACCTCGCTTCCTCCCGCCGTGTAAAGGAAGTGACGCAGAGTCACTGACCATGAGCGGTGTAGCAGGTCTATGAGTTCATCAGGGCAGGTTCCAGCGGTTCTCATCGCGTCTACTCTCATCGTGGCCGACTGCGGGATGCCGGCCACCGCTCCGGCTGACGACGTTGCATCCCGGGAATCGACCACAGTCACAACAGTTGGGACGGTCAAACCAACCACAACCCCCGCCGCCGTCACAATCGACAATGCCGAAGCACCCATGTGACGACAAGCAAGGTAGAAAGCTCGGCGGGGGTGGTGCCCGGTGACCATCCCACCACAACCCGGGTTCGTCGCCACCAAGCCCGAGAAGGTCGACTACTCCGCGAGTTTCCCGATTCCCGATCCCTGGCCACGTGAATATCCCCACAAAGGCATGGTCTGGCATGGGTCCGAGGAACTGTGGACCGCCCTCGCGGTCGAGGGTGACCACGGGGGCGCAAGAGCGCGTGGTGGAGTGGCAACTTCCCGGGGGAATCGACGAAGAAGAGCCCGCCGTGTTGGTGACCTGGACCCGACTCGACACCGACGATCCCGTCGTGATCGAAAATGGTGGCAAGGCAACCAACGCTTTCACACCGGAGGAAGGCTGGTTCATGATTGCCGGCATCGACCCGGATCAGGCGGGATGCTGGAAGGTTGAGACAGGCTATGAGGGCGCCACCCACAGTTATGTGCATGAGAAGGCGGAATGAGGCGTTTCGTTCTGCTGGCCACGCTGCTGCTCGTAGTCGCACTTCCCGCCTGGGCCAAAATGCCGCCGTTCGACATGGAAGTGGAAACGCATGGCGACACGGTCCACATCACCGTGACGATCAATGGTGACGAGTCCTTGATCCATGATTTCGATTCGCCCCGACTCAATGGGCTACTCGCCGTCTTGCCTGCTGATCAGGTCGACAGGAAGGGCCGGCCAACGTTTGTGCTCGGTGATCGAACCGAGGTCCCGTTGAAGCGTGTCGAGCTCGGCCTCTACCAGGGAACGCTCGAGCAGGGGGAATGGGCGGTGGTTCCCTTCCCGGAGGTGAGCGATGTCGTCCTAGGGAGCGCTGAAGGCTGGTACCCGGAAACAGTTCTTGTCGAAGTGAGTGAGAGGGGAACCGCCCTGGGGGCATTTGTAGCCTCCGCCCTAAGGGCCATCACTTTAGAAGTCGCAGCGACCTCAAAATTGCCGCGGTGCTCGATGCGAACCCTGGTCAACGGGTTCTTTGTTTACGCCCTCGGCGGGAGCTGCTGCACGGCCCAGCGATTGCCGTCGGGGTCGGCGAAAAATACGAACCGCCCCCAGGGGAAGTCCTCGACGTCGCTCGCATCCACGCCACGCTCGACGAGTTGGGCACGGGCCGCCTCGGCGTCGTCGACCACCAATTGCAGGCCCTCGACCGAACCGGGCGCGGCCTCGGTGATCCCGACGCCGATCGCGATCGAACACGCCGACCCTGGCGGCGTCAGCTGAACGAAACGGAGGTCGTCGACCCTGTTGTCCTGGTCGGCAATGAAACCGACCTGCTCGGTATAGAAGGCTTTGGCGCGATCAACGTTTGACACAGGCACGGCGACCAACTCCAGCTTCCAATCCATTGCCGGGAACGGTAGCCGCACAAAGTGATCGAGATTCGAACGTGTCTACTGCTCCGGAATGGCGTCCTTGGCCAGGTGGGTCAGTGTTTGACGGTATAGGTGGTGTGGGTGGCGTAAGGGGAGCTGTGGACTTTTGTGATCTCGAGGTCGATGTCTTGGTCAAAACCCTCGAAGAGACGCTTGCCTCGTCCCAGCACAACCGGAGCGGTCGAGATGGCGAGAACGTCCACGTAGCCTGCCGCTAGCGCCTGTCGGATCACATCGCCACCACCGCTGACCGCGATGGTGGATACCCGGAGCACCCAATGATTACTCCGACTCTCATTTAGAGGATGTCGACATGTGCCGTGACCACGACTGAAATCGAATACAGGGGCCCGGCAGCGTGCCGGTGGGCCCCCAATCGCAATCGAGTCAGTCTCAATTGCGAGGCATGCCGGCAATAATGCCGCCAGCCTGATGGTCACCCGCGATCACTAGTGCGGAGTCGGAGACGGCAACCTCCAATGACACTCCCCTGAGAGGGGTGTCTGGGAGAGCGATCCGATTCCATCCGGTTCCATCGGATGTGGTCCACACGCCTTTGTCTTCGGTCTCGATTTCGTATCCGATGAGAAACACTCTGTCATCGTGTTGGGTGATGTCGGTGTACTCGTAGTTGCCCGGTTCGATGTCGAGTCTCGTCCAGGCGATGCCGTCGTGGCTGATCCAGGCGGCTGCTTCCGTCTTGACCGTTGGTGTTGACCAGTGGGTGGTGGCGATGATGCCGTAGGGGGTGACTGCTGTTGAACTAGCGTCGAGGCCTCCGCCGAGGGTTGATGGCATCGGATCGGAGAGGGTTGTCCCGTCGCTGAACCAGGTCACGTTGTCATGGGGTTCGGGGTCGTCAGACAGGTTTCCTTCAGAGGGATAGTCGGGTCCACGATGTCCCAGGATGATCAGATGCCCGTCCCAGACCACGTTTCGGAAGTTCGATGACACTCCTTCTTGATCGTTGGTTGCGGCGGCTCGTCTCCAGGTAAGACCGTCGGGGCTCGTCCAGAGAATTCCGTGAGTCTTGTTGTACATCGGATCTGAATTGTCTCGCTCAACGCCGACCGCGGCGTAACCGTCGGGTGTCACCGCAATGTCGGAAACACCCCCATCGAGTTCAGTGCTGGTCCAGGTCAGACCGCCGTCTGTCGATGTCCACACCGCATCGGGCGGCGCCACGCCTGTTTCTTCGTCGGCGAAACCACTTCCAGCAGCAACCAGCGTGTCGTCACGATGCGCGGAGTCGAAAATCCACACGCCTTCGCCCAGACTGCCGACTCTCTGCCATGTGAGCCCGTCTGACGAGGTGCGTACTTCGTGAGAGGAGAACGCGACAAATCCCCCGTCGGTGGTCTCGAGCACGGGCTGCACGTACGGCACTTCGACCAAGATCCAACCCTCCAAGGGTGCAGTTGCCGTCTCGGACGGGTTGGTTGTCGCAGACGCCGGGTTAGGTGTGGGTGGCGGGGGATCCTCGGTGGGGCCCACGTCTGGGTTCGGCGACCGGAGCACCACGGGAAGGGCGAGTGCGAAAACCAGCGCTGCTGCCCCCGAGGCGACGAGGAGCGGATTCCGACTCGATCTTCTTCGTGGCTGCAGGTCCGTGGGACGCGTCTCCAACTCAGGTGCGAGTGGCGCCAGGGCCTCCATCTCTCCAAGTACGCGACGCAAGTCGTTTCGGGACTTTGCATCTAGGTCGCTTCTCATGGCTCCAGTACCTTTCTCAGGCGATTACGGGAAAGGTGGAGATACCGCTTGACGGTGCCCGGCCTGCAACCCATGAGCTCGGCAACCTCACCGACCGACAGATCCCACCAGTAGGTGAGATACACGGCAGCTCGTTGGCGTTCCGGCAGGGAACCTACAGCCAGTGCCACGTCAGGCCGAAACCCGACATGGTCCTCGACAAGGTCGCGCTCCCACGGAATGACCCGCCTCCTGCGAATGCGGCCTCTGCTCTCGTTGAGAACGGCCTGAAACAGGTAGGGGCGTGCGTCGTCTAGCGCCGTCAACGATCCCTTCCGTCTGAGGACTCTCTCAACAACAGTCGACAACACGTCCTCAGCCTGATCCACACCGACAACGACCGTCGCGAATCGGATCAGTTCCTCCTTGTGTTTGCGCCAGATGGCGGCATCGTCCACACCCCTATCACGCGCGCCGCCGATCTTCGGTTGCACGTCGACCAGTCTTGCCGAACCGATTTTCATCCGAATCGATGCCTGGCGAGTGTGAGGGGGCCGATACGGGGCACAGATGTCCTCTGCGAGCGATGAGCCTGCGGACAGGATGACGGCCGACTGCCGGGAGAAATCAGTGTCATGGCCTCATCTGCGACTGTTCGAACCTGGTGGGGTCCAAACTGAGGCTGGAGGAATTTTGAAACCAAAACGGGCTGTGAGGCGTGTTCCACGTGTGGATGGCATATCTGAAGTAGATACGTCAGTGACCCAAGACCGTTTCCAGGAGCTCCATGCGCATAGGGACCGCCTGTATCGGGCACTAGCCCTCGCTCTTGGAAATCCGGGCCTGGCTGCCGATGCGATCGACGAGGCGATGGTCCGCGCATACACACGCTGGGATCGCATCGAAGCCTATGCCAGTCCCGAGGGATGGGTGTATCGAGTCGCCATGAACGTGGCCCGTTCGGCGTTGCGCAAGACCCGACGGGAGGACCTCTGGGACCAGCCACCGGAAACGACGGTCGTGGATCAACACCCGGATCTGGAGTTGCGTGAAGCGATCAGCCGGCTGCCCGTGAATTTCAGGAGTGTCGTGGTCGCCCGATTTCTTCTCGACTGGTCAACAGCAGAGACCGCCGAAGGACTTGGGATTCCAGAGGGCACGGTGAAGACCCGGTTGAAACGTGCTCTAAGGCGGCTGGCGAAGGATTTGGGAGGAGAAGAAGAATGAAAACACTCGAACGACGGCTAATGGACACCCTTCGATATGAAGCCGACAATCTTCCAGACGAAGAGCACGTCCACCCACTGACTCCCACAAGACAGAAGCGACCTGGTTTCCTGCGTCCAGGTTTGGCTGCCCCGGCAGCTGTCGTGGCGGTCATGATCCTCGCCGCACCGGTCATCTGGCTCAGTGCCCAAAATGGCGGCAGTGGGCACGTCCCCGCCGCGACGCCGACCACCCCGGCAGTCACAAACGAGACCTCACAACCGGTCGCCACAACCGCACCCAACACCGCGCCGGTGCTCGGCGATCAGTTGGGGAGGGTTGTCGACCAGCTCCCAGACGGGTTCGACATCGAGCAGGCCCACCCGGTCTTCGCCATGGATGCCGGCGTGGAGGAGACGGCCCTCCGATACCTCGAAACGCGGCATCTTCCTGACAATGTTGGCTTGAGTCGAGTCGAGACACAGGATGGATACACCCTGGCGCAATGGGCTTGGGGTCGCCTTCTCGACGAAACAGAAATCGAGCGGGGCGAAAGTGGCTGGCTTGTGATGCGCTCCACCAGTACCGGCTACGAGGTGCTTGCCGCCGCGACCGACGGAATTGACCTGTCACAGATCATTTTCACCAGGAACGGGCACATACTCGGCGGCGTCATAAGCAACAGTGACCAGCACATCGGAGTCGACGTGCTCAATTTGGATGGAACACCGGTCGACTCGGCACCGAACCCTGAGGGCATGCCTGACGCCGACTTCCTGTGGGGTACTGCCGCGTCGGGGACCCCGCCTCTGGGCGTTGACGTTCAGGTTTCCGGGCCGGCCTTGTTTCGGGTTAACCGGGTGGGCGGCAGCCTTCTGTCGATATCAGAAGTCGGGGTCGGCGCGATCAGCGACGCCGACCGCAGCGAAATTCAAGACAACGGTTCAGAGATCGACACCCGACCAGAACCGTCTACCGATGCTTGGACCAACCTGCCCGGCGGACTGTCCGTCGCAGTAGTCGAAGAAGCCAACGGTCATCCCAGGATTTGGGTTAGGAGCGCTGTTCAAGACCCGGCCCCGGCCCCGAGTACCGACATTGCGTTCCTGCCGGTTCCTGTCAGTGCAACTGAGATCGCGATCCTGATTCCCAACCCCGAGTTCTTCGGGATCCGGGGCGTCGATGAGACCGATGCCGAAGGACTGGAGCAGACAGCGGGCGGCGCGGCCGAAATGGCGAGAATCCACTGGGGCTACCAAGGTTCAGCGGTCGACACCGCCAGCATCGATTGGGAGAGCGACTCTCGGTTCGGCGTCGCGTTCGTTGAAGCCCGCGAGGCGGACATCGTCGACGTTGAGTATGTGACCAACCCTTAGGCCTGAACTTTGGGGGATTCGAGTCCAATCGGTTTCGGATCGGCGACGACCCTGCAATCTCGCGACACATCCGGGTTGGTCTTGGATTCAGAAGTTGAACCCGCAGATTCCGGTACGCCCGCTTGGATAGGTTGAGACCTGAGGGCAGACGTCCTGAGAGTCGAGTTCGTCCGGGAGGAATGGCCCGGCATCATCGACTTCGAGCACGAGGAAGGAGAGCGCTCCACCGAATGGAAGGGTGGCGACCTCGAGATGTCCGTCGTGTGGCCGGTACCAGCCCAGCAGTGTCTCGTTTCCTGATACGACCACGAACTGAAGAACAGGCTGTCACCGTCGTCGGACCAGGCGACGTAGCTGGGTCCCGGCATCAACGGCTCGGTGATGAGGGTTGCTGCCCCAGATTCGACCTCGACAATGGCGATGGCGGCCTGGGAGCCTCCGGGATCGCTGACGATGGCAGCGAGAAGACGGCCATCGGGTGAGAACCGCGCCGAACGGGGATCAAAATTGCGGGACTGGTCGGGGGGTGACACGACAATGTCCAATTCCCCAATCTCAGTCAGGTGGAGGACACACTCCCCATCACACCAGGCGATAAGACTCTCATGAACGTCGGCTACGAACCCGACGCCTGCCCCCACAATCCGGGTGACCTCCTCGCTATCGACATCCCAAATATCGATACCGGCGTCGGTCTCGTGGACGATCCCTCCTGGGATGCCGAGCGCCGGGAGCGCCTGGCTTGGATCCAGTCCTTGCGACATAGAGATCTTATTGCCGTCAACACTCACCTGCTGGTAGGTGGGCGTACCCTGACCGATCCGACCTCCCGGGTAGTCGATCAGCCAAACCCTGCCACCCTCAGCGGCTGGAATGAACACCGTTGCCTTGCCCAACCCCCGAGGCTCCAACGTGTCCAACGACAGCGCATGGATCGAGGCCCAACCGACGACAAGTGTGTCGTCAACACGCACCATACGGTTCATGGCGTCACCAGCCCGCTGGCCCTCTAGGACTCTCTTCGAGCGGCAACCCGATTGTCCAAGTCGACACCGAGAACCCCGTCAATGCCATCGTCGAACAGGAGAAACGTTCCAGTTCGCTCTGAGAACACTCCACCCACCGCCGGCTGGTTGTAGGTGTCGTACCCCTCCTGGTCGGGGACCGTACTCGGGCTCACGGTCGTCCCAGGAGCGCAGGCCTGAGCCAAGAGCACCATGGCGACTAGAGGTGCCTGTTTGATCCCCACCCCTTTGAGACGACCAAACTTGTGTCATCGTTCGCATTCACAGAAATAGGAGCTCCGCGATCCAGACCGACGACGAGGCACGACGGTGTCGGCCTCTCCGAAGACGAGTGAGCGGAACCGGGTCTGGCTTCAGGGTCGAACGGGATGTCCCCGGGACGTCAGAGGACGGGTATTTTGTGATATCCGTGACCCGACAACTCTCTCTGTTCGCTGTCGTGGCCCTCGTGGTAATCCTCGCTGCATGTGACGGCAGTGGAGACCGAGGTTCCACAACTGCAGGTCCACCCGCCGCTACGACTTCGACGGAACGGGCCACGATGGCAACCGTCCCCGATTCGACTGCCACGACCCTCAGCTCCGGGGTCACGTCAACACCGCCAGCCGTCAACCAGCACTTGGGTGGAGACAGGGACTCGGGGCATGTCGACATCACTGGGAGGTGGGTCGTCACGGAGTTCATGGTCGACGGCGAGTGGCACATCGTCGAGTTCGGCAGAAACGCTGAAAATGAGCTCGTGGTCGGTGCCAACGCCGAATTCGAGCCTTGGATCGACATCGGCGATGATGTGCGAGGGTATCCCGGCGGGTGCAACGAATTTGGTGGTCAGTACTCCATCGATGGCAATGCGCTGTCTTTCGAGGGCATGATCACTTTGAGGGCATGTCATCCGTCGGATCTCGAGGATGCGCTTGGCGTGTTGGCGGCAGAAGGGGTCGTCAGAGTCGACGTCGAAGGGGAGTCGATGACCTGGTCGACAGCCGATGCCTCTCTGCGCTTCGTGCGTAGGAGCACGCCAGAAGGAGACTGACAATCCGACAGGGCCGGGCGTTTGCGATTGACTCTGTACCAGATCGATTGTCCTGAGATCTCGCCGGCTGTTGGTGAACTTCGTGGAGGCTGCCGGCGTCTCCATAGTGTGAGCCGTGTTGTCGGCGGTCTGTCGGTGGCCGCGCTGGTCCTCGCTGGCTGCATCAGCGAACGTGTGGTTGAGTTCGACACCACGTCAGAGACTCTTTTCTCTACTCTCGGCGATACGACAACCTCTTCGGCGGAGCCGAGCACCTCGACGACGGTTGCGGGGGATCTGGGCAGTCTCACGTTCGATCTGTTGGATGGCTCGGAAATAGAAGCCGCCGCTCCAACGCAGCTGGAGCTGGGCGGATACTTCTACTTCATCGAGATTCGGGGGCTGGGGGAGGCGAACGTTTATCTGAATCAGCATGTCGATGGCGCAGCAGCAGCCGCAGTGGAGGACGCCGAATTCCACTCCGACCTGGAAGATGGGGTGAAGCTGTGGGTGGGCGACCGTGAGGGCAGGCCGCTTTTCATGACCGTCGAGACGGGTGGATGGGTCTCTTTGGTGCATGTCGGCTGGGAGACCCCTCCCGAGCCAGACTTCCTGGCCGCGCTTGCAGTTCAGCTGAGGGGCGAGCCGTCTGGCCGGGGCGTGGTCATTCCAGATTTCGACATTGCGGTGTTCCAGACTTCTCTCCACGAGCCAGATAGCGAGAATTCGGTGCAACTGTGGGCAGGACAGTGCCTACAGGAGCGAATCCCGGGATCCGAAACCGTCGAGCACCCGGATCGTGGGGAGATGATCACGATGTCCGGCTACGCGTCCTGGTGCGAACCCGAAAATGACATTGAACTGACGGTCTCGGGGGCCGAGCCGTTCGTGGATGAGATGGTTGCGACGTTGATGCTCACCCGCATTGACCCGAGCGCGAGAGGGTGACAGCGCGCACTTCAACGAGGTGAACGATTGCGCTCCTGAATGTCGATGTTCCTAAGGCTGGACTGTCCACGAGATGAGATCGTCTTCACCGCACACTGCTCCGACTGTTCCAACAATCTCCGCGTTTGACCACCCACTTGTCGCTTGCCCCCGAACGGCAAGCTCCAGTTCCTCGTTGAGTGCTCCAATCTGAGTACGGAGTTGGGATGACCGGTCGTCAGGCAGCAGTTCCGCCGCGGTAGACAGATCCTCGATCTGCTGTTGCATGGCCGCCGGGTCGTCGCCTAAGTCGTCACGGGAGAGGACAGGCACAGCCTGATCGCAGAAGGCCTCGATTGACTGTGCCGGCATACACGCCGCCAACGCGAGGGTCAGGGCGATCAAGAGGCGCGATGACATCGAGGTCCCAAATGGCTTGCTAAGTGCCGTCAAGTCCCTGCCTTCCCCTCAATTCAACCAACCCCTGAGCAAAACGCTACCAACCATTGCACCGACAGCCAGGTGACCCGACAGGGTGGAACACATAAACGTTGTCCCTCAAGGCTGATCAGGCGTCGAGAAGCTCCCGCAGCTTCGCAGCGAATGCAGCCGGGTCGTTGTCCGGCGACCAGTCGGTGGCGGCGAAGCCACCGTGATCGCCGGGGAAGATCACCGGGTCGACGTCCAGCAGCCTGGCGAGGGCCTCGCCACCGCGCCGTGCCAACCCGCCTTCACCCTTGGCGCCAATGGCCGGAACCACGCGTACCGGCGAGGCTTTTAGGTCCCCAGCGTCAGGCATGAACGGCGGCATCGCCATGTTGCCGCTCAACAGAAGGTCGTCGCGCGAGCCGTCATCCTCGGCTGGGAGACCGAACTGGGCGGGATCAGGCGCAGGTTGGGCGAGATAGTCGTCAGGCAGTGGGCTCTGGCGCATCACGAGCTGGATGAACTTGGCCATGGCCGGGCCGAAACCCTCGCGCTGATAGGTGTCCACGATGTCGGCGTTGACCTTGATTGCCATCTCGCTGTCCTCGAGGAGCGCCACCAGGGGTGGCTCGTGAGACACGAAGGAGCCCACGTCGTCCGGGTGCGCGACGACCCAATGCAGACCGCACATGCCTCCCCCACTGGAACCGAACGCGTCGACAGGGCCCAAGCCGGTCGCCTCGATCACGCGGTGGTAGTCCTCGGCATGCACCTCGACCGTGAGCTCGTGGTTGGGATCACGGGTGCTGCGCTCCATGCCCCGTGGGTCGTACGTGATGACCGTGCGGTCGGTGAAGTGGCCGACAAGCTGCTCGAACCCGGACGCTCCCATCGGCGAACCGAAGATGAACAGCGGGCGCTGGTCGCTCGACGCCTCCGGCTCCCGGATGTCGTAGGTGAGTACGGCGCCGGGCGCTTCGATCGTGTCAGTGGTCACCTTGGTCATTGGCGTTCCTTCTCGAGGACTTGTCGTCTTGACCCTCCCCGCTCCCGGAAGCATCGCTGGATCGCCGATTCGGGCCATGTTTCATGCATCTGCGGGACAGGCGACGACTTCAGATAGGCGGGAACAGTAGTGCTGAGTGGCGCCGGACACATAACTCTGCCTTGATTATCGTTCATCGATAGATTACTATCGTATTTCGATAGATCCAGACCCTTTTGATTGGAGGTCCTGGTGTGAGCAATCTGGCAATCCGCGCTTTGCGGGCAGCGATGGTCCTGACCATATTGGGGCTGCTGTTCGCGCAGGCGGTGGTGATCCCGACGGTTACAGACGACCTCCGCACAGCGCTACCGGAGGCTACCGTCCCATCCTGGTTATTCCTCGTGACGGGGATCCTCGCCCTCCTGGCCGGGCAGGTGGCGGTCGTCGCCGTCTGGAGGCTCCTCACGATGGTCCGACGGAACTCTGTGTTTTCAGAAGCTGCGTTCAGGCACGTCAACCTGTTCATATGGGGAGCCGGCGCAGCAGCCGTCCTTGCCACCGGCATCGTTCCCGCGGCGGCAGTAGTCGCAGACGCAGACGATGCCCCCGGAGTGATGCTCTTCGGAATGGCACCCTCCGCGATGGCGGCGAGCCTGACCCTCCTCATGATCGTCATGCGCGGACTGCTAGCCAGATCAGTCGAACTGGACCGGACAGCGACGAACCTGCAGGGCGAGCTGGACGGGGTGATCTGATGCCTATCGAAGTCGACATCGACGTAATGCTCGCAAAACGAAAGATGGCGGTAGGGGAGCTAGCTGACCAGGTGGGCATTACCCCCGCCAACCTGGCCGTACTCAAGAACGGACGTGCTCGGGCTATCCGATTCACCACACTGGAAGCCTTGTGCGATGCATTGGACTGCCAACCGGGAGACCTGCTCCGCTGGCAGAGGACAGGGGGGCAACCGAAGACATCCGAGGGATTGCGACAAACCGCGGAGTAACCATCGAGGCAAACGACCCCAGGACAGTCGGTCACATATGTGGGTGCGATTCGGAGCGACCGTGGCCTCATCGCAATGTCCGGAAAGAGGCGAGTCGTGGAACCGCTGCGACAGTCTTGGCGTCTGAAGTCCATGACATTCTCTGTCCCGGTCATCGGATTGCTGCTTGTCGTCGCCGCTTGCGGTGGAGCTCCGGTGGGGGCTGACTCTGCGGCAGGATCCACGACCACCGTTGAGTCAGCCGGCTCGGCAGACAGTCCCTCAGTTTCTTCCGATGCTTGTGGACTGGTTGATCCTTGGGGAACGGTGGAGACGGCCTTCGTGGGGATCGTCGCCTCGGTGGAGACACGGGTCAACGAGCAGAGACAATTCGAGCTGGAGGAGAGAGGCCTGGATCCGGTCGTTGGGGAATGGCCTTGGGTCACCTTCGAAGTTGACCGGTGGTTTACGACAGACTTCGGCACAACCTTCTCCATGTGGGCACCCGGATTTGAAGGCAGTCCTGGAGAGTCGTGGCAGATCGCGGGAGCCTTGTATTGGGTGGTCGATGAACAGTCCGGAGAGGTCTTCTCCTGTCTTTCTCAGCTGGCATCTGAATCTGAGGCGACTGAGTGGGAGGATCGCTTTGGTGGGAGCGTCGCAGCCGGATCCGGGAGCGCGGAGACACCAGCGGATCCGGATCTCCTCGCAGAAATAGAGGAGAATCGCCAACTCTGGGACAGCCGGCATCCCGAGAGCTACACGGCCATTGTCTCCACGTTTCGTGGTCGCCAACCGGTCGAAGAATGTGGTGGTTCGAGTTCGGTGCGTGTTGTGGTCGAGGAGGGAGAACCTGTCGAGGCGGTCGACCTCAGGAGACTATGTCGAGTTTCCGACCCCGCTGACGCGTACACGGTCGAGGACACTTTCGACCTGGCAGTAGAGGCGGCTGGGGCTCTGGAGGGTGACGTCGTCTTCGACGAGAAGTACGGGTTCATCCGAGGGTTCTACGCCTCCGATCGGAGCATCGAGGCGAGCGCATCCGTCGACCTCCTGGCAGACTCCGCCGTTCCGGTGATCCTCGGGACCGAAGGTTCCCTAGCCGCTGCCGAGGAGGCACGAACACGGTGGGAGGAATCCGCGGTGGATTCCTACACCATGGATGTGGAGATCGGGTGTTTCTGTGCGATGGCCGGCAATTTCGAGGTGACCGTCAACAACGGTGAGGTCGAGGAGATGCGAAAGCTGGACGGGCTCGACGATGTCGTCCAACCGGACACTCCGGCGTTCGAGCTCACCGTCGAATGGTTACTTGGCAGCATCACCGCGTGGTCGAGCAGCACACCAGACTCGGTGGTGGCTGGCTTCCACGAAGCCGGGTATCCCGTTGACATTCATATCGACGTCATGGAAAACGTGATCGACGACGAACTCACGGTTCTCGTCCGTCGCTTCTCTCCGACCGATTGATCATCACTTCACAGCTTCCGCACCACCGGGTAGACATTCCGATAGGGCGGCGCACTCTTGAGCACGGCCGTTGTCTTGAACCGGCCAGGATCAGGACGGGAGGTGTCGGCGTCAGCACGATCACGACTGACACGATGGGACAGAAGGCGCTGTACCGGCTGGACGGTATAGTTGCCTGGTGAAAGACGCCCGATCCCGCATAACGCAGGCTGCCATGGAGCTGGCAGCACGCGACGGCCCAAAGGCTCTGACTCTGGCGACAGTGGCTAGCGCGGCCAATGTGAGCAAGGGGGGCCTTCTCTACCACTTCGCCACGAAGGAGGCGTTGCTGGCGGGATTGGTGGGGGAGTGTCTGGATCGTTGGAGTGCACTGGTATCCGAGATAAGCGTTCGCGATCCGGAACCGATCGGCGCTGGGGCCCGAGCATACGTCGACGTCGCTGCATCCATCGGCCAGGATCCGACCCGGGAGCTTGCCTTGCTAGCGGCGACTGCGCTCGACCCGGCCACCGGGGATTTGTGGCGGGATGCCGCTGAGGAGTGGATCGCCGCCGACAACGTCGAAGACGACGATTTCGCCATCGACCTCCTCGTGGCCCGTCTCGCCGCGGACGGGCTATGGCTGGCCCGCGCCCTCGACTTGTACCAGCTCAGTGATGAGCTACTGGGCGAGGTCGCTACACGCATTCGACGGATAGCCTCACCCCCTGCGAAGGAGAAGGGATGACCTGGGTTCTCCTCGGTCTCGCCATCGTCTCGGAAGTAGCCGGCACGTTGTCATTGCGTGCATCAGATGGGTTCTCCCGTGTGCCTTGGGCGGCGGCGACGTTGGCCGGGTACGTCATCGCCTTCGCACTTTTGGCGCAGGTTCTCAAGCTGGGTATGCCGGTCGGCGTTGCCTACGGCATCTGGGCCGCAATAGGAGTCGCCCTGACAGCATTTGCCGGCCGGATACTTTGGGGAGATCCGCTGACTCCAATGATGGGCGTCGGGATCACCCTCATCGTCGGAGGAGTGTTGCTCGTCGAACTCGGCTCCAACGCAGCGTCGTAGCGGAGAAGGCCGAATCGCTCAGGCCGACCACAGGTCGCCACGTGGACAAATCAACTGTGTTGGCCTTGTCTCCGAGCCACGTGGGAAAACTCAAGGTTCCCACAGGTCCATCGTGATGGCTTCGACCTGTCCGGATGGGTCCACGAAAAAGTCCACCGTCTTCCAGTCGAGGCAACTGTCTATTGAATTGCCCAGAGGCTGAACGCTAACTCTCCGCAGCTCTTTCAGTGCGTTGGGAGGAGGTTGTGGCGGTCCGGCCTTTTGTCGGCGCCTTGTCGATCCCTGAGGTACAACAGAGCTACAATGAGCTACAATATCGCTACATGTCCACCTCAAGCACATCATTTCGTCTCAGCGAGCAAGCCAAACGTTGCCTTACCGAGCGTGCCCAACGCGACGCGGTTAGCGCCACCGCCCTGCTCGAGCGTCTCATCATTGAAGGCGTAGACAATCTCGATCACCCCGGGATCATCTACCACGGTCCAGGCCTCGCCCGGAGAGCTGCCCTGGCGGGAGGTCCCGACGTGTGGGAAGTCGTGGCAAGACTCCGTGAGCTGCAAGGGAGCGAGGAAGACAGGATCGAGATCCTGGCCGCCGAGACGGAACTCCATCCACGCCAGATCCGGACAGCATTGGAGTTCGCCGCGGCACATGCCGATGAGGTCGAGACCTATATCGCTCGTAACGAGGAAGCGATAGATGCCGGACGGGAAGCCACCGAACGTCGCCGCTCGCTTCTCGGGTGAGATTCCTCCTCGACGAGATGTTCCCAGCCCAAGCCGCCCAAGAACTGCGAGACGAGTTCGGCCATGATGCAATCCACGTAAGCGAGGTCGGGCTGGCGGGTGTGGCGGACGCCGAAGTCAGCAGCACCGCGCGAGCCGAGAAACGGGCCGTGGTCACAGAGAACGTGGCCGACTTCGCCGTGGAGTCGGACGTGGTAATGGTGTGCATCCTCAAACGGAACCTGCCCACCGGTGGTGCCCAGGCTCATGCTTTGGCCGCCGTGCTCGATCGCTGGGCAACCGATAACCCACGCCCGTATATCGGTCAGCATTGGCCGACGTAGGGCCCCTCTAGCTCGGAATCCCCAGCGAACGGATGAGACGTCACCACTCGACACCGACTGGGATCAGACGAACGCATACATTCGCCATACATGCCGACGCGGATGCCGACGCCACCTTCCCTAACCAGCCCATCACAAAGCGTCGTGATCGTTTTGATGCAACACCACCCCGAAAGTGTCGTTCTCGCGCGCCTCTTGAGAGGATCGATATCCGCCCAGAACTGATGTTATGTGTCGGGTTCGCTGACTTGGTTGGGTCACACTCGGCGAGCGTGATCAAGGCGGGTCTATCAGGACGACCCTTCGATCGTCCGGTTCTTGAGCAGTCTGATGTCCGACCGGCACAGCGATGGCCTCGCCGACGGCCACGTGGTTGTCAACGATGGTTCCGGGCGCCGCCGACCACCTCCAGAGGGCCTCTCCATCATGCACGGAGTACGCTTGAAGTCTGAGACCGTCGGATATGACGAGTTGGTCGTTGATGAGACGGCCTCCGTTTGGCCGGTAGATGCCCTGTGACCAGTCGACCCGCGTGAGCAGTCTGGTTTCACCGTCTTGCCAGTCGATTTCGGCGATTCCCTGATTGGTTCTAGTGAGGGCGCGTTCGCCCCCTGTCTGCACTAACGGCTGGACTCCGGGGGTTGCCCAGAAGGTGTTGCCGTTGTCTATTGAGACGCCGAGGGTTTCCTCCCAGCCGGGCACGATTGCGATGTTGTCTTGGATCAGGATCGGGAAGAACTTGAACTGCTGTTCGCCTCCGAGACTCAGATCCCACACGGCCGACCCGTCTTGCGTGCTTAGGGCGTGGATCAGGTTTCCTTCTGCGCTTCCTGGGTGGCTGAGGGTCGTGGAGAACAGGATGGAATTATCTGATACCGCTGGGGCGATGGGCTGCAGGTCAGTGCCCTCGGCTAATGGCTTCTGCCAGATCGCCGACCCGTCGGCCAAGTCGACGGCGTATGCGATAGGGGACCGGGTATCACTCTCGCTGGTGGCGTGGGCGCCGAGGTATATCACACCCTCCGACGCGACCGCTCCTGAGGCGCTATAGCCGACGGGAAGTTCGATCGACCAGATTGTCTCACCAGTCGCTGGAGCGAGGGCGGCTAGGAGGCCCTCCTCGTCGTTGACGATCAGTCGCTCATGGGCAAGCAGCTGGATGAAAAGGCCCGTGGGGAAGTTGACGGTGCTCAGATCGGTTCTTTGCCAAAGGAGGTCACCAGAGACAGCTGATAGTGCTGTCATGGCTGCGCGAGGTGTTTCGCTGAGACCGCTCCAGCCATCCGCTACAAACACCGTCTTGTCGTCAGCGGCGAGAAGCCGGTTGTCAGAGAAGAAGGCATCAGTCATGCCCACTCCCGCAGCGGACCAGAGCACATCAACCGGGTCTGGCTCGCCTTCGATGGGGCCCATTGATGTTGACGTCGATCCAACGTCAGTCGTCGCAGTAGACCTCGCCACTGTTGGGCTCGGCTCGCTCGTCGTCGGCACCGACGTCGACGTTCCCGTTGACACATTCGAGCATGCAACAACGACCGCACTCAGAGTCAGCAACGTCCAACTGCCAGACCACAGTCTCATCTCTCTACAAGACGTCTCCGTTGTCGAGATGGTTCAACACCGTCTAGCCAACGCCCAAGCCGCCCCACCTCTAGGGAGCGAACACCCGTCCAGCAGTACCAAGCGAGCGCGACGTGCCGGTATGCGTGGTTTCAATTCGTGGTCGTTATCGGTTCCCCGGGACAAGGTCTGAGTCCGAATCACCCACGCCGGAGGTGCCGATCGGGCGCAGTCCCAGATATGGGGCGATATCGCAGCCGACCCATCAATGTGTGAGCATTGGTGGGGGGCGACTCTCCAGCGCGTCACACACTGAGCGACCGCTCGTCTCACAAGTGCATTGAAAGTCCCCGAAAGAGCTCGCTCAGAAGAGTAGGCGTCGAAAAACCGTATATGAGCAGGGGAAACGCGTGTCTCCCCAGCGTGGCGGAGGCGGACGGGAATCGAACCCGCCAGAGACCGTATCGGCCTCTCACCGGTTTTGAAGACCGGGGGACCCACCAGGCGTCCAGACGCCTCCATGAGTGGATGCAGGGTCAGGGTAGAGACGTCAAAATCATCTACTGCCCGACCTGAGGTCTCCAGGACCCATGGGTTGCACAGAAGATCAAAACGGCTTCGTGATGGACCAAATCAAACCGTTTGGGGAACCCATTGGGGGGTATGTACGCTCTAATGATCATGCCGGAAAGAACCTTCGGGCGGACCGTGAGGTATCGGAGAACCAAGCT
>Ga0299913_10000147_pt1 | contig 35968 bp, 41 predicted proteins | sample RVTome_9_FD_201360 | JGI IMG/M metagenome (GOLD analysis project Ga0299913, IMG submission 201360) | Soil microbial communities from uranium-contaminated site in the Upper Colorado River Basin, Wyoming, United States - RVT155D38 (version 2) ... | reverse complement strand
GCACCGCATGGGCCTGGGCCCTCCCGGTCGCGGTAGCAGCGATAGTCCTCTACACGCTCTTCCCGATGCTCACCAAAGCCCTAGACGAGCGCCTCCACCTCTAGAGCGCTTCTGTGTTCGCCGAACCACCGTTTCGGTGGTTCGCTGCACGCAGTTAGAGGAACCGCGGCACCAAGAGGTCTCGCAGATGACCGATCGTGGCTTGTCGTCTGGTATCCACGTCTTCCCAGGTCAGGTAGACAACTCTCCATCCGAGAGCCACGAGGGCGTTGTTCTTCTCGGCATCTCGAACGAGTGAAGCCCGACTTGAATGCCACCGGTAACCCTGTGCCTCCACCGCAACCATCGCGTGGGGAAAGGCGAAGTCGATCCGATAACGGTTGTTGCCCCACTCAACTTCGTGCTGGCGGATCGGATGTGGTACTCCCAGTCGTGTAAGTGGTTTCCATAGGCGGGTTTCCAAGACGCTCTCGGGGATCGGACCGTCTTGAGAGCGTTGCTCGACGAGGGTGCGCAGCACGGCTGAACCCTTCCGCCCCTTTCCGCCGTAGGTTCGAAGGAGCCACTCGAGGCGGGGGAGGGACGTCAGGGATCGCCGGAGCGCGTCATCGAGTGCGTCTTCCACCATCCCCCCTGGGGCGACAGCGGATATATCGAGCAGTGTCCGGGTCGCGTCGGTTACTGGTATCGGCCCGATGCGAGTCAACTGGTCGCCCGGGATCGCCCCGCGGCGCGTGACGAACGGAACGTCTCTCAGCTGTCGGGGAGTTGTTATCTCGATCCTCCCCCGCCGGAAACCCGGCAGCGAATGAAGAGTGGCTGCGCACGGGCCAGAGACGGCGGCCGCAGGTCCACCTCGGTAGACAGCGGCGAGGGCCGAGCGTCGCCACGATGCATTACTTGAACCTTCTGCGTAGATGCCTGGGTAAAGTGCGACCCATTCACCCCTCGCGATGCGCGCATCGATCTGGCGCCTGCTCATGCCGAGTGCGAGGGCTTGGTCTCGACGGATGAGGCCCAGTTGCTTCGACAGGGCCCCCCGGCAACGCCGCGCGGCCCTAGCTTTGGGACTCTGACCCCTGTTTCCGTGGTTCACGGAACAAAGAAAGCCGCCCCGCCCTTTCGTCCTGGTGGCACCGGTCACTCGAGCCAGCTCCGGCGAGCGATTTGTCTGCCAGCGAGCCTTGGCTCCGCGCCTGCCCACACCGGAGGAGGGGGGGGATTTTTTGGGTACCCCTCGTTTGTGTTTTTGGTAGGGTGCTGATAGTTTGTGAAAAGTTTCACAAAGCCACCGTGGGTTAGGGTGCGGCGTCGTGAGCCAAGCCCCCCAACGGCCGACAGGGCCCTTACCTCCTCATAGAGGTGGTCGGGGCGGGGACATGGCTCGAGGCATGTCCCAAGCCTCGAGGGGCCTCTCGGTGGCGTTCGGGTTCGTTGGAGTCGTGCTGGCGTTCTGGTTCTTGGGGCGCTGGATCGACGACCTTCTCGGCAGCGAGCCGTGGGCCCAGATCGCCGGAGCGATCGTGGGTTGGGTCCTCGGAGTAGTGACCGTCTATTACATGGCCAAGAACACACAGCACGACTGACAGGAGACGTTCCGGTGATCGAGCTCCAGATGGTCAAGAGGATGATCGTTCGAGGTCTTTACCTCGCACCCGGCCTCGTGCTCGTTCTCTGGCTCTGGAACGGAACCGAGTACGCCTTCTCCGGCGCCGTCGGTCTTTCCCTTACCCTCCTCAACCTCTTCATCGCCGCGCAACTGATCGGCTACGTCGCCGAGAACTCCCCGCGCCTCCTCCTCCCGGCTGCAATGGTCGCGTTCACGCTCGGCCTCGCCGTCGTTACCGGGATCTCGTTCGTGCTCAAATCCAGTGGCGCCATCTACTTCCCCGTTACCGGGTTCACCCTCATCGGCACGCACCTCTTGGTTGTGATCTGGGAGGCCGCGACCGGCAGCAAGTCACGTTCTTCCACCCCCGTGCAGGCACAGACCTAAGGAGCCGCGATGCAGCTTGCGATCGAGCTAGACATCAACCATCTGTTCTTCTGGGACCCCGTCCTGTTCAAGGGCGAAACCTTCGAGATCAACCGTGTCGCACTGCTGATGTTGTTCGCGGCCTTCGCATGCTGTGCGTTCTTCCTCTATGGGGCTGCCAAGAAGGCGTTGGTCCCGAAGGGTGGCCAGAACCTCGCCGAGACCGCGTACCTGTTCGTGCGAGAGAAGATCGCGATCGACGTGATCGGTCCGAAGGATGGACCCAAGTACGCGGGCTACCTGGCGACGATCTTCTTCTTCATTCTGTTCATGAACATCCTGGCCATCGTGCCGGGGATCCACTTCGCACCCACCTCGCGCATGGCGATCCCGTTCATGCTCGCGATGTTGACGTGGATCATCTTCAACATCGTCGGCGTCATCAAGCAGGGCCCGGTCGGCTACCTGAAGGGCATCCTGTTCCCTCCGGGCGTGCCCAAGGCTGTCTACGTCCTGCTGACGCCCATCGAGTTCTTCTCGGTGTTCATCGTTCGCCCGCTGACGCTGATGGTCCGACTGCTCGCGAACATGATGGCCGGCCACGTTCTGCTGACGATCTTCTTCCTGTTCACGCACGAGTTCCTCGTCACGAACATCGGCCCGACCGCTCCGCTCGGCGTGATCACGCTTGCCGTCGCGGCGATCCTGATGATGCTGGAGCTGCTGGTCGTCTTCATGCAGGCCTACATCTTCACGATGCTCACGGCCTTCTACATCTCCGAGTCCGTGCACGGCCATGGAGCCGAGGATCACGTCACCCCGGGTGAAACCGACCACGAAGCGCACGCGCACCAACGTCCAGTGACCGAAGGCCTAGCCGCCTAGATCAGGAGGAGAGACAGATGCTCGACCTAGCTATCCAGCTTGCACAGGAAGCCGAGACGACCGGTGTCACCGACGAGGGACTGAAGTCCATCGCTCACGGTCTCGTGTACGGCCTCGGCGCCATCGGCCCGGGAGTCGGCATCGGACTCGTGTTCGCGAGCGCCATCGAGGCGATGGCTCGTCAGCCCGAGACCGCAGGTGAGACCAGGACGACGATGTTCCTGGGCTTCGCCCTGATCGAGGCACTTGCCCTGTTCGGTTTCGTTCTCGCCTTCATCCTCTAGGAGACAGACATGGGAACCCTTGCAACGACCATCCTGTTCTGGGCGCAGGAACACGCCCCAGCAACGGAAGGACATGCTGACGAGCCTTCGGGCACCGATCTCATCCTTCCTGCGATCGACGAGCTCATCTGGGGCGCGGTTGCGTTCGCGATCGTGCTCTTCGTCCTGAACAAATTCGCGTTCCCGAAGCTCCGGGAAGCGGTCGAGGCACGCGAGAAGCAGATCCAGGGTGACCTCGAGTCCGCCGAGCAGGCGAAGACCGAAGCCCAGCAGGCGAAGGCGAACTACGAGAAGCAGATCGCCGACGCTCGTGGCGAGGCCAACCGCATCATCGAGGAAGCACGCCGGCAGGCCGAAGACGTGCGCAAGGACCTGATCGCGAAGGCCGAAGGTGACGCCGAGCAGATCACGCAGCGCGCATCCGAGCAGCTCGAGGCCGAGCGCAACCGGACCATCTCGGAGCTCCAAACGACGGTCGGTGACCTCGCCATCGAGCTCGCCGAGAAGGTCGTGGGCCGCGCCCTCGACCAGTCCACCCACCGTGAGCTCGTCGACGCCTACATCAAAGAGGTCGGCACGATGAGCGGCAACGGAAGGAACAACTAGTCGTGGCCGAGAACGAGCTCGTTTCGGGATATGCGCAGGCTCTCTTCGGGGTCGTGCAGGCCGAGGGTGAGCTCGACCGCGTCGAGGACGAGCTGTTCCGGTTCGGCAAGCTCCTCGAGCAGAACCACGAGCTGAAGCAGGCGCTGTCCGACCAGGGGATCGACAAGCAGCAGCGCGAGAAGGTCCTCGAAGAGCTGCTGGCCGACAAGGTATCCCCGCACACGCTCGGGCTCCTCAGCTTCATCGTCACTCAGGGCCGCGCTCGCCAGCTGCCGCAGATCCTCGAGCAGCTGTCGCAGCTCGCGGCGGATGCCCGCCAGATGGTCGTTGCCGAGGTGCGCACCGCCGTGCCTCTAGACGATGCCCAGCAGACGGAGCTCGCCAAGTCACTGTCTAGCGCAACGAACAAGAAGGTCACCGTGAAGGTAATCATCGATCCCACCGTGCTCGGCGGGGTAGTGGCCAAGGTTGGAGACACAGTCATCGACGGCTCGATCAAGCGCCGTCTCGATCAGTTGAAGGAGCAGGTGAGTCACTAGTGGCTGAGCTAACTATCGATCCGAAGGAGATCTCCTCCGTACTGCGCCGCTACGTGACCGACTTCAAGACGTCGGTCGAGCGCGAAGAGGTCGGCTACGTGAAAGACGTCGGTGACGGTATCGCCCGTGTCACCGGGCTCCCGAACGCGATGGCCAATGAGATGCTCGAGTTCACCGGCGGGACGATCGGTCTCGCGATGAACCTCGATGAGAACGAGATCGGTTGCGTCATCCTCGGAGACGACACCCACATCGAAGAGGGCGGTCCGGTCAAGCAGACGGGCAACATCCTCTCGGTCGGTGTTGGTGACGGTCTCCTCGGCCGCGTCGTGAACGCTCTCGGGGAGCCGATCGACGGCAAGGGCCCGATCAAGTCCGAGGCCCGTCGCGCCCTCGAGGTCCAGGCCCCCGGTGTGACCGCACGTCAGCCGGTCCACGAGCCGCTGCAGACCGGTATCAAGGCCATCGACGGGATGACTCCGGTCGGTCGTGGCCAGCGTCAGCTGATCATCGGCGATCGCCAGACCGGTAAGACCGCCATCGCGATCGACGCCATCATCAACCAGCGCCAGCTGTGGGGCACCGACAAGGCCGTGAAGTGCATCTATGTCGCGGTTGGCCAGAAGGCTTCGACCGTGGCCGAGGTCGTCGGCGCGCTCACCGAGGCCGGCGCCATGGAGTACACCGTGGTCGTCAACGCCCCCGCGTCCGACCCGGCCCCCTTCCAGTACCTTGCACCGTTCACCGGTTGCGCCATGGGTCAGCACTGGATGGAGAACGGCCAGCACGCCCTCGTCATCTACGACGACCTTTCGAAGCAGGCGATCGCGTACCGCCAGCTGTCGCTTCTGCTCCGCCGCCCGCCGGGCCGCGAGGCGTACCCAGGTGACGTCTTCTACCTCCACTCCCGTCTGCTCGAGAGGGCCGCGAAGCTCTCCGACGAGAACGGGGGCGGTTCGTTGACGGCTCTGCCGATCATCGAGACCAAGGGGGGCGACGTCTCGGCGTACATCCCCACGAACGTCATCTCGATCACGGACGGCCAGATCTTCCTGGAGTCGGACCTGTTCTTCTCGGGTGTGCGTCCGGCCATCAACGTCGGTATCTCGGTCTCACGAGTGGGTGGGAACGCGCAGATCAAGGCCATGAAGCAGGTCGCGGGTCGTCTGCGTCTAGATCTCGCCCAGTTCCGCGAGCTCGAGGCGTTCGCCGAGTTCGGTTCCGACCTCGACAAGGCGTCCCAGCAGCAGCTCGACCGTGGTGCCCGGGTCGTCGAGATCTTGAAGCAGCCGCAGTACTCGCCGTTCCCGGTCGAAGAGCAGGTCGCGTCGATCTGGGCCGTCACGAACGGGTACCTCGATGACGTTCCTCTCGACGAGGTCGGTCGTTTCGAGCGCGAGCTTCTCGACCACCTGCGCTCCCGCAACTCGGGCATCGGCGAGACGATCGTATCGACCGGGAAGCTCGAGGAGGACACGGAGTCGCAGCTGAAGAGCGCGGTCGAAGACTTCAAGCAGAGCTGGAGCGCCCGGGTCGAGAGCGATGCTGCCGATGCCGAGCGGGCCACCGAGGCCGCAGCCGCAACACCCTCCGACACCGAACAGCTCACCGCACAAGGCGAGTAGGAGACAGCCATGGCAGGACAGCTCCGGGCAGTCAAGCGCAGGATCGTCTCGGTCAAATCGACCCAGAAGATCACGCGCGCTATGGAGCTGATCGCGTCGTCGCGCATCATCAAGGCGCAACGACGCGTCGAGGCTGCACGCCCCTACGCCGAGAAGATGCGCGAGCTCATGGCATCGGTCGCCGCCAACGCCGGCAACATCGACCACCCGTTGCTCAAGCCCCGGGAGGACAGGGGCAAGGTCGGCATGGTCGTTATCTCGGCCGACCGCGGCCTCGCCGGTGCCTACAACACGAACGTGATCCGAGCTGCCGAACGCGACATGGCGAGCCACGGCGACACCCGGCTGTTCCTGTCGGGCAAGAAGGCCCTCAGTTACTTCCGCTTCCGCGGCTACGACGTCACCGATGCGTGGACGGGTTCTTCGGACCAACCATCGGTCGCGGATGCCCGCAAGGTAGCCCGTGCGGCGGTGGAGGCGTTCGAGAAGGGTGAGGTCGACGAAGTTCGGCTCGCCTACACGCGCTACGTTTCGGCCCTCACACAGCGCCCGACGATCGTGAAGCTGCTTCCGGCCGAGCGCGAAGACATCGAAGGTCAGCCCGAGGAGACCGGCGGCAAGAAGGCCGGCTATACGTTCGAGCCCGAGCCCGAGGACATCCTCGGCTTCCTGCTACCGCGCTACATCGAAGGTGCGGTCTTGCAAGGGATGCTCGAGGCCGCCGCATCCGAGCACGCGGCGCGCCGCCGTGCGATGAAGGCCGCGACCGACAACGCCGACGAGCTCATCGGCAACCTCACGCGCGACTACAACCAGGCCCGTCAAGCAGAGATCACGACCGAGATCATGGAGGTCATCGGAGGGTCCGAAGCCCTGTCCGAGGCCGCCGCTACCGCCGCAGACAAGTAGGAGGAACGACAACGATGGCTGTAACCGAAGAGAAGCTCACCAACGCAAGGGGCAAGGCCGAGGCAGATGGCCGCATCCTCAGGATCACCGGTCCCGTCATCGAGGTCGAGTTCCCGCCGAACGATCTGCCCGAGCTCGGTTTCGCGATAACCGTCGAGCGCACGATCGAGGGCAAGACCGACACGATCACGGCCGAGGTCTCCCAACACATCGGCGAGAGCGTCGTCAAGGCGATCTGCATGAAGCAGACGGACGGTCTCGTTCGGGGTGCCGCAGTAACGAACACCGGCGCACCGATCACGGTGCCGGTGGGCCCGAACACCTTGGGCCACGTCTACAACGTGCTGGGCGAGCCGGTCGACGGTTCGACGATCCCGGCAGACACCGAGCGCTGGCCGATCCACCGCCAGGCGCCGCCCTTCGACGAGCTCGAGCCCAAGACCGAGATGTTCGAGACCGGCATCAAGGTCATCGACCTCCTCGAGCCCTACGTGCAGGGTGGAAAGATCGGGATGTTCGGTGGTGCCGGTGTCGGTAAGACCGTCGTCATCCAGGAGATGATCTACCGCGTCGCCGAGCAGCACTCCGGTGTGTCGGTGTTCGCCGGCGTCGGCGAGCGCACCCGTGAGGGCACCGACCTCCTCATCGAGATGCGTGAGTCGGGCGTCCTCGAGAAGACCGCTCTGGTCTACGGCCAGATGGACGAGCCTCCCGGTGTGCGTCTGCGCGTCGCCCTGTCGGCCCTCACGATGGCCGAGTACTTCCGTGATCGCGAGCATCAGGACGTGCTGTTGTTCGTCGACAACATCTTCCGCTTCGTGCAGGCCGGCTCCGAGGTCTCCACGCTTCTCGGGCGCATGCCTTCGGCCGTGGGTTACCAGCCCACGCTGTCGGAGGAGATGGGCGAGCTCCAGGAGCGCATCACCTCGACGAAAGGTCGTTCGATCACGTCGCTGCAGGCGATCTACGTCCCTGCCGACGACATCACCGACCCGGCCCCCCACACGACGTTCGCGCACCTCGACGCGACGACGGTGCTCTCTCGTCAGATCTCCGAGCTTGGCATCTACCCCGCGGTCGACCCGCTCGACTCCACGTCGCGCATCCTCGACCCGAGATACGTCGGTGACGAGCACTACAACGTTGCGCTCTCGGTGCAGCGGAACCTGCAGCGCTACAAGGACCTGCAGGACATCATCGCCATCCTCGGGATCGACGAGCTGTCCGAGGAGGACAAGATCATCGTGCAGCGTGCCCGCAAGATCCAACGTTTCTTGTCGCAGCCCTTCTTCGTCGCCGAGCAGTTCACCGGCATCCCAGGCAAGTACGTCGGCGTCCAGGAGACGATCGCGAGCTTCAAGGGCTTGGTGGAGGGTGACTACGACCACCTGCCCGAGCAGGCCTTCTACATGGTCGGCGGCATCGAGGAAGCAGAAGCCAAGGCCAAGGAGCTGAACGAATAACCGTTCTGGTGCTAGCAGAGTGCCCTCGCAGGGCACTCTCGGCGACACAGAACACGAGGAAGGACCGAGATGGCAACTCCGATGCAGGTATCGATCGTGTCGCCCGAGGAGGCGATCTGGGAAGGCGAGGCAGAGCTCGTCATCGCCCGGTCACCCGAGGGCGAGTTCGGGATCATGTTCAACCACATCCCGTTCCTCGCGGCCCTCGTTCCGGGGACCGTCACGGTCGTGTCCGGCGCCGACCGAGAGGTCTTCCTGGTGACGGGTGGGTTCCTCGAAGCCAACGGTGACGGCAACGAGTACCACGTCATCGTGCTGGCCGACGATGCCGAGGCGACGGGTGAGATAACCGCGGACGAGATCAAGCAGCGGATCGACGAGATGCGCCGGCAGCAAGACGCGGCTCGTAGCTCGGAGGACCGGGGCACGGCCCGCCTCCAGGCCGCGATGGCCGCCGACGAGATCGCTGCCGCCAGAGGCCAGCGCTAACCCCTGGGAAGGGTTCCACCCGCCGGCGCCGAACTTCACGGCATGGCGACGGCCCGGCGCGTGCTCGCGCTCCTCATGGCGGTGTCCGTCCTCGCCGCGCCTGCCCTTGCTGGGGACGGGTCGAAACGCTGGGCGCCTGAGAAGTGGCGGGCGAAGCTCAGCAAGCAGCGCTATTCCGGCTTCGCGCAGACCAACCATTACATCGAGGCCGAGGACGGCACCCAACTTTCATTGACGGTCTTCCTTCCGCCCGGTCTGGAGCCCGGCAAGAAGGTCCCTACGCTGCTCGAGATAAGCCCGTACCAGCCGCTCGATCGCGGGTTGAGCCCCCGGTCGTTGAACTCGGACTGGTTGATGTTCGTCGAGCGGGGTGCCGCCTATGTCGAGGCCGACGCCCGGGGGACGATGGGCAGCGAAGGGTGTCTGGACTTCGGTGGCAGCGCGGACCGCTCCGACTCCGAGGTCTTCGCCAAGTGGATCCGGGGACAGGATTGGTCCAACGGCGTGATCGTCACCGACGGGGTCAGCCACCCGGGGATGGGATCGGTGGTCGCCCATACGTCGGTCCCGAAACTGGGCGCTGCTCTGGCTCACGCACCCGTCGTCTCCTACTACCAGGACGAGTGGTTGCAGGGAGCGAAGTTCGAAGACCAGTTCAACGGTCCTCTCTACGAGGCGATCGAGATGGCTCCTTCGACCTACCCCGATCCCCAAGCAGCCACCGCGCAAGCCGCAACCTGTCGCGGGCAGACGACCTTGGACTTCTCGACCTACGAGGGTCCCTTCACCGACCTATGGGCTGATCGCGACCTGTCCCGGCACACACCGAAGGCCGATATCCCGATCCTGCTCACGCACGGGTTCGTCGATCTGAACGTCCACCCCGATCACAGTCAGATGTATTGGGACGCGCTTCCCGACGACTATCCGAAGTACGCGATCTTCGGCTGGTGGTATCACGGCTGGCCAGACATGACGGGATACCCGGGCGTATTGAACTTCGACGAGATCCGGCACCGGTGGCTCGACAGCGCCTTGTTCGGGATCGAGAACGGGTTGAGATACGAGCCCCGCGTCCTCGTCGAAGACTCGAAGGGCGTATGGCACGAAGGTGAGGACTGGCCCGTGGAGCCCAGTCGATGGGTCACCTACTACCCGACGGAGAAGGGTGACTTAGCGCCGGCGCGACCTAAGCCCGGCGCCATCTCCTTCGAAGATGCCATCCCCTCGGACCGGCACTCCTGGACCGATGCGAGCGCGGTGTTCCGCTCCAAGCCTCTGACCGCGGATCGATTGATCAACGGACAGCCGACGGTTCATCTCGAAGCATCCGGCGATCAGACGTCCACGAAATGGGTTGTCTACTTGATCGATGAGGCCCCCGACGGGTCCTGGGAGCGGATCGCACATGGGTATGCCGACTCACACACCTGGCGCAAAGAGCACGAGTGGCTCGAGATCGAGCCGGGCAAGACCTACGAGTGGGACCTGAAGTTGCTCCCGACGGCAGTCGTCGTCGATAAGGGTCACCGATTGGTGCTGGTCGTCGCGAGCCAGGACTCGTCCAACACCGACTCCGATGGAGGATGCTTCTCGGACTACCGAGGTGGGTGCTACAACCCCAGCGGGATCCTGCCGGCTATCACGGCGGGCCGCGCGACCAACACGATCGAGGTAGGTCCCGCCGCCACCAGTGTCTCCTTCGCCTGGGTCGATCCGAAACGCACGCAGAAACCTCCGTGGAGCGCCGCCAACTAGTCCCATCGATGAGTCGCCGGCATAGCTAACTGCGACGAAGCACCGGGCTTGTTCGAGCAACTAGGCGGGCGATGCAGGTCGCAACGGCATCGGGCCGTTGTTCGGGTAGAAAGTGTCCGGCTCCTCGGATGACTTCGAGATCGCCATCTTGCAGGAGATCGGCGAGACGACGACCTTGCTCTACGGGGAAGAAGGGGTCACGGTCTCCCCACAACACGAGAGAAGGAACCCGGATCTCTCGCAAGATCGCGGGGTAATGCCCGTACCTTTCTTCTAGGTTCTGAAGAGCATCGGTGAATATCGCGCGCACCGATTCCGGGTTTCCAAGCTCGGTACTTCCGAACATCCGTAACATCATCTTCAAGGCGGGGGCCGAGAAGAGCATCCGAGCCATCCCGTTACCGACGATCGGCCAGTTCACCGTGGAAAGAGGAAAGGGGATGGGTGTATCGGGGAAGGCGTTCGTCGCCAGCAGTCCGAATGTCTCGAACAGGTCGGGTCGCGAGGCGTACAAGGTCATGGCGATCGGGCCCCCGAAGTCGTGGCCGACTATCGTGGCTTTCCCGATGCCCTGCCGGTCGAGGGATGCCGCCAAGGCTGTGGCCTGCGCCTCGGCATCAAGCTCGTTCCATGGCCCGTCGTCCCCGAATCCCAGGAGGTCGGGGACCACCACGATGTGCTCGGGGGCGAGCGCACGTGCGACTGCTGCCCACGACCGTGATGAGCCGGGGATACCGTGGATGAGAACGACCGCAGATCCCGCGGTGCCGTGGATGTGAAGGTTCATCGACAAGAAAGTAAAGCATCCCGACAAGAAAATCAAGCAGAAGGCTAGACTGGCCCGATGAGCGGGAAGACCTACGCGCAGTACTGCGGGTTGGCCAAGGCGTTGGACCACGTGGGAGACCGCTGGACGCTCCTGATCGTGCGCGAGCTCTTGGTGGGAGGGCGGCGCTACTCACAATTGCGAGCGGCGCTTCCGGGGGTCGCCACGAACCTCCTCGCCGATCGCCTGCGGGAATTGACCGAGGACGGCATAGTCGAATCCGGTGAGGAGGGTTATCAACTAACGCCCTTCGGTCGCGAGCTCGAGGATGCAGTGAATGGTCTGGTCAGATGGGGCGGACGCTGGATGACCGAGCGCGATGAGCACGAGATGTTCCGCCCGGAATGGCTCGTCGTTGCCTTACGCGCTCTACTCCCTGCACGCAGGCCCAGCCAGATCCAGCTGCGGATCGAGGACCAGGATCTCTACGTGGGACGAACCAAGATCGGACTTGGAACGATCGCCGATCCTGATGCGGTGGTCGAAGGACGCGCCGATACGCTGCTCGGGGTGGTCACGGGACATGCCAAGCTGTCGGCATTGCGGGTACGAGGAGATAGGGCCGCCGCTGCCGCAGCCCTCGTGCGCAGCTGACGAACGTCTGAGAGCGAGGGGTAGCAAACGAATGGGGGAGCGTCCGGAAGGCCAGGGGCTGCGCAATCGGGTGTTCTGTTCATCCTGTGGTGTCTCCGAGGCGCGCCGACACGGCCTCGTCTCTCTGGGGTGGCAAGAGCTGCCCGACGCGAACGGTCGCCAGCTGGCGCTCTGCCCGGAGTGCGTCCGGCGCAACCTGTGGATGATCGAGGCCCGCCTCGACATCGACCCCGGATCCGGCGTTTAGGGCCCGAATCAGCAGGAAAAGGGGCTTTGCGCCAGAACCCTTCTGACAGACTCTAAGGAGGGGAAATGGGCAGGAAACGTTCGATCCTCGCGGTTCTCATGTCTGCAGCGCTTCTAACGGGCGTGATCGGTGGACTTCCCGATGCCGGGGCCGGCAAGAAGAAGAAGAAGCGGGTCGAGCGCACGGCGGAGGCCCAATACGTGGGGTTCTCGGGTTTCCGCGGCGCCGTCGAGGGTGCCTGTGACTCCCCACCGGTCGGTTGCGTGAGCATCCCGATCGAGCCGGGTGAGAAGTTCGTCTCGATCGAGGTCGCCGACAATGCCGGTCAGCCCGTGTGGGCCTCGGTCTATGTGTACGGATATTCGGACGCATCCTCAGCTCACGAGCACGTGTGCGGCGCGTCGGACGGACCATTCTCGATCGGGCCGGGTGTCACCGATCTGGTGGTTACGCTCACCCAGACGACGGGTGGCGCAACGAGCCCCTGCATGGGACCGTCAACGGCCGGCACGGTCTCGGCGACGTTCTCGAACCGGCCGTAGCCAGCTAGGTCAGGGCCTCGGCAGCCGCACGGAGCCGGTGTTCTTCGAGTCCTTCCATCTGTTCTTCTGCGCGCGCGATGAGCTTGTCGAAGTCGGTGACCGCGAGGCGAGGATCGTGATCGGCGATCTCATTCAGGGTGCGCCACAGCAGGCGTTTGGCGGTTACGCCAAGCAGCAAGCCCTCGAGCTCGATCAAGCGGCTCAGGGGTGAATAGCCGGTTATCTGACCGTTGAGTTTCAGTCGACCGGCGCGCTCTGCGGCCCATGCGGCGATCTGTTTGAACCTGGCGACCGCGATACCAAGTGTTTCCATCAAGCCCTCGAGCTCGCGTTTGTCGTCTTCGATCGCGGTGACGAGGTCGCGCAGGTAAGGCTCGTAGGAAGTGCCTTCGTTGCTCTTGAGGCTGCGCCGAGCCACCTCCAAACCTGCCGTGCTGCCCGCGCAATGATCGTTGAGATAGATAGACAGGAGCTTGTCGTCCATGAGTGATTGTTGCCCGCCATGGGGAATGACTAATCACGGGCGCGCGATCGATGTTGCGCGTAGCGGGAAAGAGGGGTAGGCAGGGGTTCGCATGGCAACGCGACAGGGAGGAACGTATGACAGAGGACAGAGGTCTCGTCGATAGAGCTCGCGAAGCGGTAGCCGACGTCACGACCGGCGCGGCGGACGTCGTCGCACCCCCTCGATCCGACTCGGGGCCCGTCGCCGCAGCACGCAGCGCGGCTGCAGAAACGGCACGAGTCGGAGCATCGGTCGCGCGACCTGAACGCAAGAAGTCGACCGGCAGGAAGAAGTCGACGGCCCGCAAATCGCCGGCCCGCAAGAAGTCGACCGGCAGGAAGAAGTCGACGGCCCGCAAATCGCCGGCCCGCAAGAAGAGCACGGGCCGCAAGAAGTCGACGGCCCGCAGATCGCCGGCCCGCAAGAAGTCGACCGGTAGGAAGAAGTCGACGGCACGCAGATCGCCGGCCCGCAAGAAGAGCACGGGCCGCAAGAAGTCGACGGCCCGTAAGTCTCCGGCCCGCAAGAAGTCGACCGGTAGGAAGAAGTCGACGGCACGCAGATCGGCGGCCCGCAAGAAGAGCACGGGCCGCAAGAAGGCGACGGCCCGTAAGTCTCCGGCCCGCCGGGCTAAGGCGACGGCACGTAAGACGACCCGCACGGCAAAGCGGACGGCACGGAAGACCGCTGCGGGGGCACGAGCGGGAGGGCGTAGCGCGGCCAAAGGAGCCCGTTCCACGGCGCGGAAGTCCGTCGGCCAAGCCCGATCCGCTGCGAAGCGCACGGGCCGCAAGAAGTCGACCGGGCGCAAGAAGACGACGCGCCGGCGCTAGCCGCGGAAGAACGATGTATGGACGGGCGGTCCCGAGATCGGGGGGCCGCCCGTTCTCTTTACTATGACGACATGAAGTCCTACGTACTGGGCGGGCGCTCGCCGTTGTCGGGCGAGGTCCGCATCAGCGGAGCCAAGAACTCCGCCCTGAAGATCATGGCGGCGTCGTTGATGGTGCCCGGTGAGGTGACCTTGACGCGCGTCCCTCGCATCACCGACGTGCACCTGATGGCAGACGTGCTGAAGCGGTTGGGTGCAACCGTCGAGATGGAAGGCGACCGTCTGACGATCGATGCCTCCGGCGAGCTATCCGAGGAGACGCCGTACGACCTCGTGACGAAGATGCGAGCGTCGATCCAGGTTCTCGGCCCCCTCCTTGCCCGTCTAGGCCGGGCGCGTGTGGCGATGCCCGGTGGAGATGCGATCGGGTCGCGCCCGATCGATCTGCACCTCGGGGGCCTCGAGCGTATGGGAGCCAAGTTCACCTCGGAGCACGGATTCGTCGAAGGTGTGGCCGAACATCTGACCGGGACGAGGGTGATGCTCGATTTCCCGTCGGTCGGCGCGACCGAGAACATCGTGATGGCCGCGGCGACCGCCGACAGGACGACATCGATCGAGAACGCCGCACGCGAACCCGAGATCCAGGACCTCGCAGCTTTCCTCAATGCCTGCGGAGCGAAGATCCAGGGTGCCGGCACGCCGTCGATAACGATCGACGGCGTCCCCGAGCTCCATCCCGCACAGCACGAGATCATCCCCGACCGCATCGAGGCGGGGACGTTCGCGATCGGGGCGGCAGCCACGCGCGGGGACGTCACGATCACCGACCTTCGCCCCGACCACATCGAGCTGCTGCTCCGGAAGCTGGAGGAGGCGGGGGCGGAAGTCACCGTCGGAGACGGATCGTTGCGGGTGGCCATGAGCACGAGGTCGAGGCCCTTGGACCTGGTGACGTTGCCCTATCCGGGTTTCGCGACCGATCTACAACCGTTGATGATGGTTCTGCTTGCACAGGCCGAAGGATCCTCGATCCTCACCGAGAACGTTTTCGAGGCCCGCTTCATCTTCGTCGACGAGTTGAACCGGATGGGTTGTCAGATCCGTGTCGAAGGTCATCACGCGGTCATACGAGGGATCGAGAAGCTATCGGGTGCGCCGGTGCGGGCTCCCGATATCCGTGCCGGCGCGGCCCTCGTGATCGGGGGCCTCTGCGCTGAAGGCGAGACCATCGTGTACGACGTCGCGCACATCCTGCGCGGTTACGAGGACTTCGAGCAGAAGCTCCGCGGACTCGGGGCGGACATCACCGAGCGCTCGTGAAGCTGATACGGGGGATCATCAAGTGGGTCGGGCTCGGAACGATGATCTTCGGCGGCATCACGATCCTGTGGGCGCTGTGGGTGATCGTTCAATACAAGACCGGTTGGGGCCTTGGCGCATTCGAGCGCCAAGCGTCAGATGACTGGGCGCGGATCGCCCTGTCGCTGTTGTTGTCGGGCATGTTCTTCTTTCTCGTTGGTGCGGGTGCGGTGTTGATCTCGCGTTACGAGATCAATCGCTCCAAGGAGCCTTCGACGAAGGTACCCCGGTGGGTCAGGCCCGTGATGGTCCTCTTGTTCGTCAGCGGGTTCGGATCGATCGCCTTGGCCACCGTCTTCGCGGGGATGACGGATGAGTTCGGCGACGCGACCGCGGGGATAGTCAGTTACTGCATGCTGATCGGCGTCGGACTCCTCTTCTCCGGCTGGGGCCTCAAACGGGCCGGCGACCGAGAAGAGGAGTCCAAGATCTAGCCGTTCGCTACCTCACCCGGTATGGCTTCGTCCAACTCATAACGTCACCGGGTAAGGCGACGGCCCCGCCCCATGGCGCCGCCGTTCCGCTATCGATCGAGTTCCCCGCGACATCCATCGGAGTGATGAGGCTCCCGCGCTTGATCTTCATGACGCTTCGAGGAACCGAGATCGTGATCGTGGATGCTCCCGTATCGACGGTGGCCTCGACAACCGCGCGGTATCCGCAGTTGGCGAACGCGTTCACGACCCGATCGTCGCCGCACTCCATGACCTCGAAGTAGGTCCCGGCTCCCGCATCCGGCGCGCACGAATCGGGCGCGCTCACGGGTGGGGTTCCGTCGGTGACGTATTGCGTCGGATCGCAGATGAAGTTGACGAGCCGCCACCATTGACCATCGACCTGCATGTCCCACGTGTATGCCCCGAGCCTTGCGGCCCCCTCCGGTAGCGAGGTCGTCGTCAATGAGAAGTCGACGGTGTCGGGGTGAGCCGCGATCGCGGCCGCGATGAGATCCTGGCCGAGCGCGTCGCCGATCGGCGACAACGCAGTGTCGATCTCGGAACCCCAATCGCCGGCGGCATCTCTGGCCACCGTCATCGGGGCGTGGTGCTTCGGTGCGCCGAGGGCTACGGTGCCCGGCACCGCAGAAACGGCCACCAGGACCAGGATCATGAAGATGCGATTCATGGCTACCTCCATATCGTTTGTCGACATCACCTCTCGGTACGCCGGGGGGCTCGGATCGGTAACCGTGGGGGCATGGGCTCGCCCCGGTAGAATCGGGGGGTGAGCGAAACCATGACGATCGAAGACCGGGTCAAAGAGGCCCTCGAGCTGATCCGGCCCGCGATCCAGTCAGACGGGGGCGACATCCGCCTGGAGAACGTGTCCGGGAACACCGTGACCGTGCGGCTCTTCGGCACGTGTGAGACCTGTCCGATCTCTCCGATCACGCTCAAGCAGGGCGTCGAGCGGATCCTCAGGGAGCGCGTCCCCGGCATCACCGAGGTAATCGCCCTCGAGGCCTGAGGGCCATCGACACCCGCTCTCCGATGGATACCGATTCCCTGATCGAACGCGCTCTCGCGGGGGAGCGGCGGGGGATCGCTCAGCTAATCTCGCTCGTCGAGGACGGCAGTAGTGACCTCGGCGCGGTGATGCGCACGATCTACCCCCGGACCGGTAACGCGTACACGATCGGCATCACGGGGGCCCCCGGCGCCGGGAAGTCGACTTTGACCGAGCAACTCGTCGGCCGGGCACGACGCGACGACCACAAGGTAGGCGTCCTGGCGATCGACCCCTCCAGTCCCTTCTCCGGGGGCGCGCTTCTCGGAGACCGTGTCCGTATGCAAAGTCACGCTACCGACCCCGATGTCTTCATCCGGTCGATGGCCACGCGCGGCCACCTCGGCGGGATCTCACTTGCGACCCCCGAGGCCGTGCGGGTGCTCGACGCCGTCGGTAAGGACATCGTGGTGATCGAAACGGTCGGTGTCGGCCAGGCCGAGGTCGAGATCACGGACGCGTGCGATACGACGTTGGTCGTGGTCAATCCCGGGTGGGGGGATGCGGTTCAGGCGTCCAAGGCCGGCCTCATGGAGATCGCCGATGTCTTCGTAGTGAACAAGGCCGATCGAGTGGGTGCCGAGGACTCCGTTCGAGAGCTCAAGCAGATGCTCGAGATGTCGGAAGCAGAGTGGAAGCCCGAGGTGGTCCAGACGATCGCGACGAAAGGCGAGGGGATCGACGACCTGTGGACCGCGATCGAGAAGCACCGCGCCTACCAAGAGGAGCGCGGGCTCCTCGAAGCGCGGCGCCGGCGCCGGGTCGAGCGCGAGATCCGAGAGATCGTTGCCGAGCGCTTCCGTCAGCGCGTCGAGACCGACGCGAGCGATCTACTGACAACGCTTGCCGACGATGTGACCGCGCGTCGTCTCGATCCCTACTCGGCCGCCGATCGCCTCATCGAAGAGCTCGGCTGATCACTACTTGTCGAAGGTGAGTGTGACGGTCCCCTCTGAAGGGTTGCTGCTGGCCATGCACTCGGTCACGTATCCGCTGAGCATGTGGACGTGGATAGGTTTCTTGTTCGCTAGCGGGAAGCGTTCGGTTCCGGTACCGCAATAGAAACCCAGCTCGGCGTTGCCCTGGTGTATGAGACCCACGACGGGTTCTCTCGAATCGTCCGCGATCTCCACGGACACGAGGCGTTCGTCTTCCTGAGTCCGAATGTTGTCCGTGGTGGTCAAGGCGATGTGAACGCTCGGCCCGTTGAACGTGATCATGATCGTGCCGGGGTCACCCCCGTAGCTCGCTGTGGCGGTACGCGACGAGGGCCCGGCCATCGCCCCATTCAGCGTGGCCGAGAGAAGAATGGCCGATGCAACAAGCAGCTTCATCAAGCGGATCATGCTCATTACCTCCTCAACCGATTCGCGGGCCGTCTCTCATCAACAGAACGCCCAACGGTTGATCCGGTAACTGGTGTAGGCCGACGCATGCCTTAGTAGTGCGGACCGGCTTCACCGGCCCTGTTGCTAAGCCGGTGTCGGCGTGGCCGACACGTGGCTTAGTAGAATCTGGCTCCTATGACCGACGACCGGCACCGCCGCTGGGCCGAGGCCTACGAGCAGGCCAAGCTGAGAGATGACGTCGATTTCGACACGCTCTCGAGCGCCCCGTTGGACCCTCTCTATGGACCCGATGGCTCAGTCGATCCCGAGATCGGCTATCCCGGCGAGTACCCGTTCACCCGTGGCATCTATCCCACGATGTACCGGGGCCGGCTGTGGACGATGCGCCAGTTCGCCGGATTCGGTTCGCCCGCGCAGACGAATGAACGCTTCAAGTTCTTGGTTGACCACGGCCAAACGGGCCTGTCTGTGGCTTTCGACATGCCCACCCTGATGGGGCGCGACTCCGACGACCCGCACTCGCTCGGTGAGGTTGGCCGGTGTGGTGTGGCCGTCGACTCGCTCGCCGACATGGAGATCCTCTTCGACGGACTGGACCTCGAGACCGTAACGACGTCGATGACGATCTCGGGCCCGGCCCCCATGTTGTTCGCGATGTATCTCGCCGCCGCGGAGAAGCAGGGGGCCGACCGGTCGAAGCTCGACGGAACGTGCCAGACCGACATCCTGAAGGAATACATCGCCCAGAAGGAGTGGCTCTTCCCGCCCGAGCCCCATCTCCGCTTGACCGCCGACATGATGGAGTACTGCGCCGAGAGCGTTACGAAATACCACCCGCTCTCGATCTCCGGGTATCACATCCGCGAAGCGGGCTCCACGGCTGCTCAGGAGCTCGCGTTCACCGTCGCATCCGGTTTCGCTCACGTCGAGCTCGGGCTACGGCGCGGCCTCGACATCGACGAGTTCGCTCCCGGCTTGTCGTTCTTCTTCAACAGCCACATCGACTTCTTCGAGGAGATCGCCAAGTTCCGGGCCGCGCGCAAGATATGGGCGCGCTGGATGAAGGAGCGCTACGGCGCGAAGAAGGAACGGTCGTGGATGCTCAAGTTCCACACCCAGACCGCAGGTTGTTCGCTGACCGCTCAGCAGCCCTACAACAACGTCGTCCGGACCGCGACCGAAGCGCTCGCGGCCGTGCTCGGCGGAACCCAGAGCCTGCACACGAACTCGCTCGACGAGGTGCTCGCCCTGCCGAGCGACGAGGCCGTAGAGATCGCTCTTCGGACCCAGCAGGTGATCGCGTACGAGACCGGAGTCACGAACGTGATCGACCCGCTCGGTGGCTCGTGGTTCGTCGAAGAGCTCACGACGCGGATCGAAGACGAGGCCGAGGCCTACTTCGCCAAGATCGAAGAGCTCGGTGATGGCTCGATCCTCGACGGGATGCTGCGCGGGATCGAACAGGGCTTCTTCCAGAAGGAGATGGCCGACGCCGCGTTCCGCTACCAGCAACTCCTCGAGCAGGGCAAGAAGGTCATGGTCGGCGTCAATCGGTTCACGAAGACCGTGCAGGAGCTACCCGAGGTCTTGTTGATCACGACCGAGATCGAGGAGAAGCAGAAGAAGGCCGTTGCCGAGGTCAAGGCGAACCGCGACACGAAGGCCGTCGAGGATGCCCTCAGTGCACTAAAAGACATGGCGCACGACGAGAAGCAGAACTCGGTACCGGTCCTCGTCGATGCTGCGAAGGCCTACGTCACCCTCGGCGAGATGGTCGAGACCCTCAAGAAGGAGTGGGGGGTCTACACCGAACCCCCGATGTTCTAGCGGGGTTCCGGCGCCGGGTCCGGGTGAACAGGGGTGGAAGACGCTCCTGCCTGTTTCGCTCGACTGGGCAGGAAACGTCGCTGGGCGACGCTAGGTGACCAATCGAGTGATCCGGCCGGTTCTTCGTGCACTGGACCACCGTTTCGGTGGTTCATGGAACTAAGAAGCGCTCTTAGTGGTGGACATTGACCACCTGTGGGTGGTCGGTGTCCACCTAATGGGCTAGTTAGGGAACTTCGCTAGGCCATCGTTCGGGACCAGGTCGACCCGGTAGTGGGTCGTGCCGGCTATCTGGCTGAACCAGTTCGACGCTGCGTACCATTCGAACCGGCGAGGCCCCCGGATGTAGTCCCACGGGATGATCATCTCGATCCGATTACCCCCGACGTCGAAGGTGCCGGGGAACTCGCTGGTGCCGTCGTCTTTGCCTCCCGCGTAGGGCTTCCACCCGTCCTGCGTCGCCTGGGCGCCGAAGGAATAGCCCTCTTCATCGCTGGCACCGGTGATGCCGACCGCCACGATCATGTGGGTCTGGTCGTTCGGCATCGACGAAGGCAGGTCACCGGCGAAGGTCATCGTCAGCTTGAAGTCCTCGCCCAGACCGATGATGGATGCTTCGGTCAGCTCGGCATAGGACGGGGTGACACCATCTTTCTTGGCATCGTTGGGGGGATCGTCAACGATCGCGGTCCTGCGGGCCAGGCTGGGATCGATCTCGCTGCTCGTCGAGGATCCGGGAGGTTGGCCTGCAGCCCGCGCGCTCGTTCCTTTGCCGGTTCCTCCGCCTTCTCCAGGTCGTTCGGCCTTCTCGCCGATCTTGGCGGCCTTCTTCAACACGCCTTTCTTCTTCTTGGCCTCGCTCTTGGCGGCGTCCTCACCGCCGAGCCGGGTCCGATCACCCGCTCGCGGGGCGCCATTCGAGCATGACGTCCCGAACAAGGCCACTGCGATCAGCGCTGCCGCGATGCGTTTGCGCGTCATAGCCCGCGGCCCCCTCGGATGATCCGGTAGCCCAGTACCGCTGCAACGACCGCAAGCACGATCGCCACAACTGCGCCGATCGTCTGCAAAGGATCGGCTGGAGGCGCCCGGAAGCTCGGACTGGGCGAGGGGAACGAGGACTGAGCCATCCGCAACAGGTTCACGACGCGGCGCTACTGCCGGACATCGGCCAGCCGGTCCACGAAGTGGTCTCGCCGGGCGCATCGGCTAACCCGGCGGAGGCAACGACGGCGAGGAACGACCGCACGATCCGCGCGGTCACACCCCAGATCACGTTGTCGTTCCACACCCACGCCTCGGTCGGATACGTGCGGTCCCGGTGTGAGAACCCCGCTTCTGACCTGATCTCTTCGTTCAACTGCGCGAGAGGTACGTGGAGCACGCTCGCGACCTCTTCGGGGTTCGGATCCAGGACTGGTTCGTTCTCGACCCAGCCGATCACCGGGGTCACGACGAAGCCGGTTACGAATGTCGGGAACGCATCCAGGCGGCCGAGGACCTCGACGATGCCCGGGTCGAGCCCGATCTCTTCCTGAGCCTCCCGCAGCGCCGCCGCTTCCTCGTCTGGATCGGTGTCGTCGATCGATCCCCCGGGGAACGAGATCTGGCCCTTGTGGTTCGGCAACGTCTCGGTCCTTATCGTGAATATCAGAGTCGGTTCGGGTTCGGCCACGATGGGGATCAGGACCGCCGCGTCGCGTGCATCGTCGAGCTTGACCCGGCTCGGCGAGGTGGCCGCAAGGGCGGTAGACAGGCGGTGCTTGAATTCCTCGTTCATGCCGACCCATCTTAGGGTGGGGCCACTTTTTCTTTGGAACAAGGAGGCGTCGTGGGTGAGTTCGTAAACCTCGAGGTTGCGGCGTCGGGGGTCGGCACGATCCGCCTCGATCGTCCGAAGCTGAACCCGTTGAATGCGCAGGTCGCGGAGGAACTGGGGGCCGCGGTCGATGAGGCGAAGAGTCGCGACGATGTCCGCGCGATCGTCGTGTGGGGCGGCGAGAGGGTCTTCGCCGCCGGGGCCGACATCAAAGAGATGGGCGAGCGCGACGCGATCACGATGTATCGATACATCGGCGGGTTCCAGGATGTCTTCACGCACCTCGAGAACCTGCCGCAGATCACGATCGCGGCGATCAACGGATACGCGCTCGGTGGGGGATGCGAGCTGACCCTCGCGTGCGACATGCGCATCTGTGCGACCGACTCACAGCTCGGCCAGCCAGAGATCCTGCTCGGCGTGATCCCCGGCGCCGGCGGCACCCAACGACTGCCGCGCCTCGTCGGGGTGGGCCGCGCGAAGGAGATCATCTACACGGGGCGGTTCATCCCGGCCGAGGAGGCTCTCGCGATCGGGCTGGTCAACGAGGTCGTCGAGCCCGACCAGGTCTACGCGCGCGCGGTGGAGATCGCCGAGAGGTTCGCGAACGGTCCGCTCGTGGCCCTGATGGCCGCCAAACAGGTGATCCAGTCCGGTATCGACATCGATAAGGCGACGGGGATCATGCTCGAGCGCCAAGCCTTCGCGGCCCTGTTCGCATCCGAGGACCAGAAGATCGGCATGGAATCGTTCATCGAGAGCGGGCCCGGCAAGGCCAAGTTCGTCGGGCGATAGGAGGAACCGTGGCAGTTGAGCTCAAGATCGGTTGGCTGACGGTCGATTCGAAGGACCCGAAGAAGATCGGGGAGTGGTGGAAGGAAGCCCTCGACCTCGAGGTCGTGTTCGAAGACACCGACGAGTTCGCGGTGACCGGCAAGGGCCGGATGGGTTCGCAGTGGAACATCCTGTTCTACCGGGCACCCGACGACAAAAAGGTGAAGAACCGGCTCCACTTCGACCTGATCCCCGACACCGATCGGGAGGCCGAGGTCGCCCGTCTCGAATCCCTCGGCGCGACGCGCGCCGACATCGGTCAGAAGGACGTGACGTGGACGGTCATGGCCGACCCCGACGGCAACGAGTTCTGCATCCTCAGCCCGAGAGACGACGTCCCGGCCTAGCGCCGGTGTCGGATCCTTTCTGTGTCCCGTAGCCCACGAAAAACGTAGGTCAGGTCACAGAGAAAGCCCTTCGGGAGGATTCCAGGCCGGCCCGTTGAACGGTTAGGTCGGGAGGGGGCTCTGTGCGCAAGCTGCTGATCGTCGGTACGGCCTGCATCGTCGCGCTCGGATCCATGACCGCGGCCCCCGGGTCGCCGAGGCCCGGCACCAAGGTGAAGGCCCTCGCTCCCGACCTCGTCCCGCTCCCGCCCGAGCAGATCAATGGACCGACGACCGAGGTCGTCGTGCCCCTCGGGGTCGATGCGCCACTGATCGTCGACGGTTGCTTCCTCGACGAGCGCATCCGCAAGGGCGCACAGCGCTGCCTGCGCTTCGATGGCATCGTCGGTAACCAGGGGGCCGGTCCGCTCGAGCTTGCCTACACGCTGGACAGCACGCGCCGGATGGTCGTCGCGCAGCAGCGCATCTTCAATTCCGACGGGACGTACAAAGACCGTTTCGCGACCAGCACCGAGTACCACCCGACGCACCTCCACTTCCACGTTCAGGACTTCTACGTCGCGAGCCTCTGGCGCTCGAGCGCGGAGGGTGAGCGTGCGGGCCTGCCCGTTGCGCACGGCGACAAGTCGGGCTTCTGCCCGGAGGACAGTGCGCCGATCGACACGGAGGACAAGGACGCGTCGCGCTACTACTCGTGTTTCACGGAGGACGAGCGCGGGGTCGGGCCGAACCAGGTCGTAGGCATCTCGGCGGGATGGAAAGACATCTACAGATGGGAGCTTCCGGACCAGTTCGTCGAGATAACCGGCATCCCCGACGGCTTCTACGTGCTCGAGATCGAGCTCGACCCGAACAACGTGTTCGTCGAGGCCAACGAGAGGAACAACAAGATGTGCGTGGTTCTCGAGCTCGCGGGGTCCGACGCGACCCTGCTCGACCCCCAACCACGTTGCTGAAGCCTTTCTGCGTGACCTAGCCCACGAAAAACGTGGGTCGGCTCACCGAGAAGCCACACTGCAGAGGTCATCGGTCCGATAACGTTCCGCGGTGCCTACCCTGCCCGTCCATCGGATCGTCATGCCCACGCCCTACGGTGTGGGGCCCGTCAACGCGTACCTGATCGATGCCCAACCCCTCACGCTGATCGATGCAGGTTTCCAAACCGAAGAATCGAAGTCGGCCTTCATTTCGCAGCTGAACGACGCCGGTCATAAGCCCGCCGAGATAGAGCGCGTCCTGATCACCCACGGCCATCCCGATCATTACGGCCTGGTGCCGTGGCTCCAGGAGATGGAGATCGCGGTCCACTTCCCCGAACGCGAGCTCGAGCGCATGACCGGCAAGGGGATGCGCTCGCACTTCGGACGGTTGCTCCTCCAGGCCGGGATGCCGCTCGACCTCTTGATCAAGATGGACGAGCATCGCAAGAAGGACCCGCGGCCCTGGTTGGACATCCCGAGCCTCGAACCCGTGCGGGACGGGGACGTGTTCGAGTTCGACGGGCTCGCGATCGAGGCCCACCATGTCCCCGGCCACAGCGGGGGACACTTCATCTACTTCGAACCGGACTCACGCACGCTGTTCGCGGGCGATCAGCTGCTCCCGCACGTGTCCCCGAACCCGCTGCTCGAGCCGAGCCTCGAGGATCACACCGAACGGCGCCGGTCCCTCGTCGACTACCTCGACACGCTCGACCGGCTGAAGAAGCTCGAGCCGGCGATCGCCTATCCCGGCCACGGAGACCCGATCGACGACGTTCCAACGCTGATCGATGCGACCGTCGCCCATCACCTCGAACGCAAGTCCGAGATCGCCGGGCTCCTGACCGACCGGGGCCAGAGCCCTTACGAGCTCGCCCAGAGGGTCTATCCGGATGTGAAGGGTTACGACGTGTTCCTGTCCGTGTCGGAGGTCGTGGCCCACCTCGATCTCGTCGTCGACGACGGTGGGGCCGTGATCGAGGAGCGCGACGGCATCACCTACTATCGGGCGGCCTAGCCCGGGTTTAACCCCGAGCCCGCTTTGGTAGGGTGCTTGCTATAGCAAGCACTTCGTCCGTAGACCCTTACTGGGAGGACAATCCGTGAACATCGTGGTGTGTGTGAAGCACATCCCCGACCCCAACGTGCCGCCCGAGATGGACGGCGATCGCCTGAAGCGCGAGGGGGTCCAGGGGGTGCTCGACCCGGGTGACGAGTTCGGTGTCGAGGCCGGTCTGCAGCTCAAAGAGAAGAACGGGGGCGAGGTGACCCTCGTCTCGATGGGGCCTGCAACCGCCCGTGAGGCGGTTACCCGTGGCCTCTCGATGGGTGCCGACAAAGGCATCCTGATCTCCGACGACTCGCTGGCGGGGGCCGATGCCCTCGTCACGGCGCGCGTGCTCGCGGCCGCGATCAAGCGCAACGAGTTCGACCTCGTGATCGCCGGAGTCGAGTCCACCGACGGGTACACGGGGACGATGCCCGGCACGCTCGCCGAGCTGCTCGGTGTCCCGCAGGTCACGTTCGTCAAAACCCTGGAGAACGTCGACGCCACCACCGCCAAGGTGGATCGCCAGACCGCGTCCGGCTACCACGTCGTCGAGTGCGCGCTCCCGGCCGTGATGACGGTTACGGCCGGTGTCAACGAGCCTCGCTACGCATCGTTCAAGGGCATCATGGCTGCGAAGAAGAAGCCCCTCGAGGAGCTGTCACTGGGTGACCTCGGCTTGACGTCCGATGACGTCGCGATCAATCAGAAGATCGCCCAGATCACGCCCGCCGAGGAGCGCAAGGCGGGTGAGGTCTTCGAAGACGACGGGACGGGGGCCGCGAAGATCGCGGACTTCCTCAAAGAAGCGAAGGTGATCTAGCCATGGCAAAGGTATGGGTGTACGCGGAAGTGCATGAGGGCAACCTCGACCCGGCGGCGCTCGAGCTGCTGACGAAAGCCCGTGACCTCGGTGATGCCGAAGCCGTCGTGCTCGGCTCCGGCGCGTCCGACGCGGCTGCCAAGCTTGGTGAGTACGGCGCTGCCGTCGTCCACGCGAGTGACGACGCGGTCTACGACGACTTCATCGCGCAGCCGCACGCGCATGCGCTGCACGAGCTGATCGGTCAGAACAACCCCGACCTGATCATGTTTGCCAACAACTACGACTCGCGCGACATCGCGGGTCGCCTGTCGGCCAAGACGGGTTCGACGCTGATGGGCAACGCGACAGACATCCTGTCAGTCGACAAGGCACAAACGTCGATCTTCGGTGGGACCCAGCTCGTAGATGTCGAGCTCGAGGGTTCGCCGCGTCTCGTGCTCGTCAGGCCGAAGTCGTTCGAGCCCTCGGCCGCAGCCGCAGCCGGAACGGTGCAGCAGGTCTCGGTCGAGATCCCCGAGGACGCCAAGAAGGCGAAGCGGGTCGAGAGGCACGAAGAGCAGGCCTCGGGTCCGAAGCTCGATGCTGCGCCCGTCGTTGTCTCCGGGGGCCGCGGCCTCCAGGAAGCCGGCAACTTCAAGCTTCTCGAAGAGCTCGCCAGCGAGATCGGCAACGCCGCGGTCGGTGCGACCCGTGCGGTCGTCGACGCCGGTTGGGTCCCCTACGCGATGCAGATCGGTCAGACCGGTATCACCGTCAAGCCGGGTGTGTACATCGCGGTCGGTATCTCCGGCGCGACCCAGCACATGGTCGGTATGAAGGGTGCGAAGAAGATCATCGCGATCAACAAGGACGAGGAAGCACCGATCTTCTCGATCGCCGACCTCGGAGTCGTCGGAGATGCCCTCAAGATCCTTCCGCAACTGATCGAAGAGGTTCGGAACCGCAAGGGCTAGAGATGGGTCTGGGTGATCGGATCCGGGCGTTCTTCGCATCGAAGAGCAACCCCGGACTTGCCGAGCTCGAGGCTTTCGTAGCCGAGCGCAAGGGCATAGAAGGCTTTATCGAGCCGAGGACGCCGACGAGCTCGACCACCCTGCTGCTAGTCGATCGCGACGGAGAACACCGGCGCGCACCGGTGCGGGAGCCGGCCGACGCGGTCTCGTTCTGCGAACGGCACGGGATCCCGGTCTACGACGCGCAGGTGATCGGCTATCCGAAGCGGATGAAGGACTACGAGCGTAGGCGGCGTTCGGTGTCGATGGATTCACTCGACGAGGACATCGCCGAGCTCGAACGGAGATTGTCCGAAGAAGACTAGGCCTGGAGCTCGCGGTCCAGCTGTGCGATCAGGTTGCGGACCTTGATCTCGATCTTGTCGCGGATCCCGTCGACCTCTTCGGGGCTCTTGCCCTTCGGGTCGTCGAGCTCCCAGTCCTCGAGCGGGACACGAAGGGCCGGGCACGCTTCTTCGACCGCGCAACCCATGCCGATCACGCGCACGGCCTCGTCGGTCATCTCTTGGGTCAGCATCGTCCCGGGGCCACCGTCGAGCTCGATGTCCTCGGCCCGCATCGACTCGACGACCTCCGGATGGGGATGGTCGGCCGGGATGGTCCCCGCCGACCGGCCCTCGTAGCGGTCGCCGGCGAGGCGGTTGAAGAACGCCTCGGCCATCCGCGATCGCCCGGCGTTGTGGACGCAGACGAACAGCACGACCGGTTTGGGGTCGTCGTCTCCCTGCGAGCCGGGCAGCTGCACCCGCGCATCCTGGTCCTGGCTCCAGCGCTTCGTATGCATCGTCCATTCCTAGCAGGTCTGGCCTCGTATCCTTGAACCGATGCACTACCTGGATCACGCCGCTACCACCCCTGTGCTTCCCGAGGTCAAGGAGGCCATGCTCGGCGCGCTCGATGACGACTTCGGCAACCCGTCCTCGGTGCACTCGTTCGGCCGGCGGGCCAAAGAGATCGTCGAGGACGCCCGCGACCGGGTCGCCGCGGCCATCGGGGCGGCCCCCGCCGAGATCGTGTTCACCGGTGGGGGGACCGAGGCCGACAACCTCGGTCTCAAGGGGGCCGCAGCGAAGCTGCGAGGCAACGGCAACCACGTGATCGTCTCGACCTTCGAGCATCACGCGGTCCTCGACGCGGCCGGATGGCTCGCGAAGCAAGGGCTCGAGGTCACGAAGCTGCCGGTGACGCCCGAGGGTCGTGTCGATCCCGAGGCCGTGGCGGCGGCAGTGAAGCCATCGACGATCCTCGTGTCGGTGATGACCGTCAACAACGAGATCGGCACCGTGCAGCACCTCGAACGCATCGCCGAGCTCGTTCACGCCGCGAACCCCCAGGCCCTCGTTCACACCGATGCCGTGCAGGCGCTGGGCAACGTGCCGGTCGACGTGCACGGGTGGGGTGTCGATCTGGCCGCGTTCTCGGCCCACAAGCTCGGGGGTCCTAAGGGGGTCGGTGCGTTGTTCGTGCGATCGTCCGTGCCGGTCGAGCCCATTCTTCACGGCGGGGGCCACGAGCGCGGTCTGCGATCGGGAACGCTGAACGTCTCGGGCATCGCAGGGTTCGGCATCGCTGCCGAGGTTGCCGCTAAAGAGGTCTACGAGAAGTCCGATCGCCTCGGTCCCATGCGGGACCGGTTGCTGGAGGGGATCCGGACCGTGGTGCCCGAAGTCGTCGTCAACGGTCGCCTCGAACAACGGATCGCCGGCAACCTCAACGTCTGCATCCCGGGAACCGATGGGGAGACGCTGCTGATCCTGCTCGACCAGGCGGGCATCGCATGCTCGTCCGGTTCGGCCTGTGCCTCCGGTGCTCTCGACCCCTCGCACGTGCTGCTCTCCATCGGTGTGCCCCGCGATCTCGCAAAGGGCAGTCTGCGTTTCTCGCTGGGCCGGGCATCGACCGAAGCCGACGTCGATGCCGTCCTCGATGTCTTTCCGAAGGTCGTCGCGCAAGCGCGTAGGGCGGCCTGATGAAGGGCAAGGCCGTGGTCGCGATGTCCGGTGGCGTCGACTCTTCCGTCACTGCCGCGTTGCTGGTCGAGGCCGGTTACGACGTGACCGGCATCATGTTGAAGCTCTGGAAGGGCGATGAGCAGAACAACAACTCCGGGTGCTGCAACCTCGGCGCGGCCGAGGATGCACGCCGAGTCGCCGATGTCCTCGGGATCCCTTTCTACGTCTTCAACTTCGCCGATCGCTTCGAGCAGACCGTGATCGCCGACTTCGATGCCACGTATGCGGCGGGGCGCACGCCGAACCCCTGCATCCGCTGTAATCAGTGGATCAAATTCGATGCCCTTCTCGAGAGGGCGCGCGACCTCGGCGCCGATGTTCTCGCCACCGGCCATTACGCGCGCGTACGGGAACGTGATGGCCGGTACCGGTTGCTGCGCGGGATCGACACCGCCAAGGACCAGTCCTACGTGCTGTGGATGCTCACGCAGTCAGAGCTTGCCCACTGTCGCTTTCCGGTGGGGGACATGACGAAACCCGAGACACGCGCGATCGCGGCCGATCTTGGTCTCCGTACCGCATCGAAGCCGGACTCTCAGGAGATCTGTTTCGTGCGCGAGGGTGACCTGGGGGCGTATCTCTCCGATCGGGTCGCCGCGGCCGACCGCCCCGGCGAGATCGTCGATACGTCGGGTCACGTCGTCGGTGAGCACGCGGGGGTGGCGCGTTACACGATCGGCCAGCGCAAGGGACTGGGGATCTCGCTGGGTACGCCGGTCTTCGTGACCGCGATCGATGCAGCTTCGGACCGGATCGTGGTCGGGGATCGATCGAACCTCCTGGTCGATCGCCTGAGGCTCGACGAGGTCAGCTTCGTCGACGACGCACCGGGTCCCGACGATGATGTGCTGGTCCAGTACCGGGCCCACGGAGAGGTAGCCCCGGCTCGGGTGATGGCCGGGTCTGAGGGCCTCGAGATCGCCTTCTCGACCCCGGTCGAGGCCGTGGCCCCGGGGCAGTCCGCCGTGCTCTACCGGGCCTCCGAGCCCGATGAGCTCCTCGGGGGCGGCATCGTCGCCTCCACCGCCCCGGTTCCTGCTTCCGCCTAGGCAGCCTTCGCAGGCGCAGGGACCGGGCGTTTCGCGGCGAAATCACCCGGGTAGCGGTGCTCTTTGAGGCCGTCCACCGTCGAGCCCACTTGGAGGAGTCTTTGCGTCGGTCCTTGATGCTGGTCGTGGCAACCCTGCTTATCGCATCACTGGTCGTTCCTGCGGTCGGTGCCCGTCCCTCGACCCCTGAGCCCAATGAGGCCTGCGGTCCGACGACCATCGATGCAACCCTGCGGCTGGCCGCGGACGGGACGCTGGAGTGTGGGCCCGGACAAGCCGTTGTAACGCGCGAAGACCTAGCGAGTGCCCATCCCGGACGTGTTGGGATGCGGGAATCCCTGACATCCTTCTTCGCGATCGCCGACGTCCAACTCGCCGATGAGGAGTCGCCCGCCCGCGGTGAGGGGGCCGATCCTTGCTATCCCTCGCCTGGTATCAGCTCGTCGGCCTTCCGGCCCCACGAGACGATGGTGCCGCACCTGATGAACGCCCATATCAGGGCAGCGAACGAGATCGCCTCTTTGGGAAGCCCGAACCTCGACGACGACTTCGACTTCCTGGTCGGCCTCGGCGATCTCGCCGACAACCAGCAATACAACGAGATCCGTTGGATCATCGACATCCTCGACGGCGGCAAGCTGGTCAACCCCGACTCGGGAAACGACCCCGTTCTCGGTGGTGAGGGTTACGACGGGCCCCAGGCCGACGAGCCCGAGGGGGCGGGAGGCCGAACGGGCTACGACGCGAGCGCCGATCTTCCGGACGACGGCGTGCTCGAGCTAGCAAACGAGCCGTTCTGGGCGACGGGTCTGCGCGTTGACGATGGCGAGACCGTCGAGCAGCTTCCCTGGTACTCGTTGCCGGGCAATCACGATGTCAAGGTGCAAGGGACGTTGCCAGATGAGCTCAGTGGCAACGACCACAACGAGATGAAGGCGTGGCGGGCCACCTATCGCTCGTACTACATCGGTAACGCGAAGGCGGTCCTGCAAGACATCCCGGCAGACCGCAAGGCCAAGCTGTGTGCCGCCATGGAGGCTCAGGACGAAGAGATGTTCACGGCCGCTATGACCGAGGTCCTTTCTGACCCTGCCGGCTCGATCGGCAACAAGGTCATCCCCTCCGATCAGGCCCGGATGCCCTTGTACCGGACCGATGAGATCAAGCAGCTCGGTGACGAAGAAGCATGTCTCGCCGTAGCTACCGGCCGCTCGTTGGCGGAAGAGATCTGTCGGTCCTCGTGGGTCGAGGAACACTTCGAAACGACGGGTGTCCCGGTGGGCCACGGCTATGGCTCCGACGAAGAGGGCACCAGCATGCGGTGCCATGACGAGGACGGGAACCTGTTGGCTCGGGCCTGCTACGCGTTCACCGACGGGCCGTTCCGCTACATCGGGCTCGACAGCAACCCCCCGGAAGGGGCCGAGACCGGCAACATCGATCCCGAGCAGGTTGACTGGCTCGAACGAGAGCTGATCGCGAGCTCGACGAGGTATTTCGATGAGTCCGGGACCGAGGTGCAGAACCCGGATGGCCAAGACCGCATGATCGTGGTCTTCGCACATCACCCCAGTGACAGCATGCGTAACGAGTTCGCGCCCACATCGCCCGGCATCGAAGGTGAAGAGTTCCGTCAGCTATTGCTGAGGTTCCCCAACGTGATCCTCAACGCCAACGGGCACACCCACCAGAACCGGATCTGGGCACGCAGCAGCGAGACGCTCGGAACCGGCTATTGGGAGGTAAACACCTCTGCGATCGCCGACTACCCGACCCAGAGCCGCACGATCGAGATCGCCGACAACAAGGACGGAACGCTGTCGATCTTCGCGACCGTGTTCGACGCGATGGTCGCCCCCGATGCGGGCGAGCTCTCCTGGGAGCAAGACGACCCGACCAGCGAGACGGAGCTCAGCGGCGGGGCAGCGGCGAGAGACATCAACGAGGACTGGCTCGCATCGTGGGGCCGTGAGGTCATGTTCTACGACCCTCAGGGAAGCCTCAGCAAGCTCGGGACCCCCGAAGACCGCAATGTCGAACTGCTGATCGACTCTCCGGCATGGTTCGACGGCGGGCCTCCCGGTGGTCCTCCCTCAGGCGTGGCGGGCAAACGGCGCGCCAGGTACGCCGTCTAGTCATCTCTCTGGCACGCTAGGTGCGTGCCGAGCGAACGGGAGACGATCCAGGCCGAGTTCGAGCGCGCGTCCAAGACATTCGCAGGCCGTACCGAGGGCCGCTTCGATCACATGGACGTCGTCGGCTTCTCCCGCGCACGGCCCGGTGCGACGATCCTCGAGGTCGGTGCCGGCACCGGCAACTTCCTCCGCTTGTTCGACTCACTCGGCGGCCGCCGGATCGCACTGGATCTGACGGCCGGGATGCTCGCCGAGGCCCGAGCGCGCTCGCCGGAGATGGAGCTCGTTCAGGCCGATGGTGGCGCCATCCCGCTCCGCTCCCGGTCGATGGATCTCGCGTGCAGCGCGCAGGCCCTCCATCACATCCACCACCCGATCCCGGTCCTGAAGGAGATGCGACGTGTCGTCGGAGACGGGGGCCGCGTCTTGGTCGTCGACCAGGTGTCCCCGGAGCACGTCGAAGAGACGGTTGCGATGAACGAGCTCGAGCTGCTGCGCGATCCCTCCCACGCCGCGAGCCGGCCGCCGTCGAGCTTCCGGATCATGCTTGCCGCGGTGGGGCTCGAGATCGAATCCGAAGAGATCCATGATTCGACCGACCGGCTCTCGTCGTGGATGCCTCCCGAGGAGTTCCCGGTCGATCGGATCGAGGCCGTCCGGCGGGTGGTCGCCGAGAGAGGCGCCGAGACGGGCATGGATTTCGAGCGGGACGGTGACGACTGGGTCTACACGCGACGACGGATCCAGATCCTTGCCCGGCGGGTGCCCTGATCTGTCATCGGCCGCTGCGAAGATAGGGCGATGCCCAAGCTGACCAAGGCCGTTGCCACCAAGCGGGTCAAGGAGCTCCGCGCGGCGATCGACCACCACTCGTACCGCTATCACGTGCTCGACGATCCCGAGATCGCCGACGTCGAGTACGACGCGCTGATGCTCGAACTGGGTGAGCTCGAAGCCGAATTCCCCGCCTTGATCACACCGGACTCGCCGACGCAGCGGGTGGGCGCAACCCCGAGTGACCTGTTCGCCCCGGTGACGCATCGCAGCCCGATGATGTCGCTCGACAACTGCTTCAGCCTCGAGGAGCTCCAAGCCTGGGGGGGCCGCGTGGAGCGCGGTGTTGGAGCCGCCGGTGGGTTCGTCACCGAGCTCAAGATGGACGGCGTCGCGGTGAACCTGATCTACGAGGGTGGGGTCCTGGTCAAGGGGGCGACGCGCGGTAACGGTCAGGTGGGGGAGGACATCACCGCGAACCTCAAGACGATCAAGGCGGTCCCGTTGAAGCTTCGGGGCAAGGCGCCCGGCATCATCGAGGTTCGCGGTGAGGTCTACATGCGTTCCGACGACTTCAAGAAGCTCAACGAGCGACTGGGCGAGGCCGGGTTGAAGACGTTCTCGAACCCGCGCAATGCGGCCGCCGGCTCTCTCCGTCAGAAGGACCCGAGCGTGACGGCCGATCGCACATTGTCGCTCGTTTGCCATGGGGTCGGCTTCGCGCAGGGGAAGCGGTTCCGTTCGCACTGGGAAGCTCTCGAGGCGATCCGAGAGCTCGGGCTCCGGACGAACCCCGAGAACAAGCAGCTCGCCGACCTCGAAGAGGTCTACGGGTTCTGCAACTACTGGCAGGACCACCGCCACGATGTCCCTTACGAGATCGACGGGGTCGTGATCAAAGTAGACCCGATCGGGCAACAAGAGGAATTGGGCTTCACCGCGAAGGCACCCCGGTGGGCGATCGCCTACAAGTTCCCACCGGAGGAGCGCACGACCAAGCTCGAGAACATCTTCCCGTCGGTTGGGCGCACCGGAGTTGTCACACCGTTCGCGCAACTGAAGACCGTGTTCGTCGGCGGTGTGAACATCACGACCGCGACGCTCCACAACGAGGACGAGGTCGCTCGCAAAGACGTCCGCCCGGGCGACACCGTCGTCGTCCGACGCGCGGGAGATGTGATCCCCGAGGTCGTTGGGCCCGTCCTGACGAAACGTCCGAAGGGGCTCAAGCCATGGAAGATGCCGAAGAAGTGCCCGTCATGCGGCACCGAACTCGTCCGAAACGAAGGCGAGTCGGCGACCCGGTGCCCGAACATCTACGGGTGCGAGTCCCAACGGAGGGAACGCATCTTCCATTTCGCGAGCCGTGGCGGGATGGACATTGAGGGCTTCGGCTACCAGACGATCGTGGCTCTGATCGAGAACCGGTGGCTGAACGACGTCTCGGACATCTACTTCATCGAACCGGACCAACTCGCGCAGCTCGAGGGCTGGGGCGAGAAATCGATCTCCAACCTGATGCAGGCCATCGACGCGTCGCGCCGCCGGCCTCTGACGAATGTGCTGATCGCGCTGGGCATCACCCATGTCGGGTATTCGGCGGCCCAGCTGCTCGCCCAGGAGGTCGGTTCCCTCGACAAGCTGCGAACGATGACCGCGGAGGACCTGGACGCGATCGAAGGTATCGGGCCCGTGATCGCGCAGGCGATCGCCGACTACTTCGCCGACGAGCGGAATCTGAAGGTGCTTGACCGGCTCAAGGAGGGTGGTCTCGACCCGGAACCACCGAAGGCGCGGGCCGAGGGACCTCTCAGCGGGAAGACGTTCGTCGTCACTGGGACCCTGAAGGGGTTCTCGCGCGACGAAGCCTCGGCTGCGATCGAAGAGCGGGGCGGCAAGGTCACCTCGAGCGTGTCCAAGAAGACCCATTACGTCGTGGTCGGAGAGAGCCCGGGGGCTTCCAAGTACGACAAGGCGGTCGCCCTGGGGATCGAGATGCTCGACGAGAAGGCCTTCAAGAAGCTTCTTGTCTGAAGGTCGTTGACTAGGCCTTGCGCCCTCCATAGCTTGTCCCCAAACGATCCGAGGAGGAGATATGTCCCTGTACGAGATCCTGCTGTGGGTTCACGTCACCGGAGCCGTGCTGTGGGTGGGCGGAGGTGTGTCGTTCCTGATCGTCGCCGAGCGTGCACTGACATCTGGCGAGACTGCCCGTATCCAGAACATCCTCGACGATGCCGAGCGACTCGGTAAGCGCTTCTTCATGCCGCTATCGATCCTGACTCTCGCGGCTGGCATCTGGCTGGTTCTCGAAGGCGACTGGGGCTTCACTCAGCCGTTCGTGATCGGGGGCATCGCAGGACTAGTGACCTCTGCCGTAATCGGTGGAGCAGTCCTCACGCCGGTCTCCGAGAAGCTCGCGAACGATCTCCGGGCGGCGGGCAGCGTGACGCCCGAGGTGCACGCATCGATCATCAAGCTGCGCAACCTCGCGCGCCTCGACTCGGCGATCCTTCTCATCGTCGTGTTCCTGATGACGGTGAAGCCCGGGACCTAGCCCTCCAGCTGCGGCGTCTTGCGGCGCGGGAGCCATACGGCCGCCGCGCCCGCTATCGCGAGCATCGCCAAGCCGATCGGCCACATACCGGGCCCGTTCGCCGCGGCCGGCTCGGCGCCTGGAGCTTCAGCGTCAGCGGCTGACGAGTTGTCCTTCGCAGGAGGGTTCGCGAACGCGTCTTCGGTTACGGACATGGGGGACACAGCTCCTTTGCCGTCCCCGACGACGATCGCTCCCGCCATGCCCGGATGGAGGATGCAGACGTACGGGTAGGTACCCTCCTCTTCGAAACGGAAGCTGCGCTCGCCGGTGCTGAACTCCTTGATGCTTCCGAAGACGAAGACCGCTCCGGTGACCGTGTGAGGGATGCCATCCTCATTGACGAAACTGACCTTCGCGCCTGGATCGACGCGCGCGATGGTCGGGACGAAGCAGTTCCGGGTCATCCTGA
>Ga0299913_10000146_pt1 | contig 36124 bp, 36 predicted proteins | sample RVTome_9_FD_201360 | JGI IMG/M metagenome (GOLD analysis project Ga0299913, IMG submission 201360) | Soil microbial communities from uranium-contaminated site in the Upper Colorado River Basin, Wyoming, United States - RVT155D38 (version 2) ... | reverse complement strand
GGGCGCGACCGGATCCTCAAGTTCGCCGGCTGCTACCACGGGCACGCGGACACGCTCCTCGCCGAGGCCGGGTCGGGGCTCGCGACGCTCGGGATCCCGTCCACGCCCGGCGTCCCGACGGCGGTCACCGCGGACACGCTCGTCGCGCCGTACAACGACCTCGCCGCGGTCGAAGCGGCCGCCGACGAGTCGCTCGCGGCCGTGCTCGTCGAGCCCGTCGCCGGGAACATGGGCGTCGTCCCGCCGGAGCCCGGATTCCTGGAGGGTCTGCGCGCCGTCTGCGACCGGGTCGGCGCGCTGCTCGTCTTCGACGAGGTGATCACCGGGTTCCGCGTCGCGCGCGGCGGGGCGCAGGAGCGCTTCGGGGTCCTACCCGACCTGACGATCCTGGGGAAGATCGTGGGCGGCGGCCTCCCGGTCGGGGCCTTCGGCGGGCGGCGCGACGTGATGGAGATGCTCGCGCCTGCGGGCGACGTCTACCAGGCGGGGACGCTCTCCGGGAACCCGCTCGCCACCGCCGCCGGGCTCTCGGTGCTGCGGCGGCTGCGCGACGGCGCCGTGTACGAGGAGCTCGAGCGCCGGGGGGCGCGCCTCGAAGCGGGCCTCCGCGATGCCGGCGCGACCGTCCAGCGGGTCGGCGCGATGCTGACCGTCTTCCAGCGGGAGAGCCCGGTGCGAAACCTCGCGGACGCCCAGGCGAGCGACACCAACCGTTATGCCGAGGTCTTCCGCGGCCTTCTCGACCGCGGGATCTACATCGCCCCGTCCCCGTACGAGGCGATGTTCGTCTCCCTCGCGCACGGCGACGCGGAGATCGACCGAACCGTCGAGGCGTTTGCCGACCTCGGCAATTGACGCCGTGTCACTCGGCCTCGTGCGCCAGAAGCTCGTCGACGGTCTCGCGGCGGCGGATCACCGTCGTCTCCCCGTCCGCGACGAGCACCGCGGCCGGGCGCGGGACCGCGTTGTACGTGGACGCCATCGCGAGCGTGTACGCGCCGGTCGCGGGAACCGCGAGCAGGTCGCCGCGCCGGGGCTCCGGTAGCAAGACGCGGTCGACGAGCACGTCGCCGGACTCGCAGTGCTTGCCGCAGACGGTGTATGGGCCGGCGGGCTCCTCGTCCAGGCGCCCGGCCAGGACGGCGGTCAGCGGCGCGCCGTACAGGGCGGGCCGTGGGTTGTCCGACATCCCACCGTCCACCGCGACGTAGGTCGTCGACTCGCTCGCGCGCTTCACGACGCCGACCCGGTAGAGCGTCACGCCCGCCGGCCCGACGACCGAGCGGCCGGGCTCGAGCACGAGCTGGGGCAGCGGGAGCCCGAGCAGCTCCCACTCGTGCCGGATGCGCGACACGAGCGCCCCGACGAAGTCCGCGATCGAGGGCGCCCGTTCCTCTTCGACGTGGGCGATCCCGAGGCCGCCGCCGACGTTCAGGACGGACGGCGTCCAGCCGAGCTCGGCGCGGCAGCCGGCCGCGAAGGCCGCCGCCCAGTCCACGCTCGAGCGCGCCGTCTGCGTGTCGAGGAGCTGCGAGCCGATGTGGACGTGGATCCCGGCGACGTCCAGGCCGGCCTTCCGTGCCGCCGCGATCACCCGTAACGCCGCGTCTGGCGGGAGCCCGAACTTCGACCCCACGTGCGCCGTCCGGATCGCCGCGTGCGTGTCGGCGTCAATCCCCGGCGTCACGCGCACGAGCACGCGGCGAACGTCCGCCGCCGCGGCGCGCTCCACCTCGTCCTCGGCGTCGAGCACGACGAGCCGCGCTCCGGCCTCGGCCGCGGCGCGCAGCTCTCCGTCCGACTTGTTGTTGCCGTGCACGACGATCCGCTCTCCCGGCACGCCGGCCGCGAGGGCGAAGCGAAGCTCCCCTAGCGTCGAGACGTCCGCCCCGAGCCCGAGGTCGCCGAGCAGCCGCAGCACGGCCACGTTGGGGAACGCCTTCACGCTGTAGGCGACGAGGGCGTCCGGCGCCGCCTCCCGGTAGGCGTGCGCCCGGGCGCTGAGCGTCTCGCGGCACAGGACGACGAGCGGCGTCCCGTGCTCCTCCGCCAGCCGGGAGACGGGCACGCCTCCGAGGGAGAGCTCGCCGGCGTCGGCGGAGGCGGTGTCGGGGAAGAGCGAGAGCACGACCTTCATCTTGATCGAGGGCGGCCTGAGCCGCCGCCTGGCCCCCTCGAGGGGAGAGCGAGGCGGCGGCGGCGACCAGGCCCGGAAGCACCTTCCCGAACGGGAGGCGCCTGCCGATCGCGCCCGTCGAGGACGGGCATTTCGTCCGGCTTCGGCCGGGCGGCGGCGGGTCGGTGACAGGCCCGCCGGCCCTCACCGGATTTGTGGCGGCGTGCGCTATCTCGCAGTTGACCACGCGAACCCCTCGCGAGGCAAGTCGTTCGCGGCTAGCGGCGCCGGAGGGCCCGCACGACGACCGATGTCTGGGTCGTGTAGAAGCCCGCCTTCGTCGCGCGAACGTAGATCCGGCCGCGCTTCCTCGGCGTCACGCTGAATGTAACGCGGCCGTCGGCGGTCGTCCTCTTCGTCCGCGCGCGCAGCCCCGCTCCCCAGATGCGCACCCGGACGCCGCCCAGCGCACCGCGGCTCGTCCGCGTCATGACGACCAGCGACGTCGTGCGCCGGGCGGTCGGCGAGCCGTAGGTCGAGAGCCGCATCCGCCGGGTCGTCACGATCTGCTGGGTGGCCGTGTAGTCGCCCACGTTCCCGTCCGCATCGATCGCCGCGACGCGCCAGTAGAACGTGCCGCCGTCCATGTAGTCGCGCTGCGTGAGGAGTGGCGCGTGGTTCGGCGCCTGCGTCAGGAGCGTCTCGACCGGTAGCGCGAAGTCCGCCCGCGTCGACACCTGTACGCGGTACTGCTTCGCGCCGGCGCGCGGGTTCCAGGAGAAGAGCAGGTGGTTCGCGCCCTTCTCCGCCGCGGCGCCGCTCGGCTCCGGGATCGTGCGCGCGAACTGCATGAGCGGGGAGTACGGCCCGTGGACGACCTGGTTCGTCGCGGTCGGGAAGTTCGCCCGCACGCGTGCGGCGAAGATCCCCACGCCGGTCATCTTCACGGGTGTGAAGGCGTGGAGCGGAAGGTCGTCGAAGTTGCGAGTGTCGCCGTCCGGCTCCTCGACCGTGACGTCGTAGGAGATCGCGCCGGGCACGGGGGCCCAGCTCCACGTCGGGATGAGCGCCCCGGCGGTCGGGTTCCCCGGGTCGGGAACCGGGGCCGGGAGCTGCTTCTGGAACGTGCCGGTCTCGGACCACGTGAGCCCGACCTGGCCGGAGCCGTCCTCCGCGTCGGCGCGCACGCGCCAGTAGAGCGTCGTGTTCGCGGGGTATGTCGTATTCGAGGTGTACGCGGTCGAGTCCGTGACCGTGTCGTCGATCGGGTTCGCGAAGCTCGGATCCTGCGAGACCTGGATCCGGTAGCGGCGTGCCGCCTCGGCGTTCGTCCAGCGGAAGGTCGTCGGGCCGTCGACGACGGCGCCGGCCGCGGGGTCGACGAGCGACGGCGGCACGGCCTGCTTGTGGAAGCTCGGCGCCGTCCCGTCGAGGGGGTTCGCGGACACGCCGCTCCCGTCGAGGTTCAGCGCAGGCAGGACGGCCCAGTAGTACGACGTGAGCTCGTCCGGGTAGCCCTTCGTCGCGTTCCCGGTGCGCGGCGCATACGCGGGGATCTTCGTGAAGGCGTAGTCGACCACGTTCGTGAAGTTCGGGTCGCGGGCGACGAGCACGAAGTAGCTGCGCGCGCCGGGGATCGCTTCCCACGTGAAGAGCGGCATGCGCGTGGTCGTCGTCCCGGTCTGCGGCGTGTTGTAGTCGCCCGCGGCCAGCGCGCACGAACAGGCGCCGGCCTCGGGGGAGCCGGTCCACGTGAACGCGGCCACGTTGTTCGCGGGGAGATAGGTCCAGTCGCCGAACACGGTCGGCCCGCTCAGCTGGGAGGGCCCGTCGACTGGACGCACCCGTGCGCAGTACGACCAGCCCGCGTTGAGCGCGTGGTTCTCGTTCGAGACGCCGACGGGGCTCGGGAACGGCTTCACGTTGTTCCAGCCCCAGCCGAGCGGCGTCCACGCGGGGGCCGAGACGGTCTCCACCCAGTGGCTCGTCGTCGAGAAGCTCCAGTCGCATGCGCCGGCGAGGAACGGCGTCACGTCGACCTGATACGCCGACGCGCCGGCGACCGGGTTCCACGCGAGGACCGGCGTCGCCGTCTCGAGCGGATACGGGACGGTCGCCGGGTCGGCGCCGTCGTTCGGGTCGGAGGCGTTGTCGCGCAGGCGCAGGTTCTTCACGCTCGGCGCGGGCGTGGGCGGCACGTTCGCGAAGGTCTGCGTGAAGGACGGGCCGACGCTCCACGAGCCGGCGTTCCCGCTCGGGTCGATCGGCCGCACGCGCCAGTAGTACGTGTTGTTGTCCAGCTGCAGGAGCGGCGCGAGCGAGAGGCCGAGCGTGGAGATGCTCGAGCCGAAGCGCACCGCCGCGCAGCAAACCTTCGAGCCGGGCGCCCAGTCGGAGGACGAGTTCACCTCGACCTCGTAGCCGGCCGCGCCCGGGACGCGCGTCCACGAGAAGAACGGGTCGACGATCTCCGGCTGCGGGCCGAGGTCGGTGAAGATGGGGGTCGTCGTCGAGGGCCAGCGCCACTCGAAGGACTTCGTGGCCGAGGGCGCGCCGGCATGCCCCTGCGCGTTGAGCGGAGTGACCGCCCAGTAGTAGGTTCCGGGCGCGATCGGCGCCGTGAGCGTGTAGCCGGTCGCGGCGGTCTTCACCGGGCCGCTCGTCCAGATGAGTGAGCCGAGCGCAGGGTCGGTCGCGATCCGGACGAGGTACTCGCCGGCGCCCTCCACGGGTGTCCAGGAGAGCCGCAGCGCGTCGGTCGGGTAGTCGAGCACGGCGCCGTCGCCGGGGGAGAGGAGCGACGGGTTCGCCGTCCACGCCAGCTCGAGCATGCGTGCCGCGGACCACGTGCCGACGGCGCCCGCCGCGGTCACGGCCCGGACCCGCCAGTGGTACGTGCCGTTCGCGATCGCCGTCTTGAGCGTCGCGCGCGTGTTCTTCGTGCTCACCATCGCAATCGCGGAGTTGAAGCCGGGATCGGCGGAGAGCTCGAACTCGTAGCGGTCGGCCTTCGCGACCGCCTGCCACGCGAAGACGGGCAGGGCTCCGGCCTCGGCGCCGTCGTCGGGCCCGATGAGCACGGGGCCGGCGGGGCCGGCGCCCGCGGGGCCCGCCGTCAGGACGGCAAGGGAGACCGCCGCCGCGAAGGCGATCCGGAAGAGCGTGCGCGTGAGGCGATGCGGCGTGGGATCCATGAACGCGTTGGAAGGCCCGGCCGCGGTGGGGCGTTCCGTACTGGTTTCTCGCACCCTGGGCGTCCGCGGGAGGCGGCGCATCCCCCGCCTGAGGGCTTCTCCGTCCACGCGTTAGCGCATCGGCGCAGCGGGAACAGGCCACTGGATGGCGGACACGAAGACGCACGTCGATCTCGTCCGGGCGCAGATCGAGGCGCTCGTCGATCGGGGTGAGGAGAACGGCTGCGTCAACCTCGGGGAGGCGACCGCGCTCGTGCAGGAGCTCGGGCTCGACGACGAGACGACGGAGGCGCTCTTCGAGGAGCTGGAGACCCGCGGGATCGAGGTAAGCGACGACTGCGGCCGCGAGGCCGTGGAGCCGCGCTACGTGAACGGCGAGCTCGCCGCGTCGACGACCGACGCGCTTCAGCTCTTCCTGAACGAGGTCGGCCGGCACAAGCTCCTCACGGCGGACGAGGAGGTCGCGCTCGCGAAGCGGATCGAGCGCGGCGACGAGCAGGCGAAGGAGCAGATGGTGAACGCGAACCTCCGGCTCGTCGTCTCGATCGCGAAGCGCTACCAGGGCCACGGGCTCTCGCTCCTCGACCTGATCCAGGAGGGGATCATCGGCCTCATCCGCGCGGTCGAGAAGTTCGACTGGCGCAAGGGCTTCAAGTTCTCGACGTACGCGACGTGGTGGATTCGCCAGGCCGTCCAGCGCGGCGTCGCGAACAAGTCGCGGACGATCCGGATCCCCGTCCACATCGTCGAGCGCGAGCAGCGGATCTCCCGCGCGGAGCGCGAGCTCGTCGTGAAGCTCGGCCGCGAGCCGACCGACCGGGAGGTCGCCAAGGCCGCGCGGCTCAGCGAGAAGCAGGTGCGCGAGGTGCGGGGAGCGGCCCGCGCGGTCACGAGCCTGGACAAGCCGGTCGGAGACGAGGGGACCGCGTTCGGCGATCTCTTCGCGAGCGACCGCGACCTGCCGGAGGAGGAGATCGACGTCAGCCTCCGAGAGGACGCGCTTCACCAGGCGCTCGAGGACCTGCCCGAGCGCTCGCGGGACGTGCTCCGGCTGCGCTACGGGCTCGGCGGGCAGGATCCGCGCTCGCTCGAGGCGATCGGGCGCGACCTCGGGCTGACGCGCGAGCGCGTGCGCCAGATCGAGCAGGACGCGCTGTCGCGCCTCGCCGTGAGCCGCGAGCTCGAGGCGCTCCGCGAGGCGGCGTAGCGCACGATCGGGCGCGTGCCGCGCCCGTCGAACGTACGTTCTATACTCCCTGCGTGGCACGGGTTTCCCACCTCGAGGACACGTGCAAGACGGCGCTGAACCGGGTGCCGGACGCGGCGCGGGTTCCGTTCCGGTGGACGGTCAATCCGTACCGCGGGTGCACGCACGCGTGCCACTACTGCTTCGCGCGGGCGTTCCACGCCTACCTCGACCTGGGTGTGGGGGAGGACTTCTCCACGAAGATCGTCGTGAAGACGAATGTCGCCGAGGTGCTGCGGCGCGAGCTCGCCTCGCCGCGCTGGGCGGGGGAGCCGGTAGCGATGGGGACGGCGACCGACCCGTACCAGCACTGCGAGGGACGCTACCGGCTCACGCGCTCCGTGCTCGAGGCGTTCGCCGAGGCCCGGAACCCGCTCTCGATGCTGACGAAGTCGACGATGATCGTGCGCGACCTCGACGTGTTCGAGCGGCTCGCCTCCGTGGCCGACGTCTCCGTCGCGATGAGCGTGGGGACGCTCGACGAGGACGTGCGCCGGGTCGTCGAGCCGGGGACCCCGCCCGGGAGGAAGCGGCTCGAGATCCTCGGCCGGTTCGCGGCGGCCGGAATCCGGACCTCCGTGCTCGTCGCGCCGGTGCTGCCGTGGCTGACGGACGACGACGCGCACCTGGAGGAGGTCTTGCGGGAGATCGCGGCGCAGGGGATCGGGGGCGCCGGGGTGATCCCGCTCCACGTGCGGAGCGGGATCCGGGAGCACTTCGTCCCCTGGCTGCGCGGCGCGTACCCCGAGCTCGCGGAGCGCTACGAGCGTCTGTACGGGCGGCGGGCCTATGCGCCGCGGGAGTACGCGGAGGAGCTGCAGGCGCGCTTCCGCCGGCTGCGGGAGGCGCACGGGCTCGGCGGGCTCGGGCACCGGGCGGCGGCCGAGCGCGGCGGGCGGCACGAGCCGCGCGGCCAGCTCGCGCTCGCGGTGTGACGATTCTTCCTGCGGCGGCTACCCTGGTGTCATGTGGGGGCACGGCGCCTGGGACTGGGTGATCATCGGGGCGGCCTGGGTGTTCGCGATCGGGATCTTTCAGATCCTGGGCGGGGTCGGCGCGGCCTGCGACGCGATCGCCGACTGGGGGCGGGCGAGCTCCCGCAAGCGGGTCGCCCGCGTCGCCCCGCGCTACGCGGGGCGGATCGACCGCACGCCCGGCCGCCACGGCGCGAAGCGGATGTGAGTCAGACGGGCTCCGTGTGGCGGAGGAGCCCGCCGTCGACGCTGTACGTCGCCCCGGTGACGTAGCGCGACCGGTCGGAGGCGAGGAAGAGGACGACCTCGGCGACCTCGTCCGGCTCGCCCCACCGCGCTAGGGGCACGACGACCTGCACGAGCCGCTTCGTCTCCGGATCCTCGAGCGCTTCCTTGTTCGCCGGCGTCGCAATCGGCCCGGGGGCGACGTTGTTCACGCGGATCCCGAACGGCGCAAGCTCGAAGGCCGCGTTTCGCATGAGCATCCGCAGGCCACCCTTCGAGGCCGCGTACGCGCCGCCGTCGGGGAAGGGCAGGTCCTCGTGCACCGAGGACACGTTGACGATCGACCCGCCGCCCGCCTTCCGCATGACGCGCCCGCAGGCGCGCAGGCAGAGAAACGCGCCGGTCAGATTCACCGCGAGCACGCGCCCCCAGTCCTCGTCCGTCACGTCGAGGAGCGGCGCGGGCGCGTTGATCCCCGCGTTGTTCACGAGCACGCCGACCGGCCCGAGCTCCTTCGACACGCGTGCGACCATGGCGTCCACGTCGCCCGCCGACGACACGTCCGCCTCGACCGCGAGCGACCGCGCGCAGCAGCCCGACAGCTCCTCGGCCAGCCGCTCCGCCTCGTCCTCGTAGCCGAAGTAGTTCACCGCGACCGACGCGCCCTCCCGGCCGAGCCGCGTCGCAACCGCGTGACCGATCCCGCTGCCCGCGCCCGTCACGAGCGCCACGACCCCGTCCATCTCGCCCATGCCTCCGGCGTTCCCCTCTCGGCGAAAGAGGACACTACGCCCACATGGCCCTTCCGCTCGAGGACTACGCGATCGTCGGGGACACGCAGGCCGCGGCCCTCGTCGGGCGCGACGGGTCGATCGACTGGCTCTGCGTTCCGCGCTTCGACTCGCGCGCGTGCTTCGCCGCCCTTCTCGGCACGCGCGACCACGGCCGGTGGCTCCTCGCGCCCGCCGGGGGCGCCCGCTCCGCGGCCCGCCGCTACGCCGGCGAATCCCTCGTCCTCGAGACGGACTTCGAGACGGAGGAGGGCGCGGTCCGCGTCACCGATTTCATGCCGCCGCGTCGGAGCGCGCCCGACCTCGTCCGGATCGTCGAGGGCCTCCGCGGCCGCGTTCCGATGCGGATGGAGCTCGTCGTCCGCTTCGATTACGGCTCGATCGTCCCGTGGGCCCGGCGGCTGCAGGAGGTCGTCTCGTACGTCGGCGGCCCCGACGCCCTCGCGCTCGAGACTCCGGTCGAGACGCACGGCGAGAACCTCACCACGATTGCCGACTTCGAGGTCGCTGAGGGAGAGCGCGTCCCGTTCGTGCTCGCATGGCATCCGTCGCACGAGCCGCCGCCCCGCTCGGTCGACGCCGAGCGTGCGCTCGGCGAGACGCGCACCTGGTGGGACGAGTGGACAGCCCGCTGCACGTACGAGGGCGAGTGGCGCGACGCGGTCCTCCGCTCGCTGATCGTCCTCAAGGCGCTCACGTACGCGCCGACCGGCGGCATCGTCGCGGCGCCGACCACCTCGGTCCCCGAATGGATCGGCGGCGTCCGGAACTGGGACTACCGCTACTGCTGGCTCCGCGACGCGACGTTCACGCTGTACGCGCTCCTGAGCTCCGGCTACACGAACGAGGCGCGCGCCTGGCGCGACTGGCTCATCCGGGCCGTCGCTGGCGATCCCGCCCAGCTCCAGATCATGTACGGCCTCGGCGGCGAGCGGCGCCTGACCGAGCTCGAGCTGCCCTGGCTCCCCGGGTACGAGGAGTCGCGGCCGGTCCGGATCGGCAACGCGGCGAGCGGCCAGCTTCAAACGGACGTGTACGGCGAGGTGATGGACGCGCTCCACAACGCCCGCCGCGCGGAGATCGAGCCGAGCGACACGGCGTGGGCGCTCCAGCGCGTCCTCCTCGAGGAGCTCGAGCGCGAGTGGACGCTTCCGGACGAGGGGATCTGGGAGGTCCGCGGCCCTCGCCGCCACTTCACGCATTCGAAGGTGATGGCGTGGGTCGGGTTCGACCGGGCCGTGAAGGCGGTCGAGCGCTTCGGCCGCGACGGCGACACCGAGCGCTGGAAGCGGCTTCGCTCCGAGATCCACGACGAGGTCTGCCGGGAGGGCTACGACGCCGAGCGGGGCGCGTTCGTCCAGTCGTACGGCTCGCCGATCCTCGACGCGAGCCTCCTCATGATCCCGCTCGTCGGGTTCCTTCCGGCGGGCGACCCGCGCGTCCGCGGGACGATCGAGGCGATCGAGCGCGAGCTCACGGTGGACGGCCTGGCGCTCCGCTATCCGGAGACGGACGAGACGGCGGAGGTCGACGGTCTCCCGCCCGGCGAGGGCACGTTCCTCCTCTGCTCGTTCTGGCTTGCCGACTGCCTTCATCTGCTCGGCCGTGACGAGGACGCCCGCGCCCTCTTCGAGCGGCTGCTCTCGCTGCGGAACGACGTCGGGCTGCTGGCGGAGGAGTACGACACGCGGGCCGGCCGGCTGCTCGGGAACTTTCCGCAGGCGTTCTCGCACGTCGGCCTCGTGAACACGGCGCACAACCTTTCCGGAGCGCGCGGCCCGGCGGACGAGCGCTGTGCCGACGACTACGCGGGCGGCCGCTCGTCGTAGCGCGGCAGGCCGTCGTCCGGGATCGGCTCCCACGACGCCGCGTACGCGACGAACTGTCGCCACTCGGGCCGGATGCCCGGGTCGCCGTCGAGCACGCCGAGCCGGACGCCCGTCAGCTCCGTCGTCCCCGGCGGGCGGCTGAAGAGCGCCGACCCACAGCGGGCGCAGAAGAGCTTCTCGTGGCCGCCCTCGGGTGCCCAGACACGCAGTTCCTCCTCGCCCGCGACGACGCGGACCGTGCCCGGCTCCGCCCGCCCGTTGGCCGAGGCTGCAGCGCCCGACCGCCGTTGGCACCGGTTGCAGTGGCAGTACAGGGCGGCGACGAACGGCTTCGTCACCTCGAAGCGGATCGCGCCGCAGCCGCACGCCCCGGTCAACATGCCCTGGAGCCTACGCGACGAGCTCGCCGCAGAGGAAGAGCCGCCCGTCGCGCGCCTCCGACTCGCCGAGCAGCCGGTGCGGCCTCGCCTCGCCCGGCTTCATCAGGTGCACGACCTCGTGCCCGTGTGCGGTCAGCAGCTCGGCGATGAAGCGACGGTGGCAGCGCCACCAGGGCGTCTCGGCGCACATGAAGCAGGGCGTCGGCTGCGCGAGTTCGGTGTCGAGCGCGACCTGCCAGCTCGCGGTCGCCATGCGCGCCGCGTAGCTGCGGAAGGCCGCGACCCGGAGGCACGCGAAGCGCTCCTCGCCCGGCTCGCCGCTCCGTCGGCCGCCGAGCTCGTCTGCGTGTCTGTACGCGATCCCGGCGGCGGAGAGCGTCGCGGCGAGCGCGTCCCCGTTGAACTGCGGATGCCGGCGCGAGGAGGGGAAGCGGCGGACGTCCACGAGCGTCTCGACACCGGCCTCGACGAGGCACGCGACGAGCTCCTCCGCCGGGCGCGCCCCGTGGCCGATGGTGAAGACGGTCAGAGCGTGCGGGACGACCAGAGCAACGCGGCGAGCAGCACGCTGACGCCCGAGACGACGATCCCGATGATCCAGGCCGCGACGTCCTGCCAGTCGAGGATCGCCGCGAGCGCCGTGCCGATGCCCACGATCCCGCCGGTGGCGACGATCCGGACGAAGAGCGACTCGACGCCCCAGCGGTCGCCGCGCGGCGGGAGGAAGGTCGCTCCGCGCCTGCGCGCGCTCGTCGTGTCGCGCTCGACCGGATGCTCGGCGGGCTCGGGATCGGTCACGGGGATGAGTCTACGCCGCTCCCGGGATGGCGGCCGCGCACATTCGCGAGTACGCTCGGCCCCGTGTCCGGCGCCGAGACGTTCCGTGCCGCCGCCGCCTACGACCGCGCCGTCGGACGCTACGGCGCGTCGCTCGCGGCGGAGCTCATCGCATTCGCGAGGATCGAGCCGGGCATACGCGCCCTCGACGTCGGCTGCGGGACGGGGGCTCTCACAGCGTCCCTGGCCGATCTCCTCGGAGCGGAGAACGTCGCCGGCGCCGAGCCGTCCGAGCCGTTCGCGGAGGCCTGCCGCGCCCGGGTGCCGGGCGTCGAGGTCGTCGTCGCGGGCGCCGAGGAGCTGCCGTTCGCCGGCGGGGCGTTCGACGCGGCGCTCTCGCAGCTCGTCCTGAACTTCATGCGCGACGCGGAGGCCGGCGTGCGCGAGATGACGCGCGTGACCCGGCCGGGCGGGGTCGTGGCGTCCTGCGTCTGGGACTACGCCGGCGAGATGACGCTCCTGCGCGCCTTCTGGGACGCGGCGCGCGACGTGGAGCCCGAGCGCGCCGCGGCGGCCGACGAGGGCGTCGTCATGCGCTGGTGCACGGAGGACGAGCTGCGCGGGCTCTGGGAGGCGGCCGGGCTCGTCGGCGTCCGCACCGCGTCACTCACGGCGCGCGCGACCTACGAGAGCTTCGAGGATCTCTGGGCGCCGTTCCCGAGCGGCATCGCCCCCTCGGGCGCGTTCGCCGCCTCGCTCGGCGAGGAAGGCCGGGCGGCGCTCCGCGACGCCTTCCGCCGCCGGCTCGGCGTCGGGGACGAGCCGTTCGAGCTGACCGCCCGCGCGTGGGCGGCGCGCGGCGACGTTCCCTAGGCGGCCGCGCGGAGAATCGCGCCGATCGCCTGGTCGCTCGCGAGATCCGGCGACTCGGAGACCACCGTCGCCGGCCGGTCGAAGCGCGCAAGCGCCTCGGCGAGCGGCTCGGCGCGCAGTGTCCCCTCGCCGTACGGGAGGTGCTTCGTCTCGTTCCGGTTCGCGAACGCGATGTCGGAGAAGTGGATGTGGAACGGCGCGCCGGGCTCGAGGAGCTCGTCGGCGGGGCCGAGGATGGCGGCGAAGTCGTCCGCCGCACGGAACCCGCCGTCCGTCACGGCATGGAGGTGCGCGAAGTCGAGCACCGGCCGCACCCAGGGCAGGCCTGCGGCGACCGTGAAGACGTCCTCCGCCGTGCCGAGCTCGCGGACGCGGCCCATGATCTCGATCCCGAACGGGACGGCGCGGTCCTTCCCCTCCAGCCGCTCGCGCAGCGCCGCCAGATCGCGGACGACCGCGTCGAGGGCCTCCTCCCGCGTGCGCCCGAGCAGGAAGCCGGGGTGGAAGACGACCACCTCCGCCCCCACGGCGACCGCGACGCCGGCCGTGTGGTCCAGCATCCCGAACGCGCGCCTGCGCTTCCCCTCGTCGCCCGGCAGATGGCCCGGGAAGGCCGCGATCGGCGCGTGCACCGAAAGCACGATGCCCGCCTCGCTCGCCGCGTCGCCGAGCCGCCCGGCCCACTCCCACTCGGGCTTCATCCAGAAGCCGCCCTCGAAGTCGATCTCGCAGGCCGTGAACCCTCGCTCGACGAGGAGCGCGACGGCCGCCTCCGGGCTCTCGCGGCTCGGGAGGCGGGACGGACCGAAGCGAATGGCGCCCACCGCGGCAGGCTAGCGTGGTGATGATTCCCGGCGGCCGCGGCCGTCTGCACGGCAACCGACGCCGTCTTCGAAGGAGGAACACGATGCGCAGGCTCATCTCGACAACCTTTCTCACGCTCGACGGCGTCATGCAGGCGCCCGGCGGCCCGGAGGAGGACCCGACGGACGGCTTCGAATACGGCGGCTGGTCGGTCCCGTACTGGGACGAGGACATGGTCTCGTGGGCGCCGATCGTGTTCGGGGACTCCTTCGAGCTCGTGCTCGGCCGGAAGACGTACGAGATCTTCGCGGCGCACTGGCCGCACACCGACGAGCCCGGCGCGGAAGGCCTCAACCGGGCGAGGAAGCACGTCGCCTCGCGGACGCTCGAGACGCTCGAGTGGGAGAACTCGGTGCTGCTCGGCGACGACGTCCCGGGGGCGCTCGAACGCCTCAAGGCGGAGGACGGCCCGGAGCTCCAGGTGCATGGGAGCGCCGACCTCCTCCAGACGCTGCTCGCACACGGGCTCATGGACGAGCTGCGGATCTGGACGTTCCCGGTCGTCGTGGGAGACGGGAAGCACCTGTTCGGCGGCGGCGCGGCGCCGGGCGCGTTCGAGCTCGTCGACTCGAGGACGTCGTCGACCGGGGTCGTGCTCGGCATCTACCGGGCGGCGGGGCCGGTCACGACCGGGACGTTCGCGCTCGAGGAGCCGACCGAGGCGGAGCGCGAGCGGCGCGCCGCCATTCCGGACGCCTGACACGCGGGCGCGGTGCCGCGTCCGCTGTGACAGGCTGGCGCGGTGGCTTTGCGCACGCCACTTCTGCTCCTGCTCGGCGTGCTTCTCGCGGGCCTCGGGCCCGCGGGGTGCACGCGCGACACGGACCTAGCGGGCGAGACCGTCACGGTCGCCGAGGTCGTCGACGGCGACACGCTGCGCCTGACCGACGGCCGGCGGGTCCGGCTCGTCCAGATCGACGCGCCGGAGGTGGACGAGCGCGAGTGCTACGGCGCCGACGCGACGGCCGCGCTTCTCCGCCTCGCACCGGCCGGCACGGAGGTGACGCTCGTCCGCGACCCCGTGCTCGACGGCACCGACCGCTTCGACCGCCTCCTGCGCTACGCCTTCGCCGAAGGGAGAAACCTGAACGTCCAGCTCGTAAGCGAGGGCGCCGCCGCGCCGTACTTCTTCGGCGGCGGCCGCGGCCGCTACGCGGCCCGTCTGCTCGCCGAGGCCGAGGAGGCACGCGAGGACGGCGCCGGCCTCTGGGGCGCCTGCCCGGGCGCCACCCTCGACCCCGAGCGCGCGCTCGACGCGGGCCTCGAGCTGCTCTGACGGAGCCGATGCCGTCCGACGGGGCTCTTACCGTTTTCGCCATGACGAAGCGGCCCTCGCGGATCGAGCTGCTCGAGCTGGACATCGACGTCCGGCTCGCCGACCTCTGGGCGGAGGCGTCCGACGTCGGCGAGTGGAATCTCGAGGTCGTCGCCGCCTTCATGCGCGCCGCGTACGGGAAGGGCTACTGCGACGCCCTCACCGAGGACGATCCCGGCAGCCTCTGCCGTGACCACGGCTACCGCATTCCCCTGAAGCACCCGAGCCCCCTGCACGACTAGCACCGGGCCGAGCCTCGGTAGACTCGGGGCGTGGCCAGGCGTCGGAATCCTGCGCGGCTCGTGATCGCGCTCTCCGTGGCGGCGGTGCTCGCCGTGTTCCTCGTCTACACGAGCCTCGCGGGCGGTGGGACGCCCATGGTGCAGCCGAGCGAGCTCGCGGCGCAGAGCGGCTCCGTCCAGCTCGGCGGCGTCGTCGTGGGGCCCGTCGAGGGCGATGCGCGCGGGGACGGGCTCCGCTTCGAGCTCCGCGACGTGAAGGGCGAGGAGACGGTGCCGGTCGTCTACACCGGCTCCGTGCCGGACATGTTCCGCGAGGGCCGCGAGATCATGGTGCGCGGCGAGCTCGCGAACGGGGTCTTCACCGCCGAGCCGGACTCGCTCGTCACGAAGTGCCCCTCGAAGTACTCGCCCGCGGACGACGCGTAGCGCGACATGCCGCTGCTCGGCCGGGCCGCCCTGATCGTCGTCCTCGGGCTCCTCGTCTACGCCGCCGTCGCGGGGTCGATCGCCGCCTACCGCGGGCGCCGGCGCCTCCTCGAGTCCGCCCGGAACGCGCTCATCGGCGCGCTCGCCGCGACCGCGGTCGCCTCGCTCGTCCTCGCCGCGGCGCTCGTCGGGCGCAACTTCGAGCTCGCATACGTCGCCGACCACACGAGCCGCGAGCTGCCGCTCCACTACTCGCTCTCGGCGTTCTGGGGCGGGCAGGAGGGCTCGCTCCTCCTCTGGCTCCTCGTCCTCACGGGGATGAGCGTCGCGGCCGTCCTGCTGAACAAGCGCCTCACGCGCGACGTGCTTCCGTGGACGGTCCCGATCCTCGCCGGGATCGCCGTCTTCTTCGCCACGCTCCTCGTCTTCGTCGCGAGCCCGTTTGCCACCCGCGCCGCCGTTGCGGACGGCGTGGGGCTCAACCCGAGCCTCCAGAACCCCTACATGCTCTCGCACCCGCCGCTCCTCTACCTCGGCTACGTCGGCCTGACGATCCCGTTCGCGTTCGCGATGGCCGCGCTCGCGTCGAAGCGCGTGGACGAGCGCTGGATCGTCGCCACCCGCCGCTGGACGCTCGGCGCCTGGACGTTCCTCGGGATCGCGATCCTGCTCGGCGCGAAGTGGGCGTACGAGGAGGTCGGTTGGGGCGGCTGGTACGCCTGGGACCCGGTCGAGAACGCGGCGCTCATGCCGTGGCTCGTCGCCACCGCGTACCTCCACTCGGTGATGGTCCAGGAGAAGAAGGACATGCTGCGCGTCTGGAACGTCCTGCTCGTCGCCGGCGCGTTCGCGCTCTCGCTCTTCGGGACGTTCCTCACCCGCAGCGGCATCCTCAGCTCGATCCACTCGTTCACGCAGTCCTCGATCGGGCCGTGGTTCCTCGGCTTCATCACGCTCGTGCTGGCGAGCTCGATCGCGCTCATCATCTGGCGGCTGCCGATCCTCCGCTCGCGGACGCGCCTCGAGTCGCTCGTCTCGCGCGAGGCCGCGTTCCTCTACAACAACCTCTTCCTCGTGGCGTTCGCGCTCACGATCCTCTGGGGCGTCCTCTATCCGATCCTCTCGGAGGCGGTGCGCGGCGTCGCCGTCACGGTCGGCGCGCCGTACTACGACTTCTTCGCGATCGCGTTCGGGCTGCCGATCATCCTGCTCATGGGGCTCGGGCCCCTCGTCGCCTGGCGGCGCGCGTCGCTCGCGGCGCTCGGGCGCTCGGTCGCGTGGCCCGCGGGCGTCGCGCTCGTCGCGGGGGCGGTGCTCGTCGCGCTCGGCGCCGGCTCGAGCCCGGCCGGGCTCGTCGGCTACACGTTCGCGGCGTTCGTGCTCGCGGCGATCGTGCTCGAGTTCGCGCGCGGAACGCGGGCACGCAAGGCGGGCGGCTCGTCGACGTGGCCCGGAGCGTTCTCGAGCCTCGTGGGACGGAACCGGCGCCGCTACGGCGGCTACGTCGTCCACGCGGCGATCGTCCTGCTGCTCGTGGGCGCGGTCGGGATCGGCGGGTTCTCGACGTCGACGGATGCGCGCCTCGCGCCCGGGGAGTCGGTCGCGGTCGGCGACTACACGCTCACGTACCTCGGGGCGACGGAGCGGCGCGGGGCCAACGCGGTCGAGCTCCGCGCCGAGCTCGCGGTCGAGCGCGGGGGAGACGACCTCGGCACGATCGCCCCCGGCAAGAACCGCTACCTCGCCGAGGGCCAGACGTCGAACGAGGTTGGCATCCGCACCGACACGCTGCGCGCCGAGGACCTGTTCGTGATCGCCGACTCGTTCGAGGGCGAGGCGGTCTTCCTCGAGGCCTTCGTGAACCCGCTCGTGAACCTCATCTGGCTCGCCGGCCTCGTGTTCCTCGCGGGCGCGGTCGTGACGATGTGGCCCGACGCGCGCGAGGCGCGGCGGCTCGCGCGCCGGTTCGCCGACGGGGAGGCGGCGCTCGCGCGCGCCTGATGGAGGTTCTCGCGCTCGCGCTGGGAGCCGTGCTCGCGCTCGCCTGCGTCGTCTACGTCGCCCTTCCGTTCCTGCGCGAGCCGGCCGCCGAGGACGACACGCTCGGCGACCTGAGTCCCGCCCGGCGAAGGCGGCTCGCGCTCGAGGAGGAGCGCGACCGGGCGCTCGCCGCGCTGAAGGAGCTCGAGTTCGACCACCGGACCGGCAAGGTCTCGGACGAGGACTACCGCGAGCTCCTCGGCCCGCTCCGCCGCGAGGTGGCCGACTCGCTGCGGGCGCTCGACGCGCCCGCTCCGGTCGCGGACACCGCGCCGGGAGAGAAGGTGGACGCCCGTGCGTGAGTGCTCAAACTGCGGCGCGTCCGTCCCCGCGTCGGCGCGCTTCTGCCACGAATGCGGGCGGCCGCTCGGAGACGACGCCGCCCTGCGCGAGCGGTTCAGGATCACCCCCGCGCTCGTCGCGGCGTCGGCGCTCGCGGCCGCCTCCGCCGCGCTCCTCGTCGCCGGCTGGTGGGCGTGGGGGCTCGTCGCGCTCCTCGCCGCGCTCGTCCTGCTGCTCGCCGCGGGCCCGCTTCGGGACGGCCGGGCACGCACGCTGCTCACCGAAGCGCGCATGCGCGCGAGCGTGACGGGCGAGTCCGTGGCGGCGCGTTCGCGCGGGCACGTCGAGCTCTTTCGCGCCCGCCGGGAGCTCGCCGACCTCGAGGCGGAGCGCGGCGGTCGCCTGCTCGAGCTCGGTCGTGCGGTGTACGACGGCGACGAGACGGGCACGCGGGCGGCGAGGGAGGCGGTCGACGAGACCGTTTCCAGGATCCACGAGAAGGAGGCGGAGATCGAGACCGCACGCAAGGACGTCGACGAGCGCGTCGAGCGCGCTCAGGCGCAGGCACGGCCGACGGTCGTGCTCGAGGCGCCCCCCGAGCCGCCGAGCATCCCGGAGCCGTGGCCCCCGCCGGACGAGGCCGACCGCCCGTCCCCGGAGCCGGATCCGGGCCCCGTGGAACCGCAGCCGGGGCCGGACGAGCCGGGCCCTCCGCTCGGCCGCTGACGCCGCTCGGGGGCCGGGTCTCGTTGCCCCCGTCCGGCGTTTCATGTAGAAAGCCCGGGAACGAGAACCCATTGCCGGCGGCGCAGGGACGCCTGGCCGCCCCGCGAATCCTCGTACCGTGGTCACCCCCCGCAGGACAATCCTCGTTGTGGCAGCCGCCGTGGGCGTGCTCCTCGCGACCCCCGGTGCCCACGGGCAGTCGCTCTACGAGAAGCAGCAGCACCTCGACGGGAAGATCTCCTCGCTTCGCTCGCAGATCGAGCAGGCGAAGGACAAGGAAGGGATTCTCTCGACGCAGATCCAGGCGGCGTCGAGCGACATCTCCTCGCTCGAGGGCGACATCGGGGTGCTCACCGGGACGCTCGCTGGCCTCGAGTCGGAGCTTGCAGCCGCCCGGGCGCGGCTCGCGGCGCTGGAGGAGAGGTTCGACCGCCAGACGGATCACCTGAACCGCCTGCGCAAGGACTTCACGGCGGCGCAGGAGACGCTCGACAACCGTCTCGTCGACCTCTACACGGCGGGCGAGACCGACACCGTCGCGCTCATCCTGGGCGTCACGAGCCTCAGCGAGCTCATCGAGCAGATCGACTTCGTGAACGAGATCGGCCTGCAGGACCAGCGCATCGCCGCCGAGCTGAAGCGCCTCAAGGGGGAGATGCGGGAGGCGCGCATCGAGACCGGCCGCATCCGCGACCAGGTCGCCGACGAGACCGCAACGATCGCGGCGAAGACCGAGGAGGCGCGCGCCGCGCAGGCTGCGCTCGTCGCGCGCCAGAGCGCCCTCGAGTCGGCGCGCGCCGACAAGCAGTCGCTCCTCGCGAACGTGTCGGAGGAGCGGGAGCACAACGAGGAGGACCTCGACCAGCTCCAGGCCGCGAGCGCCCAGCTCGCCGCGCAGATCCAGGCGGCGCAGGCGGCGTCGTCGGGGTCCGGCGGGTCCAGCGGGTCGGGCGGGAGCGGCGCGGCGCCTTCGAGCGGCTTCGTCTGGCCGACCTCCGGCGTCGTGACGAGCGGCTTCGGGCCGCGCTGGGGACGGATGCACGAGGGGATCGACATCGCCGCGCCGACCGGCACCTCCGTCCGCGCCGTCGCGGCCGGGACCGTGATCTACGCCGGCGTGATGGGCGGCTACGGGAACATCGTCGTGATCGACCACGGGAACGGCCTCTCGACCGCGTACGCGCACCTTTCGGCGATCTGGGCGGGGGGCGGCGGCGTCTCGCAGGGCCAGGGCATCGGCGCCATCGGCTGCACCGGGAGCTGCACCGGGCCGCACCTGCACTTCGAAGTCCGGGTCAACGGCGCCGCCGTCGACCCGATGGGCTACCTCTAGCTCGGCGCCTCAGCGGCGCAGCATCACGTGCAGGTCGGGCAGCCCGCGGTAGCGCCCGTCGAGGTCGAAGCCGTAGCCGACGAAGAACTCGTCAGGGGCGGTGAAGCCGGCGTACCGCAGGGGCAGATCGTCCACGAGGCGGCGGTACGGGCGGTCGAGGAGGGCGCACACTGCGAGGTCCCGTGCCCCGCGCGGCTCCAGTGCCTTCAGGAGGTAGTTGAGGGAGAGCCCGGTGTCGACGACGTTCTCCACCACGAGGACGTCTCGTCCGGCGATCGGCGTCTCGAGGTCCTTCATGAAGCGCACGGCGCCCCGCGTGGCGCCGCCCGGCCCGTCGCCGTAGCCGGCGAGCGACACGAAGTCGAGCTCGTGCGGAAGCGCGATTGCACGCGAGAGGTCGCTCCCGAACACGACCGCGCCGCGCAGGACGACGACGAGCAGGAGGTCGCGCCCCTCGTAGTCGCGGGCGATCTCCGTCCCGAGCTCGCGCACGCGCGCGGCGATCCGCTCCCGGTCGAGGTAGATCGTCCCGAGCCGGTGTGGCTGCACCTTCGCCGCGGCGGAAGAGCGGCTAGGCAGCGTGATCCAGTCCGTACTTCTCGACCAGCCGCTCGACGTCGCGCTTGTAGAAGAGCTTCACCTTCACGCCGGGATACCGCTCGCGGAGCTTGCGGATCTTGCGGTTCTTCCGCGTGACGAGCGACTGCTTCATCGTCGTGATCTCGAGGTAGAGGTCCTGGTCGGGCAGGTAGAAGTCCGGCCGGGCCGCCTCGATGACGTTCCCGTACTCGTCGTGCTCGAGTGGGAACGAGTGCGGCTCGTACTCCCAGGGGATGCGGTAGTAGTCGAGGAGCTTGGCCACCTCGCGCTCGGCGTGGTTGACGAACCGCGGCGGATCCGAACCACGATATGCCTGGAAACGCAGGGTTTCCTGCATCAGCGCTCCTCACGCTACCACCCGCCGCGGACGCCCCCGGCGTACGATTGGCCCAGAAGCCTGCTCCGGCAGCGCCATCCCGAAGCCGCATGTTCAGGATCGCCCACATCTCGGATCTCCACTGCGGATCACCGCATTTCGTCCCGAACCTGCTCGAGCGGGCGATCATGGAGGTGAACGAGCTCGAGCCCGACGCGGTCGTCTGCTCGGGCGACCTGACGACGTTCGGGTTCCGGCCGGAGTACGCCGAGGCGGCCGGCTACCTCGAGCGGATCGAGTGCCCGGTGCAGGTCGTGATCCCGGGCAACCACGACTCGCGCAACGTCGGCTGGGTGCACTTCGAGGACTTCTTCGGCGAGCGGAACTCGGTCGCCCACCTGAACGGCGTCTCGATCGTCGCCGTCGACTCGTCCGAGCCGGACCTCGACCACGGCTCGATCGGCCGCGGCCGTTACGGCTGGATCAAGGAGCAGTTCTCCGAGCCGGCGGACTTCCGGATCTTCGTCCTCCACCACCACCTGCTGCCGGTGCCGGGCACGGGCCGGGAGCGGAACGTCGTCCACGATGCGGGCGACGCGCTCGAGGTGCTGCAGCAGGTCGGTGCGAACCTCGTCCTCTCCGGCCACAAGCACGTGCCGTACGCCTGGCGGCTCGAGGACATCTTCATCGTGAACGCCGGCACCGTCTCCTCCCTGCGCCTCCGCGGGCGCGGGAGGCCCTGTTACAACCTGATCGAGATCGAGGGACGCCACGTGACCGTCTGGCGGAAGTACCCGTTCCACGGGCAGGAGCGGATCATCCAGTTCTCTTCCGACACGCTCGAGTTCGAGAAGTACACCGGGCGGATCGACGACGAGGTGACGTCGCGGCGATGACCCGGGCGTTGGCGCTCATCGACGGGGAGCACTACGCGGAAGTGGTGGTCGACGCCTTCCGCGAGCTTCCGTACGAGGTCGCGGGCGCGGTCGCCCTCGGCGGGACGGAGAAGCTGCGCGGGGACGAGGACTACGGCGTGCCGCTCCACGAGACGCTCGAGGACGGGATCGGCGCGTCCGGCGCGGAGGTCGTGATCGACCTCTCGGACGAGCCCGTCGTGACCGCGCGCGACCGGATGCGGCTGGCGAGCCGGACGCTCGCGGCCGGCGTGCCGTACGTCGGCGCCGACTTCCGCTTCGACCCGGTCGCGTTCGCGCCCTTCGAGCTGCCCGCGCTCGCGGTGATCGGGAGCGGCAAGCGGGTGGGAAAGACTGCGGTGGCCGGGCACGTGGCACGGCTCCTCGCGGAGACGCGCGACGTCGTCGTCGTGGCGATGGGCCGCGGCGGGCCGCGCGAGCCGGTCGTCGTCGAGGAGGCGCCGGACGTCGATGCCCTGCTCGCGCTGGCCCGGGCAGGACAGCACGCCGCGTCGGACTACCTCGAGGACGCGGCGCTCGCGCGCGTCGTCACGGTCGGCTGCCGCCGCTGCGGCGGGGGGCTCGCGGGCGCGCCGTTCGTCTCGAACGTCGAGGCGGGCGCGCGTGCGGCCGCCGAGCGTCGGCCCGACCTCGTTCTCTTCGAGGGAAGCGGCGCCGCGCTGCCGCCCGTCGAGACCGCGCGGCGCGTGCTCGTCGCCGGCGGCGCGCAGGACCCGGAGCTCGTCGCCGGCTACCTCGGCGCGTACCGGATCCTGCTCTCCGACCTCGTCGTCCTGACCGGCTGCGAGGAGCCGCTCGTCTCGGCCGGCGCCCTGGCGCGGCTGCGGGAGTCGATCGCCGACGTGCGGGCCGACGTGCCGGTGATCGCCACGGTGTTCCGGCTCCGCCCGGTCGAGCCGGTCGCGGGGCGGCGTGTCGCGCTCTTCACGACGGCGCCCGAGGCCGTGCACGGGCGCCTGCGCGAGACGCTCGAGAGCGAGCACGGGGCTGAGGTGACGCTCGTCTCCGGCAACCTGTCGCGTCGCGATGCGCTCAGGGCCGACCTCGACCGCGAGGAGGCGCGGGAGGCCGACGCGTACCTCGTGGAGATCAAGGCGGCCGCGATCGACGTCGTCGCCGAGGCGGGCGCCGAGCGCGGGATCCCGGTCGTGCCGGCCGACAACGCGGTCGAGGCGCTGCCCGGCGAGCCGAACCTCGACGCGGCCCTCCTCGCTCTTGCCGACGAGGCGTCGCGGGAGGCGGTGGGCGCGCGATGAGCGGCGGCAGGCGGATCGCCGACCTCCCGGTCGCGCTCTCGCACGAGCGGCTCCCGTACTCGAAGGGCCTGATGGCGCGCGCGCTCATGGGCACCGGCCTCCGGCCCGAGCGCGCGTACGAGCTCGCGCGCCTCATCGAGGTCGGGCTCCTCGCCGAGCAGGCGGAGGGGCCGACGTCGCCGGAGCAGGTCTACGACGTCGCTGCCGCCGTGCTCGCCCAGCACGAGGACGAGACCGCGGTACGGCGGCTGCGCCGCTACCAGGGCCTGCAGGAGATCGAGCGGCCGCTCATCCTGCTCGTGGGCGGCGCGACCGGCACGGGGAAGTCGACCATCACGACGGAGGTCGCGCACCGGCTTGGCGTCACGCGCGTCACGTCGACCGACTTCGTGCGCCAGACGATGCGGGCGTTCTTCTCCGAGGCCTTCATGCCTACGATCCACTACTCGAGCTTCGAGGCGGGCGCGGCGGTGACGATGCCGGACCTCGACCCGCGAGACGCCGAGATCCGCGGGTTCCTCGACCAGACGCGCAACGTGCTCGTCGGCGTGCGCGCGGTGATGGAGCGGGCGCTCACGGAGAACCACTCGATGGCGCTCGAGGGCGTGCACCTCGTGCCCGGGCTCGTGCCCGCGACGCTGGACGGGGCGATCATCTCCCAGTGCGTGATCGCGATCTCGGACGAGGAGCTGCACGCGAGCCACTTCTACGTCCGCGACACGGACTCGGCCGGGGTGCGCCCGGTGGAGAAGTACCTCGAGTCGCTGCCCGAGATCCGTCGGATCCAGGACTTCCTCGTCGAGCGCGCGAATGAGGCAGGCGTGCCCGTGATCGAGAACCGCGACCGCGACGAGTCGATCGACGCGGTCATCCGGCTCGTGCTCGACACGTTCGAGCGGACGGCAGGCGGCTCGTGAGCGCGCCCGACCCCGGCTGCCGCTGCGAGGCGTACGTCGCGGCGACCGAGCGCGCCGCGGTGGCCGCGGGCCGCTGGCTCGGGCGCGGGGACGTCCACGGGGCGGAGGCGGCGGCGGCGGTCGCGATGAAGGAGGCGCTCGACGCGCTTCCCATCGAGGGCCGCGTCGTCGTCGGGAGCGAGGAGGCCGAGGACGTGCTCGGCACCGACGTCGTCGTCGGGGCGGGCGGAGACCGGGTCGATCTCGCGGTCGATCCGATCGAGGGCGCGACGATCGTCTCCCGCGGGGACATGGGCGCGATGTCGATGATCGCAGTGGGCGAGGCCGACTCGATCCCGCGCCTTCCGAGCATGTACATGCGCAAGATGGCCGTCGGGCCGCCGGCGCGCGGGCGGATCGACCTCTCGCGGCCGATCGGCGAGATCGTCACCGCGATCGCCGAGGCCTACGGGCGCACGCCGGGCGACATCACCGCGATCGTGCTTGACCGCCCGCGCCACGAGGATCTGATCGAGGATCTCCGCAACGCGGGCGCGCGGATCAAGCTGATCTCCGACGGTGACGTGTCCGCGTCGATCTCGACCGCGATCCGCGGGACGAACGACCACCTGGCGATCGGGATCGGCGGCGCTCGGCAGGCGGTGATCGTGGCGGCGGCGCTCCGCTGCCTCGGCGGCGAGCTCCAGGCCCAGCTCTGGCCGACAACGCGCACGGAGATCGACGTCGCCCGCGAGCACGGGATCGAGGACGTCGACCGGCTCTTCACCACGGACGACCTCGCCCACGGCGAGGTGATCGTGGCCGCGACCGGCGTGTCGAACTCGGATCTCCTGCGCGGCGTGCGCTACCTCGCGGACTCCGCGCGCACGCACTCGCTCGTCATGTGCACGCGCCACAACTGGGTCAAGTTCGTCGACGGGATCCACTTCTTCGCCCGCGAGCGACGCGAGGAAGTCCGCCTGCTCGGCTGAGCCGTTGTCCCCTCGGGCCATGTCCCGGGGACTGTCCCCGATGCACGTTCCGACGCGGCCGTGGCCCTTCGGCCAGAACCCGCTCCGCATGCGGATCGCGGGCGGCGGGACATGTACCAGGGACTGTCCCCGGGTCACGTCCGGCGGGGACGTCGGGCCGCGTACACTGGAGACGATGCCGACGAAGGAACAGGTGATCGACGCGCTGCGCGTCGTCGAGGACCCGGAGCTCGGAATGGACATCGTCGAGCTCGGCCTCCTCTACGACGTGGAGGTCGAGGACTCGAAGGTGAAGGCGACGTACTCGCTCACGTCGATGGGCTGCCCGGTCGGGCCCATGATCGAGCAGCAGATCAAGGAGACGATCGAGGGCATGGAAGGCGTCGCCGAGGCCGAGACCGAGCTGACCTGGGATCCGCCCTGGTCGCCCGAGCGGATGTCCGAGGACGCGAAGTTCATCCTCGGCTTCGGCCTTTAGCCGACGGGGAGTCCGCCTCGCTTCGCGAGGCATGACGACGCGGGTCGGGATGAACGGCGACCCGGCGAGAGCGGCAGGAGCCGCGCCCGCCATTCGGGCGCGGCGGCGAACGCTTCTCCGGTCGGCTACGGGATCGTGAGGACGATCTTGCCGAGCTGGTCGCCCGACTCCAGGCGCTCATGGGCGGCCGCGACCTCCGCGATCGGATAGACGCGGTCGATCACCGGACGCGCCTGCCCCGACGCGACCAGCTCGTAGACCGCGGCGAAGTCCTCGCGCGTGCCCATCGTGGAGCCGAGGATCGAGAGCTGCTTCCAGAAGACCCGGTGGAGCATCGCCGGCGGGTTCGGGCCCGAGGTGGCGCCGCACACTGTCACGCGGCCACCGGCGCGCACGGACTGGAGGGACGACTTCCAGGTCGCCTCGCCGATGTGCTCGACGACGACGTCCATGCCGGCGCCGTTCGTCAGCTCGCGCGCCGCGGCGACGACGTCGGCGTCCGTTCGCACGACCGCGTCCGCGCCGAGCTCGCGCGCCCGCTCGAGCTTCTCGTTGCTCGTCGACGTCGCGAGCACGCGCGCCCCGAGCGCCTTCGCGATCGCGAGCGACGCGGTCGCGACCCCGGCGCCGATCCCCCAGACGAGCACCCACTCGCCCTCGCGCAGGCCCGCCCGCGTCGCGAGCATCCGGTACGCGGTCGCGAACACGAGCGGGAAGGCCGCCGCGTCCTCGAACGACATGCCCTCCGGAACCGGGTGCAGGTACTCCGCCGGCACCGCGATCAGCTCCGCGTGCGTGCCGTCCATGTGCTCGCCGACGATCCGCTTCCCGTCGTCGAGCCCGGGGTTCAGGACGACCGCGTCCCCGACGGAGACGCCGTCCACGCCCTCGCCGAGCGCCGCCACGACGCCCGCGCCGTCGGCGCCGAGGATCCGCGGCTTCGGCACCGAGGGCAGCCCGCGCCGGAGCCAGACGTCCAGGTGGTTGAGCGACGCGGCGCGCACGGAGAGGAGCACCTCGCCGGGCCCCGGCGACGGGTCGGGCGCCTCCTCGTAGCGAAGGACCTCGGGCCCGCCGTCCTCGTGGATCCGCACCGCCTTCACAGGTGCGGACTCTACGCCAGCGGGGCAGCCTAGAGTGTGGCCGGGGGCATGACGAGCACACGACTGAGCCAGGAAGCGCTCGCGCGACTCGCCGACGAGCTCGGTCTCGACGCGATCGGCGCGGCGCGCCCCGAGCCGTACGCCGACACCGAGCGGCACATCGCCGAGCGGAAGGCGCGCGGCCTGTTCGCCGACATGCGCTTCACCATGGCTCGGCCCGAGGTGTCCTGCCACCCGGAGGAGCTGCTTCCGGGCGCGCGGACGGTGATCTCGGCCGCACTCTCGTACTACGTGCCCGGCCCGGAGCCCGGGCTGCACGAGGGGCGCCTGCCCCGCTACACGTGGACGGACGGCTACGAGGACCTCCGCGGGAAGCTCGACGAGCTCGGGCGGCTGCTCGGCGGCGCCTACCGCGTGCTCGTCGACGCGAACGGGCACGTCGACCGCGAGGGCGCCGCGCGCGCCGGAGTCGGGTTCTACGGGAAGAACACGCTCCTCATCACGCGGCGCCACGGATCCTGGGTCGTGCTCGGGACGCTCGTCACCGAGGCGGACGTCGAGCCGAGCGCACCGCTCGCGCTCGACTGCGGCTCCTGCCGGCTCTGCGTGGACGCGTGCCCGACCGGCGCGCTCGACGAGCCGGGCGTCCTCGACGCGACGCGCTGCCTCTCCTACTGGACGCAGTCGCCGCAGCCGATTCCGGAGCCGTATCGCGAGCCGCTCGGCGCGCAGGTCTACGGCTGCGACATCTGCCAGGACGTCTGCCCGTGGAACCGCGGCACCGAGCGCCGCCGCGCCGGCGAGCCGCTCCCACCGGAGGCCGAGCCCACCGTCTCGCTCGTCGACTGGCTGACCGTCCCCGAGGAAGAGCTCGCGGCCCGCTACGACCGCCTCTACGTGCCGCGCAACGACGGCCGCTACCTCCGCCGGAATGCCCTCGTGGCCGCCGGCAACTCCGGCGACGCAGGCCTGGCGCCGCTCGTCGAGGCGCACGCGGAGAGCGACGACGAGCTGGTCCGCGAGCACGCCCGATGGGCGGCCGTGCGGCTCGAGGAGGCCGCGTCGTGACCCGTACGGCCGACTACGAGCGCCGCCGCGAGCAGTGGATCGCCTGGGTCCGTCTCCTCGCGCTCGGCTGGGCGGTGGCCGAGGTCTCGTACGTCGCCCACGACTACCCGCCGGGCCACCACACGGCCGCCTGGATCGCGACGGGCGTCCTCGCCGCAGGCGCGCTCGTCCTGTTCTGGCTCGCGCACCGCGAATGGGGGGACCGGGGACGGACGGTTCTCGGCGCCGCCGCCCTCGCCTTCGACGTCGCGATCATCTACGCGTTCGTCCTCGCCTTCGCGTTCGAGCCCGGGTCGTCCTCGGGCCGCCTCGTCGTCCTCGTCGTGATCGAGGCCGCAGTCCGCTACGGCGTCGCCGGCGGGGTCGCGCTGACCGCTGCGAACGCGCCGATCCTCCTCGCGGTCGAATGGTGGCGCGCGCAGAGCTTCGCCCCGGAGACCTTCCAGCTCCGGAACGTCACCCTCGCGCTCGGGATCCAGCTCGTCGCCGGGCTCATCGTCGGCGGGCTCGTGCGCCAGCTCGGCGAGGAGGCGCGCGAGGCGGAGGATCGTGCGGCAGAGGCCGAGGCGCTGCGCGACGAGATCGGCCGCCACGCCGATCAGCTCGAGCTCGTGAACCGCGCGGCGCGTGCGCTCTCCTCCTCCCTCGACCTCGCCGAGAGCTGGCAGCGGTTCGTCCGCGAGGTCCGCGCCGGGCTCCCGTTCGACCGGATCGCGCTCCTGCTCGCGGACGGGCCGAAGGCGATCGTGATCGCCGACGCGGGCCTGGGGGAGGTGGGCGCCGGCGGCTCCGACTGGTCGCGGCCGGTGAACGAGACCGTGCTCTCCGAGGTGCTGCGCGACGGGTCGACGGTCGTTACGGCGGACATCGGGGAGTCGCCCCGCTACCCGGAGGAGGCGGAGATCGCGGCGCTCGGCCTCCGTTCCCGCGTGGTCGCGCCGCTCGCGGTCGCCGGCCGGGCGCTCGGGGGCCTCTCGGTCTCCCGGATCGACCGGGACGGGTTCACACGGGAGGAGGTCGACCTCGTCACACTCCTCGGCCGCCAGGTCGGCACGGCCGTCGAGAACATCCGCGCCTTCGACGCCGAGCGCGCGGCCGCGGAGGAGCTCCGCCGCCTCTCCGCCCTCCGGGCGGATTTCGTCTCGCTCGTCTCGCACGAGCTCCGCGGCCCGATGGCGTCGGTGATCGGGTGCGCATCCACGCTCCGCCAGCGCTGGCGGACGCTCTCGCCGGAGCAGCGCGAGTCGTTCCTCGCCCTCATCGACGAGGAGACCACCCGGCTCGCGGACCTGATCGGCGACGTTCTCGACACCTCCCGCCTCGAGGCCGGGACCTTCACGTACGCCTTCTCGGACGTGGACATCGGCGAGCTTGTTCGCGACGTCGCGGCGGTCGTCGACCTCGGCCAGGAGGAGGTCGCGGTGCGTGCGAGCGTCTCGGGCCCGCTCCCGCATGTGCGCGGCGACCGTGAGCGGCTGCGGCAGCTCGTGATGAACCTCCTCACGAACGCGGTCAAGTACACGGTCTCCGGCGACGAGATCGCGGTGCGTGCCTACGCGGACGACGGCGCGGTGCTCGTGAGCGTGACCGACCACGGGCCGGGCATCTCGCCCGAGGAGCAGCGCCTCATCTTCGAGAAGTTCGGGCGCGCCGCCGCGGCGAGCGGGTCGACGCCGGGCGCGGGCCTCGGGCTCTTCATCGCCCGGTCGATCGCCGAGGCGCACGGCGGCACGCTCGGGGTCGCGTCGGAGCGCGGCCAGGGCGCGACGTTCACGGTGCGGCTCCCCGTTACGGGCTAGCGGCGCGCCGCAGGCCGGCGGCGGAGCTCCTTCGCGAGCTTCCTCGCCCGCGTCGCCACGGCCTCGCGGATCTCCGCTGGCTCCAGCACGATCGCGGCGCCGCGGTAGGAGAGGATCTCGCCCACGAGCCAGTCCGCGCTGCCGTGGCGCACCTCCTCGAGCGCCGAGCCGTCGGCGAGGGCCACGGCGCCGCGCTCGATGCGCCACGGCGCCGCCTCCTTGCGGAAGAGCACGCGCGCGGTCTGCACGTCGCGCAGCTTCTGCGGGACGACTTCGGGCCGCGGCGCGAACGTCTCGTCGAGGAGCGTGACGCTCTTCATCCGGTCGAGTCGGAAGCTGCGCTGTCCGTCGCGCGTGCGGTCCCAGCTGTGCACGTACCAGTGCGGCAGCTCGCGCTCCAGGTCGTGCGGCTCGATCGTGCGGCGGCTCGTCTCCTCGCCGACCGCCATGTACTCGATCTCGACGAGCCGGAACTCGCGGATCGCCTGCGAGAGCGTGCCGACGAGGCTCTCCTCCGCGGTCGGCTCCGCGTCCTCGTCCTCGGCCGCCTCCTCGAACTGGCCGAAGGTCTCCTCGAGCTTGCGCCGGACGCGCTCGAGCGGCGTGTGCGCCTCGGCCGCGATCATCGGCCCGACGAACTCGAGCGCGAGGCGGATCGCGCGCGCCTCGAGCGGGGTCAGGCGCGGCGCGCGGCGGAAGGCGTCGCCGAAGAGCTCCTTCTGGACGTGCACCTCGTCGCCCTCGAGGTTCGCGTAGACGGCGTAGCACCCGCCGCCGAAGTTGACGAGGTTCAGGAGCCCGATGTGCTCCGCGAGCTGCTCCCGGTCGAGATGGAAGCGCTCCTCGAGCTCGCTCGCGGGCAGCCGGACGCTCTGCTCGTCGCCGCAGCGCGCGAGCAGGTGGGCGAGGAGCGCCTGGAGGACGGCGAAGCGCTCCGGCGCTACCGGCCCGGCCGGGCGGTCCGGAGGGAGCTCGGCGGCGCGCCCGGACGCCCTGCGCGAGACCTTCGGCGGCTCGCCCTCGTGCGCCTCGGCGACGGCGACCAGCGCGCGCCCGACTACGGCCTTGAGCTCGGACGGCTTGCGCGGCCGCGCGCGCCCGTCCTGGCGGAGCACCCACGAGGCGAGCTGCCCGAGGTCGGCGTACTCCGTGCGGAGGGTCCCGTCCTCGACCTCGCCGCGCTCGATCGTCCGCTCGGCCCACCACGCCGTGTCCGGGTCGAGCTCGATCTCCGCCTCGCCGGCGATCTCGCCGAACTGCCACTTCTGCCGGCCGCGGAAGGAGGTCGCGTCGAAGTCCGCCGGCGCGCGAAAGTCGCGCTCGCGGCGGGTGGCGAAGCGGATCTCGCCCCGGATCCGCGAGACGCGGAACGTCCGCTCGTCCTCGCGCTCGAGGTCGCGTCCGATCAGGTACCACGAGCCGTTCTCCGGGAGGAGCGCGTACGGGTTCACGGTGCGCTCGCGCTCCTCGTTGCGCGAGATCGTCCAGTAGCGGAACTTGATCGTCCGCTGCTTCGAGATCGCGTTCTCGAGCTTCGTCAGCCGGCCCGACATCTCGACGGAGTAGTCGGGGTCGCGCACCTGGATCCGCCTCGCGCTCTCCGTCGGCTCGTCGAGGTTCCCCGGCCGGCCGAGCGCGAGGTTCTGAAGCGCGAGCCGCAGCGGCTCCGCGTACGCGAACTGGCCCTCGAGGAGGTAGAGCGCCGTCTGGAGCGCGGCGAGCTCGTCGTCCTCGAGCTTCAGCTCGTCGAGGAAGTACTGCTCGGAGCGGAGGGTGTAGAGCTCCTCGCCGGTGAACTCGTCGCGCTGCGAGTGGAGCGGGACGCCGAGCGCGACGAGCTCCGCGCGGTCCGAGTAGAAGCGGCGCGCGAAGGCCTCGTCGGACATCTCCGAGTAGCCCTCGACGTTGCCCTTCACGTCGCGTGCGGTCAGCGGCCGGCGCTCGGCCATCAGGAAGGCGACGAGCGAGAGCTGGCGGATGAGCTTGTCGGTGTCGTGCGACATCGGGGAGAACGGGTGCCGGTCGACGCGCGGCCTATTCTTCACGAGCGATGGAGCGGCCCGTCGCCATCATTGCTCATCTGGACCTGGACGCGTTCTTCGCGGCCGTGGAGGAGCTCCAGAATCCGGAGCTGCGGCGCAAACCGCTCGTCGTCGGCGGCGATCCGCACGGCCGCGGCGTGGTGGCGACGGCGAACTACGTCGCGCGCCGGTTCGGCATCCATTCGGCGATGAGCTGCGCGGAGGCGCTGCGCCGCTGCCCCGAGGTCGTCTTCGTCCGTCCGCGGCACGGGGAGTACTCGGCGATGTCACGGCGCGTGTGGGACGCGGTGCGCGAGGTCGTCCCGACGGTGGAGCGGACCGGGCTCGACGAGGGCTACCTCGACGTGGGTGAGGTGGCGCGGGACTTCCGCGAGGCGCGGGGGATCGCCGGCGCCGTGCAGGCCGCCGTGCGCGGCGCGACCGGGCTCACGTGCTCGCTCGGCGTCGCGACCGCGAAGGTGGTGGCGAAGGTGGCCTCGGACCGGCGGAAGCCGGGCGGGATCGTGCTCGTCCCGCCGGGGCGCGAGGCGGCGTTCCTCGCGCCCTTTCCCGTGCGGACGCTGCCGGGGGTGGGCCCGCGCGCGGAGGAGCGTCTCGGCGCCTACGGCGTCACGACGATCGGCGGGCTCGCAGCGCTCTCCGACGAGAAGCTCGCGGCGATCCTGCCCGGCTCGGTCGGGGTGCTGGTTCGCGACCGAGCGCGCGGGATGGACACGAGGCGCCTGGAGCGCGCCGTCGCGAACGTGTCCGTGAGCCAGGAAGAGACCTTCGCCCGGGACGTCGCCGACCGCGAGCGCCTGCACGAGGAGCTGCGCCGCATGGCCGAGCGCATCTCGGAGCGCCTGCGCCGCACGAGCGAGTCCGCCCGCACGGTGACGACGAAGCTCCGCTATCCCGATTTCGCCACCCGCAGCCGCTCGGTCACGCTCCCGGTCGGCACCGACGACGCCGAGGCGATCGGAGACCTCGCGTGCCACCTCCTGGATCGGGCGCTGACCGAGCGCCCGGGCGCGCTACGCCTCGTCGGCGTGACGGTGTCGAACCTGGAGTCGGGCGTACAGCTGCGGCTGGAAAGCGCCTAGCGCCCCGCCGCCGCGGCCGACATGGCGGCCGCGGCTCGACCAGCGTTCGTCGTCAGGCCTATCGGCCTGAAGTCGTCATGGCCGCCGCAGGCGGCCGGACTTCAGGCCGCTACGGTTTCGAGGTGCTGGTGCGAGGGGCAGTACTCGCGCTCGGGGAGCGGGGTGCGCTGGCACGGCTTCCCCTTGCGGGTGGTGGCGCGGCAGCGGGCGATGCCGCCGTCGAACGCGCCGGACTCGATCTGCTCCTCGATGAACTCGACCGCGGCGCCGATCCCCTCGGTGATCGCCCAGTTGACCTGCCCCTGGTAGGTGATCGGGAAGTACCGGCGGACGTCCTGGAAGAGCGCCCGCTCGGGCTTCGAGAAGTAGCGAGGGTCCTTGGCAAGCCGCTCGACCGTGTCCTCGCACGCGGCGAGGACGGCGCGGCGGTACTCGAGCTGCGTGTCGGAGTCGGCCCACGGGTCGATCAGATCCTTGATCGAGCGGTAGATCGCCCGGGAGTACTGATACATGCGAGGCAGCAGGCCGTTCTCCATCAGTCGAGGCTCATTGTCTCAAGGGGGCGATTAACTGGCTGCAAACGAGTGTTAATTTCCCGTTAAGGGCCTGGTTCCGTGCCGCAGCAGCGAGAGTCTAACCGGGATCGGCCGCTGTCACAAAGTCCGGCCCGGAATTGGGACTAAGGTCGGACGTGGCGGAGGTACGCGGTCGGGTAGGTGCTGCGCGCCTGCGAGAGGCGCGTCAGCGCCTCCGAGCGGGAGTCGAAAATCCCCGTGAATACTGCGTACCAGCCGGGGCGCAGGCTCGAGAAGTCGGAGGAGCGGATGATCCCCACCTGGGAGAGGCCAGCGTTGCGGGCCTGCGTCGCGCGCGTCTCGGCCGGGCCCCGGCCGCGCGACTCGCGGAAGGAGCCGACGATCACCGTGTAGCCGGACTGGCCGGCGGGCCACGTGGCCGTCGAGCCGCCGCCCGTCGTCGTGGTCGTCGTCGTCGTCCCGGTGGTCGTCGTCGTGGTGCCGGTCGTCGTGGTGAAGCCGGTCGTCGTGCCCGTCGTGGTCAGCCCGGTCGTGGGGAACGTGACGTCGGTCGTGCCGGTGAACGTGGGCGGCGTGACCGTCTCCGGAAGCGGCTCGGTCGTCGCCCCCGTCGCCGGGTCGGTGAGGATCGTCGTCCCGGGCCCCGTCGTCGGCGCGGCGTCCTCGTCGTCCCCGGTCGCGGCCAGCACGATCGCGCCCGTGACGAGGGCGATCGCGAGCAGTCCGAGGAACGCGGCCCAGAACCAGAAGGGCGAGTCGCGTGTCCACGTGTCCCGGCGCCAGACCGACCAGCCCGGCTGCGTCCGCGCGAGCCGGGCTCCGCATTCGAGGCAGTACTCCTGGAACGGGTCGTGCGGCGCGCCGCAGCGGTGGCAGCGCAGCTGGGCCTCCTCCGGCGGCGGCGCGCCGGTGACCGTGGTCGGCGCGTCGCCGGGGGGCGGGGGAGGGCCGTGGATGTCCCCGGGAGGACCGGCCATCAGGAGCGGCCGTGCTCAGGGTCCGGATTCACGATCGTCTCGTCGAGCGCCGGGTCGGCCGGCTCGACGTACGCCTCCGCGGCGACCGCGTTCCCGCAGACGAGGCAGAAGTTCGCCTCCGCCGGGAGCGGCGCGCTGCAGCGGCTGCAGGTCGCGACGGGCGGCGTCTCGGGCGCCGGGCGGCCGCAGTTCGCGCAGAAGTGGGAGCCCTCGATCAGCGGCGCGCCGCACTGGCAGGTCGCCACCGTGACGCCGCGGGCGGCGACCGCGCTCGCTGCGATGATCGCGTCGAGCTCGTGGATCCGCTGCTCGAGCGCGAGCACCTCCGTGCAGCGGCTGTGGAGGAGCGGGTAACGCCAGTCGTCGCGGCGCGCCATCTCGGCCGCCAGGCCGCCGATGTCGCGCAGCTCCATCTCCCGGAGCCGGACGAGGTAGCGGCGTTCACGCTCGGGCGCGGGTCTCCGGGGAGGAGGAGCCGCCGCGGGCGGGGGCGGCTCGAAACCGGGCGGCGGGGCCTCCGGCGGGGGCTCCCCCATTGGCGGCCCGCTGCGCGCGAAGAGCGAGGCGAAACGGCCCGTCATCGTGCGGGCGAGTCTAGACGAATCGCGGGGCGCGTCTACCGCTCAGCGAGGACGACGAGGCGCTCCTCCGTCATCTCGCGCACGGTGTAGGCCGGGCCTTCCTTCGTGTTGCCCGACGCCTTGATGCCGCCGTACGGCATCTGGTCGGCCCGGAAGGTGGGCGCTTCGTTCACGACGACGCCGCCGAACTCGAGCCGGCGCGCCGCCGCGAGGGCTGTGTCCACGCTGCCCGTGAAGATCCCGGCCTGGAGGCCGAACTCGGTCGAGTTCGCGAGCTCGAGGCCCTCTTCCAGCGTGTCGTACGGCGTGACGGTGCAGACCGGGCCGAAGATCTCCTGGCAGGAGACCTTCATGTCGGGCGTGACGTCCGCGAGGACGGTGGGGCGGAGGAGCCCGTGCTCCTCGCCGCCCGCGAGCTCCCTTGCGCCGCCCTTCTTCGCCTCGGCGATCCAGGCGGCGATTCGCTCCTTCGAGCCCTCGTCGATCACCGGGCCGACGTCGGTCTCGTCGCTCGCCGGGTCGCCGACGCGGAGCGCCTCGACCTTCGGGACGAACCGCGCGACGAAATCGTCGTAGGCGGCGCGGCGCACGTAGATCCGCTGGACGGAGATGCAGCTTTGGCCGGCGAAGGAGAACGCGTGCTGTGCGAGCCGCGTCGCCGCGTCCTCGAGGTCCGTGTCGGCCTCGACGAGGACGGGGGTCGAGTTGCCGAGCTCGAGGCTGACCTTCTTCTTCGCCGCTCGTGCGCGCAGGTCCCAGCCGACGCCGCTCGAGCCCGTGAACGTGAGCATCTTCACGCGCTCGTCCTCGACGAGGACGTCGCCGATCTCGGACGCCTGGCCGACGAGGACGTTGAGCCAGCCGGCCGGGAGGCCCGCCTCGTGCTCGAGCTCGGCGAGGAAGAGCGCGGAGAGCGGCGTCTGGCTTGCGGGCTTGAGGACGACCGGGCAGCCGGCGGCGAGGGCTGGAGCGATCTTGTGGGCGACGAGGTTCGCCGGGAAGTTGAAGGGGCTGATCGCGCCGACGATCCCGATCGGCTCGCGGATCGTGAAGGCGAGCTTCCCAACGCCGGCCTCGGAGGCGTCCATCGGGACCACCTCGCCGGCCAGCGTGCGCGCGATCGTCGACGCCGTCGTGTAGGTCGAGACGACGCGGGAGGCTTCCACGCGGGCCGCCTTGAGCGGCTTCCCCGCCTCGGCGCAGATCGTCTGGGCGAGCTCCTCCTGGCGCTCCTCGACGAGGTGCGCGACGCGGTCGAGGATCGCGGCCCGGCGGTGGGCCGGAAGCGGCTCTCCCAGCGCGCGGGCCGCCGCATCGATCGCCTGACGTGCGAGGTCTGCGCCGGCCTTCGGCAGCCGTCCGACGACGTCGCCGGAGTAGGGGGAGCGCACCTCCTGCCACTCGCCCGTCTCGACCCACTCGCCGTCCACGAGGAGCTTCCGCTCGGCGATCGTCGCGGCCATACCGCTATTGAACCACGCGCCCCGAAGGGCCGTGTCCCGGGGACTGTCCCCGGGACACGGCCGGAAGAGACGAGGCGCGCCGCCGGCGGGCGCCGCGACGAGCAGGGTCGATCCTCTCTTCCGATGCGGGTCGGGAGCCGGCGGGCGTCCCTAGTGGACATGGACGTGGGACTGTCCCCCGTCCACGACCACCGAGGACGATCTCGGGCGCCGACCGCTAGGCTCCCCGGCCGTGGCGGGTGAGATCGGACGCGTGGGAGTCGTGGGCCTCGGGACGATGGGGGCCGGGATCGCGCAGGTCTCCGCCCAGGCGGGGTTCGAGACCGTCGGCGTCGAGGTGAGCGAGGAGCTCGGGGCGAAGGCCCGC
>Ga0299913_10000145_pt1 | contig 36125 bp, 37 predicted proteins | sample RVTome_9_FD_201360 | JGI IMG/M metagenome (GOLD analysis project Ga0299913, IMG submission 201360) | Soil microbial communities from uranium-contaminated site in the Upper Colorado River Basin, Wyoming, United States - RVT155D38 (version 2) ... | reverse complement strand
TCGTAGGCCTTGACGAGCCAGCCCTCCGGGGGCCGCTCGATGCGGAAGCCGGCCGCGGCGAGTGTCTCCGCCGCCGCCTCGACGTCGTCGGGGCGGACGAGGAAGTCGACGTCGTGGTCGGACGAGGGCCCGCCCCGCGCCCACGCCGCCAGGCCGCCCGCGAGGAGGAACGGGACGCCGGCGTCGCGCAGCGCAGACGCCGCCCTCTTCATCGTCGCGCAAATGCCCTCGAACTCGCTCACGCCGCGGTGCGTACCCGGCGCGAGGCTGCCGGGAAACGCCGCGCCGCACCGCGTGACGGTTTCGACACCGTTTCGCCCGCGTTTCGGCACCGTCTGTGACGGACACGCGCGCCTTCTCTTGGTAGCGTGAAATCAGGGGTGCTCCGTCCCTTGGGGGGCGCGTGGTCCCGGCCCCTCAGCTCCGGCGCCGGCTCGCGCTCGAGTCCGGGAAGTCGCCGGCCCGACGCTTCCGACGCATGTTCGCGCGTGGTTCGGCACGTTGCGTGACAGACACGCGCGCGTTTCGCCGGTAGCGTGAAATCGGGGGCCGTTCGTCCCCCCGGGGGCGCGGTCCGAACGCGCTCCGCAGCCACACCTGGCCCCGCGGCCGGACCCCAGGCATCGCATCGGCCGCGACGGGAACCCTGATGCGCGAGATGATCCGGATCGCAGCCGTGGGAGACGTGCACGCCGCGCCCGACCGCCGGGCGGCGCTGCAGACGGCCTTCGCGGCGCTCGACGGGATCGACCTCGTCCTCGTCGCCGGCGACCTGACCACGCACGGCGAGCCCGAGCAGGCCGCGATCCTCGCCGCGGCCGCGGCCGGCTCGCCCGCGCCGGTCGTCGCGGTCCTCGGGAACCACGACCTCCACGTCGACCGTGCGGACGAGCTCGTGGACGTGCTCGCGGACGCCGGGATCACGGTCCTGGACCGCTCCTCGCACACCTACGACGTCCGTGGCACGAGCGTCGGCGTCGTCGGCACCAAAGGCTTCGTCGGCGGCTTCCCGGACTCGCAGCTTCCGGACTTCGGGGAGGCGCTTCTCCGCCGCGTGTACGCCGAGACGACGGAGGAGGTGCTCGCGCTCGAGCGCGGCCTCGAGGCGATCCGCGACTGCGACGTCCGGATCGTCCTCCTGCACTACGCGCCCACCGCGAGCACGCTCGCGGGCGAGCCGGAGACGATCTGGACGTTTCTCGGCAGCGACCGCCTCGCCGTCCCGATCGCCGCGCACCCCCCGGATATCGTCCTGCACGGGCACGGCCACGCGGGGACGTTCCGCGGCGCAATCGGCGACGTGCCGGTCTACAACGTCGCCCAACCTGTCATCAAGCGGGACTTCTGGATCTTCGAGCTGGACGGCGCGACGACGCCGGGCTAGGCGTCGTCCGCGTGATCCGCGTCGTCCTCGCGCTCGCTCGGCGGCGGCATCGAGCCCGGCGCGAGCGTGCGGTCCGCCTCGGCGGCGCGCTCGGCGTCGTCACGGCCCGGAATTCCTGGATCCTGCGGCAGGTCGAGGTCGATCGTCTCCTCGAGCTCGCCCGGGCGCCCTTCCTTGCGTTCCTCGTTCATGGTGCCCACGTACCCGCGTGCCGCACGAGGCAACCCTTACGACGCCTCCGCGCCCGGCCGGTCGAGAAGCGCGTCGTCGGCCCGCCGCACACGGCGGCGGCGGAACCCCCACGCGATCACCGCGAGCACCAGAAGCGGCCCGACGAGGACGAGCAGGAACACCGCGACCGAGGTCGCCGACGCGAGCGCGGCGAGCCCGTCACGGGCCGCGCGCTCGATCCTGCCCTGCGGCGCCGCCGCGCCCTTCGCCGCCTCGCGCGTGTGGAGCGACACAGTGAGCTCGGCGAACGCAGCCTCCCGCAGAAGACGCGCGCGCTCGCGCTCCGCGTACCGGAGCTGGCCGCGCAGCCGCTCGAGCCGAAGCTCTACCCGGAGCCGCTCGTCGGCGGAGAGCGCGTTGCTCCCAAGGCGGATCTCGTCGCGGCGGATCGCCTGCTCGAGCGCGTCGGCGCGTGCCGAGCGCCGGTCGACCGATCGCTGAAGATCCTCGACCTGGACTCGCTGTGCGGTCACCGTTCCGAGTGCCGAAATCGCGACGACCGCATCCTCGAGGCGCCGCGTCGGGACAGCGACCCGCAGGCGCGCTTCGCCCTCGATCCCCTCCGTGGAGACCTCCGAAGAGACGACGTGGCCGCCGACGTCGCGAACCGCGCGCATCGTCTCGTTCGCCGCGTCCGATACGGCGTCGGCATTCCTCACCCGCAGCTCGAGGTCGAGGTCGACGTCACGGGCGCGATTCGAAGCCGGGTCGAGCACGTTCCCCTCGCTCGGGAAGCGGCCCGGCCCCTCCTCCGCCCCCGCGGAGAACTCGCCGGAGTCCTGGTCGTAGCTCACGCTGCCCGGGCCTGCCTCCCAGCGGCTGGGCGCCTCGGCCGGCGGCTGCACCAGATCCACGCCGGACGCGAGCTCTGGGTCGGCCGAACGCTCGGAGCCCTGCCGGGGAACGAGCGCCGCGGCCGCGATCGCCGCCGCCAGTGCGAGCACGGCGAGGACGAGCGCGACCCGCGCCCGGCGCCGCGGCCTTCGCGCGGCGGGCGTCCGGAGCCCTGCCACTCGGGCGCGCAGCCGGTCCGGCGGGTCCGGCGACTCGGCTCGCAGCTCGCGCACGAGCCCGGCGACGAGCGCCTCGCGCGACGTCTCGGGCAACTCCCCCGCGAGAAGGCGCTCGGCACGCTCCGGGGTCAGGGTGTCAGGCGTCGGCATGAGCCACCATCCTTTCCTCGAGCTTCGCGAGCGCCCGGGCGAGCCGCATCGAGCACGCCGTCCGCCCGATGCCGAGCAGCCGCGCGGTCGTCTCGGCGTCCAGGTCGAGCAGGATCCGGAGCGCGAGCACCTCCCGCTCGCCGGCGCTCAGCGTGCGCAGGGCCGCCTCGAGCTCGGACGAGAACCCGCCGAGAAACGGCTCGGCTTCGGCCGTGATCTCACGGGCGTAGCGCTCCTCGCGCCGCCGGCGCCGCTCCTCCGAGCGGAAGTGGTCGAGCGCAACCGAGCGGGCGATGCCGAAGAGCCACGTCTTCTCCGAGCCGCGGCGCGGATCGAACCGGCGCCAGCTCCGGAAGGCCTTCTCGAACGTCGCAGCCGCAAGATCCTCCGCGAGCGCAGCGTCCGCCGTGAACAGCACGAGGTACCGGTGCACGTCGCCGAGCAGCGTCTCGACCACGTCCGCGAACGCCGGCTTGGCCTCGGCCCTGCGCGGCCAGCTCGTCGCGAGCGCATTCACGACCCTCTCTACGCCGCCGGCGCGCGCCACCGTCACATGCTGATTGTGACGCTCGCCGCCGCGCCCGGCATGACGGGCGCGGTTCTGAGACATTCGAGCTTCACCGACGCGAGTCGTCATGGTGCCGCGAACGCGGCGCCGGACTCGCGTCGGCTCATGGAGCCAGCCGGGCTCGAACCGGCGACCTCCACGCTGCCAGCGTGGCGCTCTCCCAGCTGAGCTATGGCCCCGAGCGGAGACACGATAGCGCACGGCGCCGGCGCTTCCGCCGTTTCTGCGAGCGATGCCCCGGGTAGAGCGACAGCAGTGACGGAACGCCGCGCACCGAGGACTCGCCCCAGCCGCGCCCTGGCCTCGGCGGCAAAGCTCCGCTGCACGGGCTGCGGCGAGATCGGCCTCTTCCGCGCCGCATCCGTGTGCCCGTCCTGCCGCGGAACGCGTTTCGAGCTCGTTCCGTGGCGGCCCTTCTCCCGCGCCGCCCACTAGCCGTGCCCCCGACGGTCGACCCCGAGCCCGAGACCCGCCGCCGCGCCCGCGTGCAAAGCCCCGCGATCGGGTTCGTCGGCGCGATCCTGCTCTTCGCCGCAGTCCTCGCGGTGGTCGTGCTCGTCCTCTGGGCGATCCTCTAGCCGGCGGCCGCGGGCTCGACCGAGGGGACGTCCCCCCAGAGCTCCTCGAGCCGGTAGTAACCGCGCGCATCCGGCGTGAAGACATGCAGGACGACGTCGAGGTAGTCGGCGAGGATCCACGTGGCCGTGTCGAGGCCGGCGACCGAATGTGGCAGGAGGCGCTCCTCCTTCTTCAGCCGCGCGTGCACCTCGTCGTAGATCGCCTTCGTCTGGCGCGGGTTGTTGCCCGTGCAGAGGACGAAGTAGTCCGTGTACGAGCACACGGGCCGCATGTCGAGGATGGAGACATCGCGGCCGAGCTTCTCCTGGGCGATCACCGCGATGCGCTGCGCTTGCTCGAGCGGAGTCAGCGGGCCAGCGGCTCCGTCTGGGTTCCTGCCATCGGACTCAGGGTAGCCCGCGCGCCCCGGGCCGGCAACCGTCAGGCGCGGTAGAGCCCGAGGTCGGCGAGGAGGCGCGCGGCCGCGTCGGGGACAAGACCGTGGATCGGGTCGCCGCGGGCGACGCGCGCGCGGATGTCGCTGGACGAAACTGCGAGGGGCTCGAACGGAAGCTCGAGCACGCGGTCGGGGCGGTCGAGCCGCGCGCGCACGGCGTCGAGGCGCTCCGGATCGCTGCCAGGCCGCGTAGCGACCGCGATGCGCGCCAGTTCGAGGATCGTCTCCGGCTCGCGCCAGGTGAGGAAGTCGGCGAACTCGTCCGCTCCGACGACGAAGATCGCGTCGCCGTAGGTCTCCGTCGCCCAGCGCGCTGTGTCCACGGTGTACGAGGGACCCTCGCGCTCCAGCTCGTGGCGGGACACCACGACGGCCGGCTCGTCCGCGAATGCCGCCGCGGCGAGGCGGAAGCGCGTCTCGGCGTCCGTCTCGACCGCCTTGTGCGGGGCCTCCCCGACGACCACGACCACGAGCCGGTCGACCGGGAGCTCCGCGAGCGCCGCCCGCGCGAGCGCGACGTGTCCGACGTGCGGCGGATCGAACGTGCCGCCGAGGAGCGCGACCGTCACGTCGGCTCCTCGCGGGTGATCTCCCCCGGGGGACCCCCCTGGTTACCCCCGCGCTGATGAGCGTAGCGGCGGAAGACGCACGTGGGGGCGCCGCTTCGTGCCGAATGTGTGCCGGTCACGAGAACTCGTAGGTCCGCTCGCCGACGGTCACCTGGTCGCCCGGCCGCGCGCCGGCGCGGCGGAGCGCCTCGTGCAGCTCCTCGTCGCCCAGCCCCTCCGCCGCCGGGCCGCTCACGCGGAAGCCCCGGTCGCCGCGGAAGATCCGGAAGGGCCGCGAGCGCGGCGGATGCGGACGGTAGACGAGAAAGTCCGCAAGCTCCTCCTCGTCGGCGAACGGCGCCCTGCCGTCGGGCGGCGCGGCCTCCGCCGCCGCGTCGAAGAGCGCCCGCCTGAGCGCGTCGATCCCCGCGCCCGTCGCCGCCGAGACCGCGACGACGCCCACCACACGCGGATCCTCGACGGGAAACGGAGGCGGCTCCGACACGAGATCGGTCTTGTTCAGGACGACGACCTGCGGCCGCTCGACGAGCCCGGCCCCGTAGGCCTCGAGCTCGCGGTCGATCGCCGCGAACCGCTCCGCCGCGTCCTCCGTCACGTCGATCACGTGCAGGAAGAGCCGCGCGCGCTCGAGATGCGCGAGGAACTCGTCGCCGAGCCCGACGCCCTCGCTCGCCCCCTCCACGAGCCCCGGGACATCGGCGACGGTCAGCTGGCGCCCATCCGGCGCCTCGACCGTCCCGAGTACCGGCGCAAGTGTCGTGAACGGGTACTCGGCCACCTTCGGCTTCGCGTTCGAGATCCGGCGCAGGAGCGACGACTTGCCCGCGTTCGGGAAGCCGAGCAGCGCCGCGTCCGCCAGGAGCTTCAACCGAAGCTCGTACGTGCCCTCCTCCCCGGCCTGGCCGACCTCCGCGACCCGCGGCGCCTGCTCGGTCGGCGTGGCGAACCGGCGGTTCCCGTAGCCTCCGAGCCCGCCGCGCGCGAGCACGACCCGCGCGCCGGCGTGCGCGAGGTCGACGACGAGCCGGCCTTCCTCGTCGAACACCTGCGTCCCGACGGGCACGCGCAGCTCGACCGCGTCGCCGTCGGCGCCCTTCTTGTTCGCGCCCTCGCCGTGGCGACCGCGCGCCGCCTTCACCCGTTGCTTGCGCGCGAGGAAGCCGAGGTCGCGGAGATCCGGGTGCGCCACGAGGACGACGTCCCCGCCCTTGCCACCGTCGCCACCGTCGGGCCCGCCCTTCGGTACGTACTTCTCGCGCCGGAACGAGAGCGAGCCGTCGCCGCCGCGCCCGGCCTCGACATGGATACGAGCCCGGTCCTGGAACACGGGGTCGCCCCCGGCGCCTAGAGAACCGAGACGGTGCGGCTCGAGCCCGAGGAGCTGAATTCGAGACGGCCGTCCCGCGTCGCGAAGATCGTGTGATCACGGCCGAGGCCCGTCCCCGCGCCGGGCCGGAACCGCGTCCCGCGCTGGCGGACGACGATCATCCCCGCCTTGATCTCCTGGCCGTCGAACATCTTGACGCCGAGCCGCTTGCTCTCGGAGTCGCGCCCGTTCTTCGAGGAGCCGAGCCCCTTCTTGTGTGCCACTAGCTCTTTCCTTCCGTCTTCGCGGTCGTCTTCCTCTTCGCGGCCGGCTTCTTCCCCGTGGAGGAGGCCTTCGCCTTCGTCTCCTTCTTCTCCGCCGGCTCGGACTTCTTCGCGGGCGCCTTCCGCGCGCTCTTCGCGCCGATCGACTGGATCTCGATCCGGGACAGGCGGCTCCGATGGCCCTTGCGCCGGCGATAGCCGGTGCGCTGGCGGTGCTTGCCGACGACGATCTTCTCGCCGAGCACGTGCCCGGTGACGAGCGCGGTCACCTCGGCGCCCTTCAGGTCGCCGCCGAACTTTGGCTCGCCGTCGCCGCCGAGGAGCAGGACGTCCGGCTTGAACGTCTTCCCCTCCTCGGTCGCCACGCGGTCCACGAGCAGCCATTCGCCCTCGCGGACGCGGTACTGCTTGCCACCGACTGCGATGATCGCGTACGTCATGTCGTCTCCGTAAAGGAGCGGGCTTCCGCCCGCTCCGGCCTAGTCTAGCCGAGGCTCCTCGTCGGCGACAATCGCCACGATCGGCTCCGGGGCGTCGGCCGTGGGCACGGCTCCCGGCGCCTTCTTGCGCCGGTTCCGCCCGCCGCGGGAGCCGCGCCGCGTCTTCTTCTTCTTCGGCTGCTCCTCGGCCGGGGCGTCACCGTTCTCCGCCACCGGCTCGGGCTCCGGTGCCGCGTCGGCGTCCGGCTCGGCCTCCGGGGCGATCGTGTCGTCCACGGCGGACGCCGCTGCCCCGTCGGGCGCGGCGCCGTCGGTCGGCGGGGCGGCGGCGGTCTTCTTCTTGCGCCCGCGCCCGCCGCGCGACCCCCGCCGCGTCTTCTTCTTCGGCTTCTCCTCAACGGGTGGCTCGGCGTCGCCCGTGGCAGGCGCCTCCTCTGCGCTCGCCTCCTCCGGCTCGGCCGCCTGCTCCGCGGGAGCCTCGGACGGTGCGGCCTCCGCGGGCTGAGCGTCGGCCGCCTTCTTGCGCCCACGCCCGCCCCGCGAGCCGCGCCGGGACTTCGGCTTCGGCGCGCCCTCGCGCTGGGGAAGCGCCGTGCCGTCCTCGCGCTCGAGCTCCTCGCCCGCCTCGACCGGCGCCTCGGAGCTCTCCGTGCCCACGACGACCGCGTACGCCGCACCGGCGGTCGCGCGCTCGACCCGGACCTTCGTCGTCTTCCCGATCAGCGAGCGCGCGTCCGCGACCGCGACCGTGTACCCGTTCAGGCGCCCGATCGCGTCGCTCTTCAGCACCGGATGCGGCTCGACGAGCTTCACCTCGAGCTCGTCCCCCGCCGCAGCCGGAAGCGTCTTCGGCTCGAGCTTCGACACCGGCCCGCGATCGAGGACGACGAAGTGGTCGCCGTGCACGTCGTCGCGCGTCTCGAGGAAGAATCGGCGGCCGGTCTCGCGCTCGAGCTCCGCGAGCCGAGCGGCGCCCGGCCCGACGATGAGGGCCGCGACGTCCGCGGCGACCTCGATCCGGAAGGCCTGGTGGCGCGACGTCCGCACGAGCCGCCGGAGCTCCCGCTCGACGTCCACGGCGTGCGTCTCGACGGACAGGACGATGCCGTCCCCGGCGCACACCGGGCACGCGACCGTGAGGATCTCCCGCGGCCCGTCCGTCACGTTCTGGCGCGTCATCTCGACGAGCCCGAGCGGGGAGATCTCGACCACGTACGTCTTCGTGCGGTCCTTCTCGAGCTCGGCGCGCAGGGCGTCCTCGACCTGCTGGCGGTTCTTCGGGTTCGCCATGTCGATGAAGTCGATGACGATGATCCCGCCGATGTCGCGCAGGCGGAGCTGGCGCACGACCTCCTGGACCGCCTCGAGGTTGTTCTTCGTGATCGTGTCCTCGAGGCGCGCCCCGCTCGACTTGCCGCGCGCGCCGACGAAGCGGCCGGTGTTCACGTCGATCACGGTGAACGCCTCCGCGTAGTCGAAGATGAGGTATCCGCCCGAGGGAAGGTTCACGCGCCGGTCGAGTGTCGAGCGCACGGCCGCGTCCACGCCGGCCACGTCCATCAGCCGCTCGCGGCCCTCGTAGAGCTCGACGCGCTGCGCAAGGTCCTGCGACGTCCGCTTGAGGTAGCCGACGATCCGCCGGTACGTCCGGTCGTGGTCTACGACGACGCGGGAGAAGTCGCGGATGAAGAGGTCGCGGACGATTCGGAGCGGCAGCTCGGCCTCCTGGTACACGAGCGCCGGCCCCTTCGTCCGGTCCGCGCGACCCTTGATCGTCGCCCAGAGCGTCTGCAGGAGCGCGAGGTCGCCCTGCAGCTCCTCCTCCGACGCGCCCTCGGCCGCGGTGCGGATGATGATCCCGCCCTCGGGGAGGTCGAGCGTCTTCGAGATCTTCTTCAGCCGCTCGCGCTCCGCGTCCTCGAGCCGGCGCGAGATGCCGATCCCCTCGCCGAACGGCGTGTAGACGAGGAAGCGGCCGGGGAGCGAGATCTCCGTCGTGAGCCGCGCGCCCTTCGTCCCCATCGGGTCCTTGACGGCCTGGACGAGCACCTCCTCGCCGCGCTGGATCAGATCCTGGATCCGGCGGCCGTGGCGCTTCCCCTCGAGCTCCGGGACGACGATCTCATCCACGTACAGGAACCCGTTCTTCGGCAGGCCGATCTCGACGAAGGACGCCTCCATCCCCGGGAGCACGTTGTCGACGACGCCCTTGTAGACGTTGCCGGCGATCGAGCGGCGGCCCGGGCGCTCGAGATAGACCTCCGAGACCTTGTCGTCCTCGACGAGCGCGACGCGGGTCTCCCCGACGTCGACCGAGACGACGATCTCCTTCTTGACGCCCGCGAGCGCGGCGCGGGAGCCGCCCGACGACGACGCGCGCCGGGTCGAGGCGCGGCGCCGCTTCGGCTTCGCCTCCTCTTTCGCGGCCTTTGCCTCGCGCCCGCCGCGGCCGCTGCGTCCGCCGCCTCGCGGCTCGCGCGGCTTTCGCTCGGGCTTCGACTCCGTTTCCGCGACGACGGCCGCCTGGGCGTCCGCGCCGGTCTTCTTGCGGCCGCGGCCGCCGCGGCTTCCGCGGCGCCGTCGACGCTTCGCGGCGTCCGAGCCCGGCTCACCGCCCCCTGAAGAGTCGTCTGCTGCGGGCTGCTCGGCGGGGCCCCCCTCCGGGGGCGCTTCGTCCGCCAAGCGCGCCTTCTTGCGAAACCAGTTCAACACGCTTGTCTCCTTTCGGGCGCACGCGCGTCCCCGCGCGCCTCATACGGGCGCGGGTCGCGAGCGTGTCGGCCTCAAACTTCAGCATCGGTTGGGATTGGACGCGCCGGGAAAAGCCGCTGCCTGCGCAGGCGGGCCGCTGCGTCCTTTCGACATAGCGTAGCAGCGGGCCCCCCAGCCCCTTTTCACGCTGGACGACCGCGTTCCTAGGCGGCCGCCGCCGGCCGGAGCCGGTCGCGCTCGACCTCGACGAGACGCAGGCGCTGTGTGAGGCGCGCCCACGCCCAGGGCTCGACCTCGTCGTAGCGCCGCGAGCGCGTCTGCGCGCGCACGGCCTCGAGGTACTCGAACCAGGCGTCGGCCTCCTCGATCGCAAGCGCCTCCCGGGCTGCTGGCGTGTTCTCGGGCATGGGCGCAGGCTAGGACCCGGACCGGACGGACCCGGCTACCGGTCGGCCGCGATGCGCCCGCGCACGTGAATCGCCTGCAGGAGGCCGATCATCGCGAGCATCACGATCATCGAGCTCCCGCCGTAGCTCACGAACGGGAGCGGGATCCCGGTGATCGGCGCGATCCCGATCGTCATGCCGACGTTCACGAAGACCTGGAAGACGAACGCGACGACGATCCCCCCGGCGATGATCGCCGTGAAGAGGCTCGGGGCGATCGCGATCGTCCTGATCCCGCGCCAGACGACGAGCCCGTAGAGGAGCAGGAGGAGCGCCGCCCCGAAGAACCCGCGCTGCTCGGCGAGCGACGAGAAGATGAAGTCGGTCGAGTGCTCCGGCAGGTAGTTCATGTTCGTCTGCGTCGCGCCCTCGACCCCGCGCCCGTCGAGCCCGCCGGACCCGACCGCGGTGATCGACTGGGTGACGTTGTACGTGGCGCCGCCCGGGTCGTGATCGGGGTCGAGGAAGCCGGTCAGGCGCTCGACCTGGTACGGCTGGAGCACCTCGATCCCCGCGGCGGGGAAGAGCCAGAAGAGCGACACGACGGTCAGGAGCCCGGCCGCGGCGAGCGTCCCGAGATGGAGCCACCGTGTTCCCGCGATGAAGAGCCCGGCGCCGAGGATCGCGATGTAGACGAGCGCCGTCCCGAGATCCGGCTCGAGAAAGACGAGCACCGCCGGCACGGCCGCAAGCCCGAGCGCCCCCATCGTCGTTCCCCACTCGTCGAGCCGTCGCGCCCGGTCGGCGAGGAAGCTCGCAAGGACCAGGATCAGCAGCGCCTTCCCGATCTCGGACGGTTGGAACTGGAAGAACCCGAAGTCGATCCAGCGGCGCGTGCCGCGCACCTGGTCGGCGACGAAGACGATTGCGAGCGCGAGGAGCGCGGCCGCGTAGAGCGGCACGCGGAGCCGGCGGTAGATCTCCGGGTTGAGGGCGGTCACGACCACGAGGAGCACCACGCCGAGCGCGACGTTCACCGACTGGCGGACGAGGAAGTAGTCGGGATCGCCGGGGACGTCGTTCCGCGAGACGGAGCTGAGCACCCAGAGCCCGAAGGCGACGAGCCCGGCGACCGCCCCGAGGAGGACGAAGTCGAGGTTGCGGACGATCCGCGCGACCTCCCCGCCGATGGGAAGCTCGGCCTCGCGACGTCGGTCTGCGACGCGGACGGCCATCAGTGCTCCTTCCCGCGGCCTGGTTCGATGTCCGGGTCGCGAGCACCAAGCGAAAGTCCGGGCTCGATCGCTGCCGAGGCCGGTGGCCTCGGCAAGGGCGAGCGTGGGCTCTCGCGCCGCGTGATCGCGGGCCGGACGCGGACGATGGTCGCGGGGAGGAGCACTAGTCGCTCTGCACCGCCTGGGCCTGGTAGGAGCCCGGCTGGACGTTGAAGTAGCTCTCGAAGACCTTGAGCGCGGTCGGCGCCGCCGCCTCGCCGCCGTGGCCTCCGTTCTCGACCAGCGCGCAGACAACGAGCTCGGCCCCGCCGTCCGGCCCGTAGCCGCAGAACCACGACTGATCCATGAGGCCCTCGAAGCCGGGCAGGGTCACGAACTTCTCCGCCGTGCCCGTCTTGCCGGCGATATCGATCGGGAACTCGCCGAAGACGCTCGTGGCCGTCCCGTAGGACGCGTGCGTCGCGTCGTAAAGCCCCTCCTGCACGATCCGGACAGCGTTCGGGTCGAGGCCGATCTCCTGCGGCTTGGGCGCCGTGAACGGCCGGACGACAACCGGCGTGTCGCCCTCGGTGGCCGGCTGCTCGATCTGCTTGACGATGCGCGGCTCGACGAGCTTGCCACCGTTCGCGATGAGGGCGAAGAAGCGCGCCATCTGGAGCGGGGTCACGAGCATGTCGCCCTGGCCGATCGAGAGCTGCACGGAGTCGCCCGGCCGCCACTCCTTGTCCCAGGGATGCTCGAAATGGCGCCGGCGCCAGGCGGGAGTGGGCACGAGCCCCTCGGCCTCGGGGCCGATGTCGACGCCCGTCGACGCGCCGAAGCCCATCCTGGTCGCCCACTTCTGGAACGGCGTGTCGGGGCGCTCGTACGCACGCAGCGCAACGTCATAGAAGTACGTGTCGCACGACGCGGCGAGCGCTGTCGTGAGCTCCATCGGCTCGTTCCGGTACGGATCCCAGTTCCGGAAGACCTGCTGATCCTCGCCGACCTCGATCTGGGGCGAGCACTGGATCATCTCGACGGGGCTCAGAAAGCCCTCGTGGATCGCGGCGAGCGCCGTGACCGGCTTGAACGCGGACGCCGGCGGATAGAGCCCGGCGATCGCGCGGTTGAGCGTCGGGGAGTTCGCGCTCGGCTCGGCGAGGCGCTCGAGTGCGCGGGGGCGGACGCGGCCGACGTAGATCGACGGGTCGAACGTGGGCGAGGACGCGACGGCGAGCAGCTCGCCCGTGTTCGGGTCCATGGCGACGATCGCGCCACCGTCCGCGGCCCAGTCGCCGTTCTCCTGCGCGAGCCGGATCCCGTAGTCGAGCGCGTCTTCCGCGGCGGCCTGGAGATCGGCATCGAGCGTGAGCTTCACCGCGTACCCAGCCTCCGGCATCCGGCTGAACTCGCGGTTGCTCGTCACGCGGCCCATCGCGTCGACGCGCACCTCGCCGACGCCTGCGACGCCCCGAAGGTACCGGTCGTAGGCCGCCTCGACCCCCGCCTGCCCGATCCGGTCGCCGAGCGCATAGTCCGAGCCCTCGCGGGCGTCCAGCTGTTCCTGGGAGATCTCCGACACGTAGCCGAGGACGTGCGCGGCCATGGTTCCCTTCTCGTAGCGGCGCAGCTCGATCTGCGTCACCTGCACACCGGGGAAGCGGGCCTGGTGCTCGAGCAGGTAGACGACCTTCTCCCTCTTCACCCCGTCCTTGATCGTGACCGGCGTGAGCGGGTCGTCGCGGTGCCTCTTGAGCGTCTCGCGGATCTCCTGAGGCCCGAGCTCGAGCAGCTCGGCGAGCTCCCGGATCATCGTCGAGCGGCGCGCCTGGGGAAGCTCGTCGAGGGCCGCGGGCCAGAGCTGCACGCGCGTCCCGGGGCGGTTGGAGACGAGCACCTCGCCGTCGCGGTCGAGGATCGGCCCGCGGTTCGCCTGGACGCGGAACGTCCTCACCTGGTTGTTCTGCGCGTCCGCGAGGTACTCGGCGCCCGAGATCACCTGGAGCGCCCAGAGCCGGAAGAAGAGCGCGCCGAAGAGGGCGATCGCGACGATGCCGATGATCGCGATCCGGACCGCCATCTGCGGGGTCATCCGGTACGGCTCCTCGACCCGCGGGTCGCGCGGCAGGAAGCCGGGCGGGCTACGCAAGGACGGTCGCCTCCCGCCGGTCGCGCGGGGCGACCGGGAACAGCCGCTCGGTCAGCCGGTAGACCGGGAACATGATGAGGACGTTCAGCGCGAGAGTTGGAAGGAGCACGCGCCCGAAGAGCTCCCCGGCCGGGACGCTCTGCCCGAGAAGGAAGTTCACGACCGTGAGGCCCACCGCGACCCAGACGGTCGCTAGGGCGACGGCGATGATCGGCGGATGCGGCGAGGACCGAGTGGTCGCGAGGCCGAACCGCCCCGCCCAGTAGCCCGCGAGCGTGAGGACGAGCGAGGAGACGCCGGGCGGCGCGAGCGCCGCCGAGTCGAGCAGGAGCCCCGCCCAGAAGCCGGCCACCGCGCCGAGGGTGGGGCCCCGGAGGAGCGCGAGCGCGACGAGGAAGGCGAGCACGAGGTCCGGATGCCCGTTCGCCACCTCGATCGGGGTCACGATCGTGATCTGGAGGAGCACGAGGGCGACGAGCAGCCCGAGCGCCTTGGCCGCTTCTCCCCAGCTCAACCGGCGTCCTTCCGCGTGAGGACGATCACCTGGTGGAGCGAGTCGAAGTCGACGAGCGGCGTGCACTGGATCCGCTTGAAGAAGTCGGTGTCGCGCTGGCTCACGCTCGTCACGACGCAGATGGGGATCCCGCGCGGGAAAAGCGACTCGAGCTGCTGCGAGCGGGAGCCGGCCGTGACGACGATGTGGCCCTCCTCGACCGCCTCCTCCTTCTGCACGCGCTCGAGCACGAGCGAGGTGGTGCTCGACCCGCGCTCCACGATTCCGGCCGCGCCGGTCTGCGTCACGAACGCCGAGGCGGCGCTCTGCTGGTCGGTGAGCAGGCGGACCTTCGCCGAGTTGGAGGCGACCTCGGTCACCGTCCCGACGAGGTTCCCGTCGGTCACGACCGGGTCCTCCACGGCGACCCCGTCGCCGCTTCCGGCGGCGACCATGACCTCCTGGCGGAACTCGGTTTGCGGCGGGACGATCACCCGCGTCGCCACCGCGTCGTAGTCCTTCGGGAAGCGCGGCCCGTCGCGGTACTCGAGCAGGCTGCGGAGCTCCTCGTTCTCCTGCGCGGCGGTCTGGTTCAGGATCACCTGGCGCCGGAGCTCCTCGACCTCCGCGCGCAGCTCGGCGTTCTCTCCCTTCGCGGAGAAGAGGTCGGCCGTCCAACCGTACGCGTCGCGGAACGGACGCGAGACGCGCTCGGCGCCGGCCTCGAACGGGGTCAGGACGCTGACGACGATCCGCTGGGCGCCGTGAAGGGGACCCCCCGAGGACTCGCGGAAGTAGACCGTCAGGAGCGCCAGCGAGACGAGGACGAGCCCCAGGGCGACGAGCCGGGCCCTGACCGGGCTACCGCCGCGTTGCCGAGGGCCGTCTGCGCGGGTTGCGGGCGACCTGAGGAGAGGGATCCGTGCTGTGCGTTGCCGAGGCACGGGGGCCACAGTCTACCGGGGTCTGCGGAGCGCCCGACACCTCCCCGGCTCCCGCCCGGGACGGTCGTGGTCGCGCCCCGCTACCGCCTCCCGCGGCCGTTGCGCTGCCGCGCCTTGGCCGACCGGTGGATCGCCTCGAACTCCTCGAGGCTCTTCCCGGAGCCGACGGCGACGCACGTGAGGGGCGACTCGGCGAGGTGGACCGGCATGAGCGTCTCCTCGCGGAGGCGCACGTCGAGGCCCGAGAGGAGCGCCCCGCCGCCGGCGAGGACGATGCCGCGGTCCATGATGTCCGCGGCGAGCTCGGGCGGCGTCTTGTCCAGCGTGGACTTGATCGCGTCGAGGATCTGGTTCACCGGCTCGTCGAGCGCGCGGCGCACCTCCTCGGAGGTGATCACGATCGTCTTCGGCAGGCCGGTGAGCATGTCGCGGCCGCGCACCTCGGCGCGGACCTCCTCGCGGAGGTCCCACGCGGAGCCGACCTCGAGCTTCAGCTCCTCGGCGGTCTGCTGGCCGATCAGGAGCTTGTACTCCTTCTTGATGTGGGTCATGATCGCCTCGTCCATCTCGTCGCCGCCGACGCGGATCGACTGGCTGACGACGATGCCGCCGAGCGAGATGACGGCGACCTCGGTCGTGCCGCCGCCGATGTCGACGATCATGTTCCCGGTCGGTTCGCTCACGGGGAGGCCGGCGCCGATCGCGGCGGCCATCGGCTCCTCGATCAGGTACGCCTGGCGCGCGCCGGCGCTGAGCGTCGCCTCCTCGACCGCGCGCTTCTCGACGCCCGTCACGCCGCTCGGCACGCAGACGATCACGCGCGGGTGCGCGAAGCGGTTGTGGTTCACCTTCTGGATGAAGTGGCGGAGCATCTGCTCGGTCACGTCGAAGTCGGCGATCACGCCGTCCTTCAGCGGGCGGATCGCGGAGATCGTGCCCGGCGTGCGGCCGAGCATCCGCTTCGCCTCGACGCCGACCGCGTGCACCTCGCCGGTGCGCTGGTCGATCGCGACGACGCTCGGCTCCGAGAGCACGATCCCGCGGCCACGCACGTAGACGAGCGTGTTCGCGGTGCCGAGGTCCACGGCGATCTCGCGCCCACCCAGTCCACTCATGTAGCCAAACAGCCCCATCGCAGCCGTGGAAGTCTACTGAGAGCAGCCAGTTTCCTCGACCCAGGGGCCGGCCAGGGCCGACGTGGCTCGCCGGGCCGTGTCCAGGGGACAGTCCCCTGGACGTGTCAGAAGAGTGCAACGAACCGGCGCCAATCCCCTCCCCGGCGACCTCGCTCCCGCGCGCCACGCGTACGGTTGCTACGTGCCCAGGGCGCCGCGCAACGAGCTGGCTGCCGGGATCTACCACGTGACGTCACGAGGGAACCGGCGGCAGGCGATCTTCCTCGACCGTCGCGACCATCGCCGGTTCCTCGGGGTTCTCGAGGACATCGTCGTCCGGAGCGGATGGCTGCTCTACGCGTACTGCCTGATGCCCAACCATTTCCATCTTCTCCTCGAGACGCGCGCGCCGACGCTCGGGCTCGGGATGCATGGGCTGAACGGGACGTATGCGCAGTGGTTCAACTGGCGGCACGACGTCGACGGACACCTCTTCGGCGACCGCTATCACTCGAGGCGAGTCGAGACGGATTTCCACCTTCTCGAGTCCACGCGCTACGTCGTGTTGAACCCCGTGCGGGCGAAGCTCGTGGCCCATCCGGCACAGTGGGAGTGGAGCAGCTACCGCGCGACCGTCGGCGCCTGCCGGGCGCCCGCATTCCTCGCGGTGCCCGAGCTCCTCGCGCACTTCGGGCGTGCTTCCTACCCGGCGCGGCGCACGTTCCGGAGATTTGTGTACGACGCGCCGGCTCGCGCAGCGGCCTGATACGCGCTTCCCTCGGAACGCCCGCCTCCTCCGCCGCGGCCATGCACGGGGGACTGTCCCCGGGTCACGGCCGCCGGGGACAGCCACGCGGCGGCGGAGAGGTCCGTTCGGGCCGTGGACGGGGGACTGTCCCCTTGTCACGCACGGCCGCGTCCCGAGCGGCCCTGCCGACGCTAGGCGGCGAGCTCGTCGGGAAGCCCGAAGCGCTCGAAGATCTCCGGCGAGCGGAAGGCGGTCACGTCGGCGATCAAAGGGCCGCGGAGCGTGAGCACGTCGAGCGCGACGGGGACGAAGCGGCCGGTCTCCGGCTCGAGCCGGTAGGTACCGAGCGCCAGCTGGCCGTTCGCCCGCGTCGGGACGTAGCGCAGGCGCGGTGGCTGCCCTTCCGGCATGAGCCACGAGCGGGCGATCGCCTCACGGCCCCGGTACCACGCAGGGTACGGAGGCATCTCGAACGTCGCGTCCTCGGCGAGCAGCGCGACGATGCCGTGGACGTCCCCGCGCTCGAACGCGTCCACGAAACGCTCGACGAGCCCACGAACCTCGTCGTCGCCGAGCGAGCGGAGCGTCTCCTGCTGGCTCTTCTCCGGCAGGCGCTCGTCCACAGCCGTCCGCGCGCGCTGCAGGGCGCTGTTCACGGAGGCGACGGTCGTCCCGAGCGACTCGGACACCTCTTTCGCGGACAGGCCGAGCACCTCGCGGAGGATGAGCACCGCGCGCTGCCGGGGCGGGAGGTGCTGAAGGGCGGCGACGAAGGCGAGCTCGACCGCCTCCCGCTGCTCGTAGCGGGCGTCGGGCGCCGCGTAGCCGCTCTCGAGCCCGAGCGCCTCCTCGGGATACGGCTCCACCCAGTGGGCCCCGTCGACCGGCCCGCTCGCCGCTTCTCCGGCGAGCCCGGCAGGCGGCCCGTAATCCACCGGGAGGACACGCCTCGACCGGCGGGCCAGCGCGTCGAGGCACACGTTCGTCGTGATCCGGTAGAGCCAGCTCGAGAGCGCGCTGCGGCCGTCGAACCGGCACAGCCCGCGCCAGGCGCGGAGGAGCGCGTCCTGGAGCGCGTCCTCGGCGTCGTGCAGCGAGCCGAGCATCCGGTAGCAGTGCGCGTGGAGGCCCGTGCGGTGCGGCTCGACCAGCCTGCGGAATGCGTCCCCGTCGCCGCGACAGGCCGCCTCCAGCAGCTCCCGCTCGGTCGTGGGGGAGGTGGCCGAAATCATCTCTTCACGTATACAGACTCGCGGAGCCGGGCGAACTCATCGCGGCCCGATCGCTGAGTCTCGAGCTCGCCGGCGGTCCTACGGAAGAGGGCATGAGATCCCCATCCGGAAACCGTGTCGTCCACCTGGAGCTTCGAACCGGGAACCTGGCCTGCGCATGCGCCGTCTTTTCCGGGCTGCTCGGCTGGGAGGCGGAGACCGTCCACGCGGGAGACGCTTCGTACGTCACGCTCGCGCCCGGCGGCCCGATCGAGACCGGCGTCGTCGAGGACGACACCGAGCGGGGATTCTGGCTCCCGTACGTCGAGGTCGCCGACGTCGCCGCGCTGACCGGCCGGGCGGAGGAGCTGGGTCTGCGAGTGCTCCTCGCGCCCCGCGAGGGCCCGACGGGCTGGCGAAGCGTGATCGCCTCGCCCACGGCCGGCGTCGTCGCCCTCTGGCAGCCGAAGTGCCGGGCGCCCCACCGCCGCTAGCCGTAGCCGTACGTCCCGGGGAAGCGGTCGGCCAGCAGCCGGACGAGCGCGGCCGCGGGGAGCCCGACCACGTTCAGGTAGTCGCCGTCGATCCGCTCCACGAGCCCGGCACCGCGGCCCTGGATCGCGTAGCCGCCGGCGCGGCCCTCCCACTCCCCCAGCGCGACGTACCAGGCTAGGTCGCGTGGGGTGAACACGCGGAACGTCACGCGCGTCGTCGCGTCCACGACCACCTCCCAGCCCGGCGTGACAAGGCAGAGCCCGGAGACGACCTCGTGAGTCCGCCCGGAGAGCCGCTCGAGCATCCGCTCGGCGCCGGCCGCGCTCGCGGGCTTGCCGAAGACGACCCCGTCGAGCGCGACCGTCGTGTCCACGCCGAGCACCGGCTGCCCCGGCGCCGCCAGGCGGGCCACGGAGCGCGCCTTCCCGCGCGCATGCTCGCGGACGAGCTCGACGGGCGGCACGTCCGCCTCGTCGTCCTCCTCGAACTCCGGCGCGACGACCTCGAAGGGCAGGCCGAGCTGCTCGAGGATCGCCCGCCGCTGCGGCGACGTGGAGGCCAGGAGGAGCGGCGGGGCGGGAGGCGCGCTCACGCCGCCGCCTTTCGCGCCGTCCAGATCTCCTCGGAGGGCCAGCGGCGCGCCCACTCCGGCGTCACGAAGTCCCAGCGCGTCTCGGCGCCCTCCGGCGCCTGCAGCTCGACGAGCCGCTCGACCTCGAGCCCGTTCGCGCGCAGGAGCGCGATCCACTCCCCGTACCCCAGGTGGAACGTCGTCGAGCCGTCCGCCGGGTCCTCGAGCGACCGGAGCCCGAAGTACTCGCGCGCGAGCTCCTCCCCGGCCGGATCGTCGAAGTTCGGCCAGCACAGCACGAGCAGGAGCCCGTGCACGAGGAAGACGAGCCTGCCGCCGGGCCGGAGGAGCCGCGCCGCCTCCGGCACCCAGCGGTACGGGTCGGCCCAGATCGACGCGCCGTACTCCGACACCGCCAGGTCGAACGATCCGGACGGGAGCGGCACCGCCTCCGCGCTCGCCTCGACGAGCGGGAACGCGACCCCGTTCTCGGCCTGGAGCGCCCGCGCGGTCGCGAGCTGCTCCGGCGTCACGTCGACGCCGACCGGCCTCGCGCCGCGCCTCGCAAGCCACGAGGAGAAGTACGCCGTGCCGCAGCCGAGCTCCACCACGTCCTGTCCGGCTACATCCCCGAGCAGCCCGAGCGACGCCTCCGGAACGTCCCAGATCCCCCAGTCGATCTCGGTCTTCGCCCAGTTGCGCCGGCCGCGCTCGGCGAACTCGGGGGCGAGCCCGGCCCAGACGCTCCGGTTGCGCTCGGCGTGCGCCGAGAGCCCTACGCCGGGATCTTCCGGGCCTTCCAGATCTGCTCCATCGGCCAGCTGCGCGCCAACTCGGTCTCGGCCGCGTTCCTGTACGTCGACGTCGCGCCCTCCGGCGGGCGCACTTCGACGAGCGCCTCGACCGCGAGCCCCGCCTCGCGGAAGACCCGGATCCACTCCCCGTACCGGAGCTCGAACTCGACCGCCGAGTCGTCGCCGAACGTGTACGCGTGGAGCCCGAAGTACGGCCGCTCGAGGCGCGGCACCCACGAGTCGGCGGCCTCGTCGAAGCAGATCACCTCGAACGGGGTCCCGCCGCTGAACGCGAGCAGTCCGCCCGGCCGGAGCACGCGCGCGGCCTCGGGCACCCAGAGGTACGGGTCGGCGAAGCGGTTCGCGCCGTGGTCGGCGAAGACGACGTCGAAGGACGCGTCCGCGAAGGGCAGCGACTCGGCGCTCCCGTGCAGCAGCTCGAGCTCGACGCCCGCCGCCTCGACCGCCCGCCGCGCGTGCTCGAGCTGGCGGGCGGAGTTGTCCATCCCCACGACGCGCGCCCCCGCCCGCGCGAGCACGATCCCGCACTGCGCCGCGCCGCACCCGAGCTCGAACACGTCCTTGCCGGAAACGTCCCCGAGGATCCCGAGCTCCGAGTCGGGGATCTGCCACATGCCCCAGTGGAGCTCCGAGTGCGTGATGAAGTCGGCGTTCTCGTCCTGGTAGGAGTCGGCGACGCGATCCCAGTACGCGCGGTTCGCGCGGGCGTGCTCGGTCAGCTCGTCAGACAAGCTCGTCCTCGGAGAACCAGAGCGCGATCTCGCGCTCGGCCGACGCGAGCGAGTCCGACCCGTGGACGAGGTTGTTCGGCATCGCGAGCGCGAGGTCGCCGCGAATCGTCCCCGGCGCCGAGTCGACGGGGTTCGTCGCGCCCATCGTCGTGCGGACGACCGCGATCGCCGACTCGCCCTCGACGACGAGCGCGAGCGTCGGCGCCGATGTGATGAACTCGACGAGCTCGCCGAAGAAGGGCTTCTCCGTGTGCTCCGCGTAGTGCTCGGCCGCGAGCTCACGGCTCACGTGGACGAGCTTGGCACCGCGCAGCGCGAGCCCGCGCCGCTCGAGGCGCACGAGGATCTCGCCGGCGAGCTTCCGTTCGACCGCGTCGGGCTTGATCAGGACGAGTGTGCGTTCCGCCATTCGACCTCCGCTTCCGCCTGGGCCGCGTCCTCGCGCTTCTTCGCCCGCCAGAAGATCCAGCAGACGACGCCGAGGGCGGTCCAGATGACCGACAGGACGACGACGATCATGATCGACATCACGAGCTCGCCGTGTCCGCCGGTGCTCGGCCCGGCGTTCGTGTGCTGTGCGAGCGGCAGGAGGGAGGCGAGCGACATCGCCCCGAGACTAGAAGTTTTCGACCGCCCTGGGCGCGTCGACCGGCGTCTCGCAGTACGGGCAGATCTGCCAGAGTGGCTCGAGCGGCGCCTTGCAGCCGCGGCACGCCTGCTTGAGCTTCGTGGTGCAGACCGGGCACGCGAGGTACGACGGGTCGACGTCGGCGCGGCATACGGGGCACCGCTCGCCGAGGAGGCTCTCCTCCATCGCCTTGATCTCGAGCTCCCGCTCACGGACGTCCTCGAGGTACTCGGGCGGGCGGAAGAGCATGTAGATGATCGGCCCGAGGAACGGCGGGAAGATCCCGAGCGCGACCGCCATCGCGAGCAGCCACGGATCCTCGATCCGGCGCTTCGCGTCCTTGTAGACCCAGAATGCGGACGCGAGCCAGAAGATCGCGATGAAGAAGAGCGAGACGTTGCGGAAGAGCAGCCAGATCGACGAGTCGAAGAAGTCGCGGACGGAGCCGAAGGCGTCGTCCGTATCCTCTTGCGCCTGGAACAGGGGGATTGGGTTCACAGCAACATCTTTCCGACGACCCAGCCTGCGCCAAACGCCAGCGCCACGATCGCGACGAGCACGAGGGCGGCGAAGGCGAAGACGCCGATCTGCTCGCTGACGCGACTCATCGTACGGTTGCGGGCCGGACGGCGCCAAGCGCCGCGACCAGGGTCAGCGAGCCGGAGACGAGCACCGCGCCGTCCGGGCCGGCCGCCTCGCGGGCGCGCTCGCGGGCGCGGAGCGGATCCGGCTCGACCTCCACGCGCGGGAAGAAGCACGCGGCGCGGCGGGCGAGCGCGCCCGCCGGGAGGGCACGCGCGTGGCCGGACGACGTGGCGACGAGGCGCGGCCCGAGTGCAGAGAACGCGGCGAGCATCGCGTCCACGTCCTTGTCGCCGAGGATCGAGAGGACGAGCGTCCAGTCACGCCGCTCCGGCAGGCGCTCCGCGAGGTACGCGACGCCGGCCGGGTTGTGCGCGCCGTCCCAGAGCTCGAGGGGCGCCTCGGCGACGCGCTCGAGCCGGCCGGGCACGGCGACGGGCGCGCCGGGCGCGCCGGGCGCGACCTCCCGGCCGAGCAGCGCCTCGACGGAGGCGCGGGCGAGCGCCTCGTTGCCCTCCGCGGTGACCACCCGCGCCGCGCCGCGGGCGCGCGCCTCGCCTTCCCATTCGGCCTCGCCGAGCACGACCGTGGCGCCGGGGGAGACGACCGCCAGCTTCTCCCCCGCGATCGCCGCGCGGGTCTCGCCCAGGTGCTCGGTGTGCTCGAGCGCGACGTTCGTGAGGCAGACGACGGGCGCGGCGAGCACGTTCGTCGCGTCGAGCCGCCCGCCGAGCCCGGCCTCCACGGCCGCGACCTCCACCCGTGCCGAGGCGAACTCGGCGAGCGCCGCCGCCGTGAGCACCTCGAACTGCGTCGCCCCGACCTCCTCCGCGGCGGGGCGCACCCGGGCGAGCGCCCGCTCGACGTCCGCCTCCTCCCCGTCGACGCGGATCCGCTCCGCCCAGCCCGTCACGTCGGGCGAGGTGTAGGCGCCGACCGGGAGCCCGTCCGCGAGGAGAAGCGCCTCGGCGCCGCGGACGATGCTCGTCTTCCCGTTCGTCCCGACGACGTGGATCGCGCGCAGGGTCCGCTCGGGCCGGCCGAGCCGCTCGAGGAGCGCGTCCATGCGCTCGAGACCGAGCCTCACGCCGAAGAGCTCGAGCCCGGCGAGCCAGTCAGCGTTCGAGGGCATCGAGCTCACGCTGGTAGCGGGCGAGCTTCTCGCGCTCCGCCTCCACGACGTCGGGCGGAGCGTTCTCGACGAAGCTCGCGTTCGCGAGCATCTTCTCGCCGCGCGCCACCTCGCGGCGCAGGCGCTCGATCTCGGCGCCGGCGTCCCCGCCGCCGTTCCCCTCGGCCGGGCGGACGACCGCCGCGAAGATCCGCTCTTCCTCGGGCCCGAGCGCGACACGCACGCCGCTCCGACGGTAGATCGCGGCCGCGTCCTGCACGCGCTCGAGCGCGCCGGCCGCGCCGTCCCAGTCCCCGCTCGGCTCCGGCCACGGAGAGACGATCAGCGGCGCCTCGCGCGCGGGAAGCGCCGTCCAGATCTCCTCCGTCACGTGCGGGAGCACCGGGTGGAGCACCGCGAGCAGCCGCTCGAGCGCGGCGAGCGCGGTCGCAGTCGCCCGCGGGTCGCGCTCGTAGAGCAGCGGCTTCGCGGCCTCGGCGTACCAGTCGCAGAAGTCGTCGAACGTGAGCCGGTAGAGCGCCTGCACCGCGCGCGAGAACTCGAAGGCGTTAACCGCCTCCTCCACCTCGCGCGTCGCCGCGTCGAGGCGCGCGAAGATCCAGCGCTCCTCGAGCGTCTCCGGCCGGGCGTCCGGCACGGCGCCGTCCGCGTTTCCAAGGATCAGCCGCGCGACGTTCCAGAGCTTGTTCGCGAGCTTGCGGCCCTCCTCGATCATCCCCTCGGCGAAGCGCACGTCCTGCGTCGAGGACATCTTCAGCAGGCCGTAGCGGGTCGCGTCCGCCCCGTGCTTCTCGATCATGTCCATCGGGTCGATCCCGGTGCCGAGGCTCTTCGACATCCGCCGCCCGTCGGGCGCGAGGACGGTCGAGTGGATGATCACGTCCGTGAACGGGACCTCCCCCATGACCTCGAGCCCCGTCCAGATCATGCGGTTCTCCCAGAGCCGGATGATCTCGCGCGCGGTCGAGTTGACGTTCCCCGGGTAGTAGCGCGCGAGCTCCGGCGTCTCGTGCGGCCAGCCGAGCGTCGCGTATGGCCAGAGCGCGGACGAGAACCATGTGTCGAGGACGTCCGGGTCGCGCGTGAGCTTGCCCGAGCCGCACTCCGCGCACGCGTCCGGCTCGGGCCAGGTGCACGTCCGGTGGCCGTCCGGGCAGGTCCAGACCGGGATCTGGTGCCCCCACCAGAGCTGGCGCGAGACGTTCCAGTCCGGGATCTCCTCGAAGGAGCGGATGGCGAACTGGTGCTGCGACTCCGGGTGGTAGCGCACGCGCCGCTCACGCAGCTCCTGGAGGGCGGGCTTGCGCGGCTCCTCCATCGCGCACCACCACTGGTCGGAGACGAGCGGCTCGATCCGCGTATGGCAGCGCTCGCACGTGCCGACGGCGTGCCGATAGCTCTCGCGCTTCTCCAGCCGATCGTGCTCGCGGAGCCAGGCGACGACGCGCTCGTCCGCCTCCTCCTGCGGAAGGCCCGCGAAGCCCTCGCCCGCGGCGTCGTTCATCCGCCCGTCGGGACCGATCACGGTGAGGATCGGAAGCCCGTGGTCGCGGCCGATCTCGAAGTCCGTCGGGTCGTGGCCCGGTGTGATCTTGAGCGCGCCCGTCCCGAACTCGGGCTGAACGCGCTCGTCTGCGATCAACGGAACCGCGCGCTCGACGACCGGGACGAGCACCTCCTTGCCGATCGCGTCGCGGTAGCGCTCGTCCTCCGGGTGCACGGCGACCGCGACGTCGGCGAGCATCGTCGCCGGCCGCACGGTCGCCACCGTCACGAAGCCGGATCCGTCCGTGAACGGGTAGCGCGCGTACGTGAGCGCGTCGTCCATCTCCACGTGCTGGACCTCGAGGTCGGAGATCGCGGTCTCGTGGAACGGGCACCAGTTGACGATCCGCTCGGCGCGGTAGATCCAGCCCCGGTCCCACAGGTGGACGAAGAAGCGCATGACGGCCTCGATGTAGCCGTCGTCCATCGTGAAGCGCTCGCGCGAGTAGTCCAGCGAGGCGCCGAGCCGGCGGAACTGGCCCATGATCGTCCGTCCCGTCTCCTCCAGGTGCCGCCAGACGCGCTCGACGAACGCCTCGCGCCCGAGCTCCTTGCGGGATGTCCCCTCGGCGACGAGCTGCTTCTCGACCACGTTCTGCGTCGAGATCCCCGCGTGGTCGTAGCCCGGCTGCCAGAGCGTGTCGTACCCCTGCATCCGGTGGAGGCGGATCAGCACGTCCTGGATCGAGCCGTTCAGCGCGTGCCCGAGGTGGAGCGCCCCCGTCACGTTCGGCGGCGGCACGGCGATCACGAACGTCTCGTCGTGCCGTGCGCCCGCGCCCGCTCGGTAGAGGCCCTCCTCCTCCCACGCGCGCTGCCAGCGCTCCTCGACGCCTTCCGGACGGTACAGCGTGTCCACGGCTCGATTCTACGGACGTACACTTCGAGTCAGACTCATGAGCCACGTGGTCGACGACGCACGCGAGGCCGGCCGCGAGGCCGCGGCCCGCGGAGCCTGGAAAGAGGCGTACGAGATCCTCCTCGCTGCGGAGGAGGAGCTCGAGCCCGCGGACCTGGAGCGGCTCGCGGAGGCCGCGTGGTGGGTCGGGCGTCTCGACGAGTCGATCGACCGGCGCGAGACCGCGTACAAGGCCTGGCTCGACGCGGGCGAGAAGCGCCGCGCCGCGCTGATGGCAGTCTTCATCTCGCAGGACCTCTTCAACAAGGCGTCGCTCGAGCGCGCGTCCGGCTGGTTCTCGAACGCGGAGCGCCTGCTCGCGGACGAGCCCGAGTCGCTCGAGCACGGCTACCTCGCGATCACTCGCGCGCTCACGGCGATGGTGCAGGGGAATCTCGACTCCGCCATCTCGTGCGCCGAGCGAGCGCACGAGCTCGGGGTCAAGTTCGAGAGCCGCGACCTCCAGGCGATCGCGCTCGTCACCCTCGGGCGCACGCACCTCCTGAACGGGAACCCGACCGAGGGCGTGCGGCTGCTCGACGAGGCGAGCGCGGCCGCGCTTTCGGGCGAGCTCGAGCCCTTCTCGACCGGGCTCGTCTACTGCGTGACGATCACCTCCTGCAACGGGGTCGGCGACCTGCGCCGCGCGGCCGAGTGGACGAAGGCCGCCAAGCGCTGGTGCTCGAAGCAGGACGTACCAGGCTTCCCCGGCGCGTGCCGCATCCACCACTCGACGTTGCTGCGGCTGAACGGCGAATGGGCCGAGGCCGAGGCGGAGGCCCTCCGTGCCTGCGACGAGGTCCAGGAGTACGACCCGTACGCGACAGGGATCGGCTGGTACGAGGTCGGCGAGATCCGGCGGTTCCGCGGGGACTTCGCGGCCGCGGAGGAGGCCTACCGCCAGGCGAAGATCTGGCGGCGCGAGCCGGAGCCCGGGCTCTCGCTCCTGCGCCTCGCGCAGGGAAAGGTGGAGGCGGCCGCCCGGGGGATCGAGCGCTCGCTCGCCGTGAACGAGTCGAACCCCGTCGCGCTCGTGCGACGGCTCACGGCCCAGGTCGAGATCGCGCTCGCCCAGCGAAAGCTCCGCGCGGCCCGCAGCGCGGCCGAGGAGCTCGAAAAGCTCGTGGACGATTTCCGCGTCGGCGACGATCGGACGCCGGCGTTCGATGCGATGGTCTGCCTCTCGTGGGGGCGGATCGAGATGGAGGAGAACGACGTCGAGCGGGCGGCGGCGCACCTCCAGAAGGCGCTCGACACGTGGCAGAGCGTCGGCGCGCCCTACGAGGCGGCCAAGGTGCGGATGCTGGTCGGACGCGCGCTTCGCAAGCTCGGCGACGAGGACGGCGCCCGCGACGAGCTCCACGCGGCGCGGGCGGTCTTCGAGCAGCTCGGCGCCGCGCTCGACGCGCAGATGGCGGCGGAGCTCCTCGGCGAGGTGCCGCTCTCGCGCACGTTCGTCTTCACCGACATCGTCGACTCGACGAAGCTCGCCGAGGCGCTCGGCGAGGAGAAGTGGCAGAGGCTCCTCGCGTGGCACGACCGCTCGCTGCGCGCGCTCCTCGAGGAGCACGGCGGCGACGTGATCAAGCAGACCGGCGACGGGTTCTTCGCCGCATTCGAGCGGCCGGCCGATGCCCTCGAGGCGGCGGTCGCGATCCAGAAGGCCCTCGACGGGCACGACGGGATCGCGCCCGACGTCCGCATCGGGATCCACGCAGGCGGCGCGTTCGCGAAGGACGAGAGCGACTACGGCGGCGAGACCGTCCACGCCGCGGCGCGCATCGGAGCGCTCGCCGGCGCAGGCGAGATCCTCGCGAGCGCGGAGACGCTCCACCACGCGCGCGGCCGCCATGCGACGGCCAACTCGCGCACGGTCGATCTCAAGGGCATCTCCGAGCCCGTCGAGGTCGTCTCCGTGGGGTGGCACTGATGGCGAGCGTCGCCGAGAGCCGGGTCGAGGCCGCCCGCGAGGCGGTGCGCAACCGCGCCTGGGAAACCGCGTACGAGCTGTTCTCGCAGGCCGCGGAGGCGGGGGAGCTCGAGCCGGCCGACTTTCTCCTCCAGGCGCAAGCGGCCGCATGGACGGGACGCATGGGCGAGCGCGTCCCCGCCCTCGAGCGCGGGTACGCGGGGCTCGTCGATTCCGGCCGGCGCGCGCAGGCCGCGGCCGCGGCCGTCGAGCTCGCGCACGAGTACGCGAACCAGCTCCAGCCCGCGATCTCGAACGGGTGGCTCGCGCGCGCGCAACGGCTGCTCGCCGACGAGCCCGAGTCGGCCGAGCACGGGTACCTGGCGCTCGAGGAGGCCCGCCTCGCCCAGAGGGCCAACGACGTCGACGCGGCGCTCGCACTCGGCAAGCGAGCCGAGGAGATCGGGCGCCGGTTCGGCGACCGGGCACTCGAAGTGCGCGGCCTCCAGCGGCGCGGGGCCGCCCTGATCGGGCAGGGCGAGGTGCTCGCCGGCCGGGCCCTGCTGGACGAGGCGGCCGCGGCCGCGGTCGGCGGCGAGCTCGACCCGTACTCGACCATGGTCGTCTACTGCAACACGATCGGCGCCTGCCGCGACGTGGCCGACTTCGACCGCGCGGGAGAGTGGACCGACCTCGCCCACGCGTTCTGCACCTCGAGCTCCCTCAGCGCCTTCCCCGGCATGTGCCGCGTGAACCACGCGGAGGTCATGAAGTTCAAGGGACGGCTGAGCGAGGCGGGCGAGGAGGCGGTGCGGGCGGGCGAGGAGCTGCGGAACTGGCTGCCGAGCGTCGCCGGCGCGGCGTTCTACGAGCTCGGCGAGATCAGACTGCGGCTCGGCGATCTCACGGAGGCCGAGCGGGCGTTCCGTGAGGCGGACGAGTACGGCCGCCATCCCGAGCCCGGGCTCTCGCTCCTGCGGCTCGCGAAGGGGAACGCAAAGGGCGCGTGGGCGTCGCTCCGCCGGGCGCTCGCAGACGACGGGCTGACGGTTCCTGCGCGCGTGCGGCTGCTGCCTGCGGCTGTCGAGGTGGCGCTCGCGGCCGGCGAGCGCGAAGCAGCCGCGTCGTACGCCGAGGAGCTGAGCGCGGACGCCGAGCGCTTCCAGACCTCTGCCCTTAAGGCGCAGGCGGCGTACGCGAAGGGGGCGCTTGCCCTCGCCGAGGACGACGCCCCGGCGGCGTTCGCGGCTCTGCGCCAGGCCCGGCGGCTGTGGGAGGCGACGGGCGCAACGTACGACGTCGCGCGGGCGCGCGAGCTGCTCGGGCTCGCGACGCGGCTCGACGGCGACGAGGAGACGGCCGTGTGGGAGCTCCGGGCCGCAGCCGCGCGCTTCGAGCGCCTCGGCGCCGTCCGCGACGCCGAGCGGGTCGGGAGCCACCTCGCCGAGGACGACGCCCGCGAGGTGACGAAGACGTTCCTCTTCACCGACATCGTGCGGTCGACCGAGCTCCTCGAGACGATCGAGGACCGGCACTGGGCCAACGCCCTCCGCCGCCACGACGACACGCTGCGCACGATCTTCGCCGACTACGGCGGGCAGGTGGTCGACCACACGGGCGACGGGTTCTTCGTCGCCTTCGACGAGGCCGCCGACGCGGTCAGCGCGGCCGTCGCGGTGCAGCGCGCGGTCGACCAGGAGTTCGTCTTCGACGTCCGCGTCGGCCTCCACATGGACGGGGCGCTCGCCCGAGGCGAGAACTACCACGGCCGCGGCGTCCACACGGCGGCCCGGGTCGGGGCGGCGGCCGAAGGGCGCGAGATCCTCGCGACGGTGGAGAGCGTCGACGGCCTGGACACCGACGCGTCGGAGCCGCGCGCGCTCGAGCTCAAGGGCCTGAAGGCGCCGGTCTCGGTCGTGGCGATCGCCTGGACGTAGCGGGTTCGCGCCCGCCGGTACCGGGTAGGCGCACGGCATGGACGTGAAGACGCTCGGCGAGCAGGGCCTGCATGGCTGGAAGGGGCGCGTCGCGGACACGGTGGCGGAGCGGGCCGACCGGGCACGCATCCCGGTCTCGGCGGCGCAGGTCCGAGCCGTGCTCGGCCTCGTGTTCTTCACCACCTCCCTGCTCTACGTGATCAAGACGCTGCGCGCAGTCGCCCGCGAAGCCCGGTAGGCGTCCCCGCAGCGGGGTCGCTGCAAGACGTGACGCCGGGGGTTCCTCCGTCGCCGCGGCGGGCTTCGCCCGGCGCGGCTCGTGTGCGTTCCGGGTGGGTTGTCGCCTGAAGATCGTCATGGCCGCGGCAGAGCCGCGGCCGGATCCTCAGGCGCTTTCTTCGGCGAGCTCGTCCTCGACGTCCGCGTCGCGGCCGCCCTCGGTGACGAGGGTCGGACGCAGGTTCCGCTCGATCGTCTCCTTGGTGATCACGCACTTGTTCACGTCCTTGCGGGACGGGAGCTCGAACATGACGTCGAGGAGCGCGTGCTCGATGATCGAGCGGAGGCCGCGGGCGCCGGTCTCGCGCTTGAGCGCCTTGTCGGCGATCTCCCAGAGCGCGTCCTCGGTGAAGATCAGCTCGATCGTGTCGTAGTTGAAGAAGCGCTGGTACTGCTTGACGAGCGCGTTCTTCGGCTCGAGGAGGATCTGGACGAGGTCTTCGCGCGTCAGCTGGTGCACGGCCGAGACGACGGGCAGCCGGCCGATGAACTCGGGGATGAGGCCGTACGAGAGAAGGTCCTCCGGCATGACGTCGGAGAGGAGCTCGCTCGCCTCGACGTCGCGGCGGGACTTGATGTCGGCGCCGAAGCCGACCGAGTTCTTGCCGATCCGCTTGCCGATGATCTTCTCCAGGCCGGCGAACGCTCCGCCGCAGATGAAGAGGATGTTCGTCGTGTCGATCGAGAGGAACTCCTGGTGCGGGTGCTTGCGCCCGCCCTGGGGCGGCACCGAGGCGACCGTCCCCTCGAGGATCTTGAGGAGCGCCTGCTGGACGCCCTCGCCCGAGACGTCGCGCGTGATCGAGGGGTTGTCCGCCTTGCGCGCGATCTTGTCCACCTCGTCGATGTAGATGATCCCGGTCTCCGCCTTCTTCACGTCGAAGTCGGCCGCCTGGATGAGCTTGAGGAGGATGTTCTCGACGTCCTCGCCGACGTAGCCGGCCTCGGTGAGCGCGGTCGCGTCGGCGATCGCGAACGGGACGTTCAGGATCCGCGCGAGCGTCTGCGCGAGCAGGGTCTTCCCGCAGCCGGTCGGGCCGAGCAGGAGGATGTTCGACTTCTGCAGCTCGACGTCGCCCTCGCCGGTCGCCATCTGCACGCGCTTGTAGTGGTTGTAGACCGCGACCGAGAGGGTGCGCTTCGCCTCCTCCTGACCGACCACGTAGTCGTTCAGCACCTCGTAGATCTCCCTCGGGCGCGGGAGGTTCTCGAGGTCGAGCGCGGCGGGAGCGGTGAGCTCCTCGTCGATGATCTCGTTGCAGAGGTCGATGCACTCGTCGCAGATGTAGACGCCGGGCCCGGCGATGAGCTTCTTCACCTGGCGCTGGCTCTTGCCGCAGAAGCTGCAGAGGAGCTGCTCGTTGCCGTCGGTCGCTCGGGCCATAGCTCTTGTTGTAGCGGCTTTCGGAGCGGCTGCCTAGCCGCTACGCCGCCGCGGCGACCCCGGCGCCACGTTGCGTCTGGACGGTGTCGATGATCCCGTACTCCTTCGCCTCGTCGGCGGTCATGAAGTAGTCGCGCTCCATGTCGTGGGACACCTTCTCATGCTCCTGGCCGGTGTGGTCGGCGAGGATCTCCTCCAGGCGTCGCTTGATGTTGATCACCTCGCGGGCCTGGATCTCGATGTCGGTCGCCTGGCCCTGGAAGCCACTCGAGACCTGGTGGATGAGGATCTTCGAGTTCGGCAGCGCCATCCGCTTTCCCTGCGTGCCGCCCGCCAGGAGGACGGCGCCCATCGACATCGCGATGCCCACGCACACGGTCTGAACGTCCGGCTTCACGTACTGCATCGTGTCGTAGACCGCGAGGCCGGCATAGACCGAGCCGCCCGGCGAGTTGATGTAGAGCGAGATGTCCTTGTCGGGGTCCTCGGACTCGAGATGGATGAGCTGGGCGATGATCAGGTTCGCGATCTGGTCGTCGATCGGCGTGCCGAGAAAGATGATGCGCTCGTTCAGCAGGCGCGAGTAGATGTCGAACGCACGCTCGCCGCGCGACGTCTGCTCCACGACCATGGGGACTAGGGGACTCATCGGTTAGGTGCCTCCTCGCTGCCTGGGGTCCAGATGTTCATCCCGGAGGAGGCCTTTTCCTTCTCCGGGGTCCAAAGCTTGTCTCTCGCCGCCGCGAGGTCGACCGGGATCCGCTGCACGCCGGCGACCACCTCGTCGAGCGCCTTCCGCATGCGCAGGTCGGTCCGCAGGCTCTCGAACGTCCCGCGCTCGCGCAGCACGCGGAGGGTCTCCTCCGGGTCGTCGCCCGCCCCGTCCGCCTGGTCGCGGACGAACGCCTCGACCTCCTCGTCGGATATCTCGAGCCCCAGCTTCTCGGCGACCGCGTCGAGCGCGAGCTCGCGCTTGATCGCCTGGCCGGCCTCGGCGCGGAGACGCTCGACGAGCTCCTCCTGCGACTGGCCGGTCAGCGCGAGGTACGCCTCGGGCGTGAGGCCACGTTGCTGGAGGGAGCGGGTCACCCCCGACCAGAGCTCCGCGGCGCGGCGGTCGACGAGCTCCGGGTGGAGGTCGAACTCGGTCGCCTCGACGAGCGCGTCCACGGCGGACTCGCGGAAGGCCGCCTCGACCTCGGCCTCGACGTGCTCGCGCAGGCGCCCTTCGATGTCGGCGCGTAGCTCGGCGAGCGTGTCGAACTCGCTCGTCGTCCGCGCGAGCTCGTCGTCGAGCGCCGGGAGGACGGGCTCCTTCACGTCCTTCAGGGAGAGCTCGACCTCGGTCGACTCGTTCTCGTCGACGGAGAGCGTGACCGTCTTCGTCTCGCCGGCGCGCATGCCGACGAGCGCCTCGTCGAGCCCGTCCACGAGCCGGCCGCTTCCGACCTCGGTCACGTAGTCGCGCTGCGTGCCCGCGAGCTCGCCCTCGACGTCGAGGACGACGGTGTCGCCCTCCTGGGCCGGCCGCTCGGCCGGCACGAGCTCGGCCACGCTCGCGCGCAGCGCCTCGAGCTCGCCGTCGACGATCTCCACCGGCACCTCGGGCTCGGCGGCCGGGACCTCGAGCGTCGTCCAGTCGGCCGGCTCCGGCTTCGCGAGCACGGCGACGGTCGCGCTGAAGCGGAAGGAGCCGTCGTCGGGCGGGTCCTCGCCGAGCTCCACCTCCGGCGAGCTGACCGGCTGGACGCCCGACGTCGCCGCCGCCGTCCAGAACCAGCCGTCCAGGTGGCTGCGCACCGCCTCCGCCCAGACAGCCTCGCGCCCGAAGCGCGCCACGATCAGGGGGAGGGGCGCCTTGCCCTTCCGGAAGCCGGGGATCTTCGCGCTCGCCGCGAGATCGGACGCCGCATGCTCCAGGGCGTGCTTGACATCGCCCTCGGGCACCTCGACGTCGAGACGGACGCGGTTTCCCGGGAGCTCTTCGACGTTCGTCTTCACCGTGTGGCCATTCTGCCAGCGGTCGGCCGGCCCGCGGGCGGTGCGCGTCGCCGCGGGGGAGGAGTCGGGTTCCCGCGCTGGAAAATGCGGGCAGACGCGCTGCGGCGGCCCTAGAGTGTGCCGAGAGGGTCGCGGTCTCTATGGAATCGCTCGTACACGTCCTCGATTACGTCAACCTGGGGCTGCTCACGCTTGTGGCCCTGGCAGCTGTGTGGCTGTGGCGGCGCGGTCGCGGACGCGCGGCGCTCTGGGCGGCGCTCACCTTCGGGACGCTCGCCTTCGTCGTCGACTTCGGGCGGCTGCTGCCGGAGGATCCCATGACGACGTTCGACCGCGTCGGCCGGCGTGCGCTGCTCGTCGCGCTCGTCCTCTTCCCGTACCTCCTCTACCGGTTCACCGTGTCGTTCGAGCCGCCCTCGCGGAGGGTGCAGCTCCTGACCGGGCTGCTCACCGCGGCGATGGTCGTGTGGACGATCACGCTGCCCGAGCTGCCCGGGCCGGACGAGGAGCGGCCCGCCTGGTTCTCGGCGTACGTGATCGGGTTCGTCGTCCACTGGACGCTGCTGACCGTCGTCGTCGTCGGCCGGCTCTGGCGCGCGCGGAGGGGGCAGCCGACGGTCGTGCGGCGGCGGATGGGCCTGATCGGCCTTGCAGTCGCCGCGATCACGGCGGCGCTCGTCATCGCCGCGACCGATCCCGGCGAGAACTCCGCGTACGAGCTCGCAGCCGCGCTCCTCGTGACGGTGAGCGCCCTCGGCTTCCTCGTCGGGCTCGCCCCGCCGGCGGCGCTTCGGCTGATCTGGCGCCGGCCCGAGACGATCGAGACCCAGGCCGCGATCTCTCGCCTCATGACCGCGACGAGCGAGGCCGACGTCGCGCGCGAGGTGCTCCCCCCGATGTCGCGGATAATCGGCGCGCGCGCGATTGCCCTCCGCGATGCAGGCGGGCGCGTGATCGGCACGCACGGCGCGAGCGCGGAGATGCTCGCCGACGCGGACGACGCGGCGCGGCGCTACGGAGGCGAGCGCGTGCTCGTTCTCGACGTCCCCTCCGGGTCGCTCGTCGTCTGGACGAACCCGTACGCACCGTTCTTCGGGCCCGAGGAGCTCGCGCTCCTGCACGCGCTCGGTGCGCTGACCGGGCTCGCGCTCGACCGCTCACGGCTCTTCGCGCACGAGCGGGAGGCACGCGAGGCCCTCGAGCGGGCGGACGAGCTCAAGTCGAACTTCATCGCGCTCGCGGCGCACGAGCTCCGAACGCCCGTGACTGCCATCGACGGGATCGTCCAGACGCTGCACGGCCGCTCCGCGGAGCTGGGCGCCGAGCGCCGGGTCGCGCTCGAGGAAGTTCTGTCCACGCAGAGCAGCAACATGCGCGTGCTCGTCGACCAGCTGCTCGACCTCTCCCGGCTCGACGCGGAGGCCGTCGCGATCAACCCGACGACGGTCCTCGTCCGCGAGCGGCTCGAGACGGTCGTCGCCGCCGCGGCGGGCGAACGGGCCGACGACGTCGTCCTCGAGGTGGACGACGGGCTCGAGGTCCGGATCGACCCCGCCGCCCTCGACCGGATCGTGTCCAACCTCGTGACCAACGCCCTCCGCTACGGGCAGCCCCCGGTCGTCGTGCGGGCGGAGCGGGCCGACCGGCACTTCCGGCTCGCGGTCGAGGATCGCGGCCCCGGCGTGCCGGACGAGTTCGTCCCGTCCCTCTTCGAGCGCTTCACGCGCAGTCGTTCCGGCCGCGACCGGGTGACGGGGACCGGCCTCGGCCTGGCGATCGCGCGCTCGTACGCGGCCGCACACGGCGGCGACCTGATCTACGAGCCCGCCGACCCGACCGGCGCCCGCTTCCGGCTCGTGATCCCGCTGCACTAGAGGCTTGATGTGAAATAGAGCGGGGCCGCGGCTGCCGCCTCAGACCAACGGGGCGCCGATTTCACATCAAGCCTCTAGACGTCGACGTACGCGGCGTCCGGCACAATCCACGCACGCGGGCGTGGCGGAACTGGCAGACGCGGCGGGTTTAGGTCCCGTTGGGCCTCAGGGCCCTTGGAGGTTCGAGTCCTCTCGCCCGCATCGAAAACGGGCCTTCGTGGAACATCCCGCGCATGGCCGATCCGCGTCCCTCCACCGCCGCGACGCGCGCGCCCGACCGCGTGCCCGCGCCGGAGCGGCACGAGCCGGAGCTCCGTGACCCCGGCCTGACCGACTTCACGCTGCGCGACTGGCGCGCGATCTTCACCCGCGCCGGGAAGGGCGCGCTCGCCGACGGCGTCACCGACGTGGCGGCCGCGCTCGCGTACTACGCCTTCCTCGCGATCCCCGCGGTGCTGCTCGTGACGCTCGGGCTCTTCACCGTCCTCGCGGGCGAGAACTCGGTCGACAGGATCATGGGCCGGCTCGACGGTGTCGTCCCGCCCGAGGCGATCACGCTCCTCGAAGAGAGCCTGACCCGGACGCTCGAGAACCAGGGCGGCGGGGTCGTCATGGTCGTCCTCGGCACCGTGCTCGCGCTCTGGACGTCGACGGGCGCGATGGGCGGCCTCATCCGCGGGCTCAACCGCGTCTACGGGGCCGAGGAAGGCCGCGGGTTCGTGAAGCAGCGGCTGACCGCGCTGCAGATGCTCGCGTGCGTCGCCCTCGCCTTCGCGCTCGTCGTCGTCCTTCTCGTGCTCGGCCCGGTCATCTCGGACTGGCTCGGCGGCGTGCTCGGGCTCGAGGGGGTCTTCGGCTGGATCTGGTGGACGGTGCAGTGGCCGGTGCTCCTGCTCGGCCTGCTCGTCGCGATCGGCGGGATCCTCTACCTCGGGCCGAACGTCTCCCATCCGCGCTTCCGACTCGTCACGCCCGGGTCGCTGCTCGCGGTCCTGATCTGGCTCGTCGCGTCCGGGCTCTTCGCGCTCTACGTCGGGCTCTTCGGCTCCTACAACAAGACGTGGGGGTCGCTCGCGGCCGTGATCATCATGCTGACCTGGCTCTGGCTCTCCGCGCTCGCCGTCCTCCTCGGCGCCGAGCTGAATGCCGAGGTCAAGCGCACGTGGCGCCACCGTCGGGGCGAGCCGGCCACCGAGAGCTGAGCCGTGCCGGGCGAAGCCCGGCTCCCGCGGTAGGCCGGGCTACACTCGATGGGGCGGCCCCGTAGCTCAGTGGATAGAGCGGCAGACTTCGAATCTGCGTGCGGAGGTTCGACTCCTCCCGGGGCCACTCCGCCTCCGAGCGCGTCCAGACCCGCATGCGTACCGGGGTTCGGCGTGCCGATCCGCCATATCGCTGCAATGCGGCGG